>Ga0209400_1000387_pt1 | contig 38072 bp, 51 predicted proteins | sample M_130807_EF_Meta_FD_187313 | JGI IMG/M metagenome (GOLD analysis project Ga0209400, IMG submission 187313) | Freshwater microbial communities from Lake Montjoie, Canada to study carbon cycling - M_130807_EF_MetaG (SPAdes) (version 2) | ecosystem: Environmental > Aquatic > Freshwater > Lake... | reverse complement strand
TCGCATCTTCACGCTTCAACATTGATGGCGGTGCTCGTCCTGCAACCATCATTGGCGCAGCAGACATTTATGTGTCTGACTTCGGCAATGTGCAAGTCGTGCCTAACCGCTTCCAGCGCGAGCGTGACGCTTTCGTGATCGATCCAGATTACGCAAAGATGACCGTGTTACGCCCATACCAACAAGTTGAGTTGGCAAAGACTGGCGACGCTGAGAAGCGTATGCTTATCGTTGAGTGGGGTCACAAGGTGTTGGCTGAGAATGCCCACGGCATTGCTGCTGACTTGATCACTTCTTGATCTAACTAGCGAAGGGTCTGGGGCAACTCAGACCCTTTTTTACATGAGCGAAAAAAGACTATTTAACACAGACGAAGATCAGGGAATAACCCGTTACTTCCACTACGACGAAGAGACAGATCAGGCAACGATTCAGACACAACAAGATGTGACTGCGATCATTGAAGAGAATAAACAAGAGTACGCACAGGTTGATGAGCGTGCTCGCTGGAGTGAGTGGAACAGAGTTGCCAGCATCCCTATGTCTATTTACTTTCAGCTCAAGGCTGAAGGCAAGCTAGATGACCAAGCGTATATGAAGCGCTGGTTAAATGATCCCGAAAACAAATACTTCAGAACTAGATCAGGACAAGTATGACCCAAAACTACATTGCGGTATGCACACCAGCGCGTGACATGGTTCACGCAAACTTTACCTTCTGTATGGTGAACATGGTGGCGTATCACACGATCAACACAACTGATGCGGTGTCCTTGAAGATTATGCAAGGCACACTCATTCAGAACCAGCGTGCTGATCTGTGTCTAGACGCAATGAGAGAGGGCTGCACCCATGTGCTATTTATTGACTCCGACATGACCTTCCCGCAGGACATGATCGAGAGACTATTGGCGCATGACTTGGACATCGTGGCAACGAACTGTGCAAGGCGCAGGATGCCCACAGGACCAACCGCACAGCGCTATGGCGAGAATGGCGAGAGAGAACTCATCTACACAATGCCAGAGTCAACTGGCATCGAGGAAGTTGGCTCAATCGGTATGGGCGTGATGCTTATCAAACGCAAGGTCTTTGAGGCGTTAACTGAACCTTGGTTTGAGACTCCTTGGCGTACTGATAAGCGCGGGTATATTGGAGAGGATGTTTTCTTCTGCCGTAAAGCACAGGCTGCTGGCTTTAAAATCTACATTGATCACGATGTGTCAAAGCAAATTGGGCATATCGGGACTTTTGAATTCAAACACGATCACACTTGGGTGATGCGTGATCTTGAGAAAGCAGAAAAGGCTGAAGATGGCGCTATCAACTTACGCTGAACTGAAGACCTCGGTCGGGGACTGGCTTAACCGCACAGACCTGACGACTGCTATCCCTGACTTCATTAGTCTGGCAGAGGCTCAGATCGAGAGAAACTTGCGCACCAGACAGATGATCGTGCGTGCTACCGCGTCGATCACTACCGAATACTCGGCAGTACCTGCTGACTTCTTGGAAGTCAAGTCTTTCAAGCTCGATACCAATCCAGTCACACCATTGGGGTTTGAGACTATCGACTCAATGGACACCTTGGCGGTTACTTATCGCTCGGCTGCCAAACCTATATTTTTTACGGTTGTGGGTGAGCAGTTTCGCTACCTACCAGAACCAGATACCGCATATACAGGCGAATTGATCTATTACGCAAAGTTGAGTAAGTTATCAACCGCGAACACAACAAACTTTTTACTAACTGCTGCACCCGATGTTTACTTGTACGGTGCTCTCATGCAAGCAGCACCGTACCTGCAAGATGATGCGAGAATTGCTGTATGGGCATCGATGTACCGAGCTGGTCTAGAAGAGGTCACGCAAGCAGATGATCGCAGCTCTTCAACTGGCGGTGTATTAGTTGCACGCGCAAGGACTTTGGGATAACAAATGCTAGTAACCACTACAAAAGGTGAGATGGATGTCTCCTTGCTGGAGAAGCGAGAAGGCACTATCGACAACGACAACGAGACGACAAGCTGGGTGGAATATTGGCTAGAAGGCGAGCTTGTGCATCGCTCAGTCGATATGACCTTAAAACGCAATGTGACTGGTGAAGCAGTCGCTCAATCTTTAAGTTAAGGGAAATATCATGGCTAACACGCAAGCAATGTGTACAAGTTTTAAGGTTGATTTACTCAACGCTGTACACGCATTTTCTACCAGCGTACCAGCTCACACCGCATCGACTGCCGACACCTTCAAGGCTGCCTTGTACTTGGCATCTGCAACGGTTAACGCAACGACGACTGCTTATTCTGCAACTAACGAGGTATCTGGCACAAATTACACGGCTGGCGGTGTAGCGGTGACATTTGGTACAGCGCCAAGCTCTACCAGCACAACGGCATTTGTTACGCCATCGGCATCGATTGCATATACAACTGTCACCCTGACAACTGCCTTTGACGCTGTATTGATCTACAACTCAAGCCAATCAAACAAGGCGGTCAGCGTGCATACCTTTGGCAGCCAGACAATCACGGCTGGAACATTCACCTTAACCATGCCGACGAATGATTCAGCCACAGGCTTGATCAGACTCGCTTAGTAGGGAGGCAGCACAATGGCTGCTTATGGCTCTGGCAGATATGGCTACGGGGCGTGGGGCTTTGGAGAGGGTCGTGCTGCACTAACAGGCAATGCGTCAACTCTCAATATTGGAACGCTCCTTGTAAATATATCAGAACAAGAAGACGGCAACATTGCCACAGGTAATGTTGGCTCTGTCAGCGTATCCAGAACCATTGCTCTAACTGGCAACTCATCAACCCTATCGCTTGGCACGCTATCTTTAGACGAGAGAAGTTTTGCCGTTACAGGCAACGCTTCTACACTATCGCTTGGCAGCGTTACAAACGGCATAAGTATTGAGATAATTGGCAATGAGATAACCTGCTCTGTCGGATCAATAATTTGGTTTGCTTGGATCGCTATTCCAGATACTCCAGAGACTTGGACGGCAATCGCAGACAATTCAGAAACATGGACGCAAGTCCCACAATGAAGGTGAACTATGGCAGATACCACAACAACCAACCTATTACTTACTAAGCCCGAAGTTGGGGCTAGTACCGATACATGGGGTACGAAGATCAATACCGATCTGGACTCGGTAGATGCGCTCTTTGCAGCAGCAGGTACTGGAACATCGGTAGGTCTTAATATTGGTAGCGGTAAGACTTTAACGCTTGCTGGCACAGTCAAGTTTGCTGGATCAACATCAGGCACTACGACGGTCGCAGCAACTGCCGTTGCTGGCACTACCACTTTGACTCTACCAGCAGCAACCGATACCTTAGTTGGTAAGGCAACAACGGATACTCTGACGAATAAAACTCTAACTACACCAATCATTGCTACTATCAGCAATACTGGTACTCTGACCCTGCCAACATCGACAGACACCTTGGTAGGACGGGCAACTACGGATACGCTGACCAATAAAACTTTGACCACGCCAATCGTATCAACCACAATAGGCGTTGGTGGTGCTACACCGTCTGGCTCTGGTTCTGGTATTACTTTCCCCGCAACCCAATCAGGATCAACTAACGCTAACACACTAGATGACTATGAAGAAGGTACTTATACGCCTTCTATACAAAACTTTACTGTTGGTGGCACAACCACTCTAACAGGTTCATACACAAGAATAGGCAACCTTGTTAGTTTTAATGTAACTTTTGTAAATACTGGAACTATTGCTCATTCGGCAAGTGCTTTAATAAGTACTCCATTTAACTCAGGATTGATTAATAGTGGCGCAATCAATATGTGGATAAATAGCAATGGTTACTCATTTAACTCAAACCAATCAGGAACTCAATTAAATACTGGAGAAACAAATTTTGATAGATTTTTTGTAGGTAGTTTTACAACAACATCTGCTGGTCAACAATTATTGTTTGCTGGTACTTATCGCATAACACCTTAATTAGATTATTAATACAGACATAACGAAAGGAAATCAAAATGTCTCTAACAAAAGAAATGGTCATTGACCAAATTACAATATCAGAAAGAGGTTCTATTATTTATCGTGAGGCAACACGCATCATGGAAGATGGCAATCAAATTAGCCAAACATATCATCGTGTTTGTCTAATTCCCAATCAAGACTTAACTGGTGTTCCATCAAATGTTGTTGCTATATGCAATACGGTTTGGACACCAGCAGTTATTGCTGCGTATCAAGCTTAAGTAGCTGCACAGAATTCTAGATAATGACCACAGAAAACACAACTGAAGGCATTTCAGTAATCGTCGCCAAGGTAGCACCGCCAGTAGGCGTATCTCTGGCAACTGTCGCTGGCTATCAGGTCAGCGAAGTCTTGATCTGGGCGACTCTGATCTACACGGTCTTAATGATCTGCCACAAGCTGTACCAGATTTATAAAGACATAAAGAAGTGATGTGTTTGATCCCATCACCATTGGCGCTGCTTTCAAGGCAATGCAACTGGCGTATGACGGGATCACATACTGCTGCGATGCCTTGTCTCAAGGCAAGGTCGCTGTACAGAAGATAAAGAAGGCAACCGATGATGCCCAAGCAATCGCAAAGGAAGTCAAAGGGATATGGGGATTCTTTAGCGGATTATTTGGTGGCTCAAAGCCAGCCGAGTCCAAGCCAGCAGCCACAGACGCAAAGCCTGTGGCGAAAAAGAAGGAAGTCTACACAACCCACATCCCTAACGAAGCCGAGATTGTCCAGCAATTCATTAAGCACTTAGGTGCTTTTTTTAGACACCACAAGGAGTTAACCGAATATGTGGAAATTAAATATGAAGAAGTATTTTCAAGCGTTGATCCAGACCCTGAGACAATTCTGGAACTCTCTGTTTTCAAAAACGAGTTAGACCAGAGCTATGTCAAGTTGAGTGGGATGATGAGGGGTGCAAGTGTGCCTTATCAGCTCGGACCACTCTGGGAGAACTACAACAATATCTACTCCAAGGTTCAAGCAGAACAACAAAAACGCAAGGAACAAATTAGAATCAAAAGACAGATAGAGGCTTACAGACAAGAAAGGTTCAGACAAGAAAAGATTGAGCTTGGCATGGGATTGTTTATCGCGCTGCTCGTAGTTTCTTGGCTATACGCAGTATGGATAAATTCATTTATCGAAGCATTCTGATCCTTGTGTGTGTAATGCTGACAATTATCTTAATCATCACGCCAGTCTTGATTAGTATGTGGATCAAGATACAAAAAGCCGAAGTAAGGTTGGAGAAAAAAGAGAGACAAATAAACCGACAATTAAGGTTAATGGAAAGGCAAAGCAATGAATGAGTTACTCGGTCTTCTCAAGGGTGTCGCACCCACGCTGGCAATGGCTGTCGCTGGTCCTTTGGGTGCTTCTGCTGTTACCGCTTTGGCTAGTAAGTTTGGTGTGTCTGATAGCGTTGATGCCGTTGCAAAGGCTATTGCTGGCGATCCAGCAGCAACTGCGAAGCTGGCAGAGGTAGAGGCAGACTTTGCCAAGGCTGAACTAGAAGCCGTTACAAAGCGCTGGGAATCAGACATGAAGTCTGACTCCTACCTATCAAAAAACATTCGTCCTATGACCCTTATAGCGATCCTGAGCGCATACTTTCTGTTTGCGATGATGTCTGCTTTCAGCGTCAATGTGAACGAGACCTATGTCAAGCTATTAGGTGAGTGGGGTCAACTGATCATGTTGGCTTACTTTGGTGGCAGAACCGTTGAGAAGGTAATGGAGAAACGCAAATGATTGAATTCTTAAAGCAACTAATACTGGCTAGGGTTAACCGTCCGAAGCCTAGTGTCGAAGAGGTCGAGGTTCAAGTCTGGGCATTCGTCGTCAAGTCGATCACCATTATGGTCTTGGGCATTGCGTTTGGTACTTTGTGGCTTATTGGCTTTGAGAAGCAGGAGACCGAACTCGCACCAATCGACGCAATATTCCTTGAAATCTTGAAAGCCATTGCGTTTATGGGAGTGGGAACAATGGGCGGTATCTCAGGACGCAAGGCATCAAATGCCATTGCAAAAGCCATTGTGGGAGAAGACGATGCAACTAAGTGATCACTTCACACTTGAGGAGGCAACGCACTCCGATACCGCCACAAGGCTTGGTATCAGCAACCAGCCAGACGCACAGCAATTAGAGAACATGAAGACGGCTGCTGCTGGCATGGAGAAGGTCAGAGCGTTGCTGGGTAAGTCAATCAATGTCAACTCATGGATTCGTCTGCCAGAGGTCAATGTGGCGGTGGGTGGATCAAAGGTATCGAGTCACATGGACGGCTGGGCTATTGACTTCGTATGCAAGGGCTTTGGCACTCCACTAGAGGTCTGCAAGGCTATTGACGCAGCAGGTATCAAGTTTGATCAGATGATCCACGAATTTGGCGATAAGGGCTGGACTCATATATCTTTTGCGCCAGCATTGCGTCAGCAAAAGCTCACCATCTTCAGACCTCAGAATAAGTACGCCATCGGTTTGTTGACGCAAGACGAATACAACAAGGCAGTATGACGAACTTCTACCAGCAGCTCCAGACCCCTGCCACGCCAGACCTGCCTAATCCGCAGGATAGCTACGACAGGTTGACGGTTGCGCAGACGAATGCTGCCTTGCGTACATTCTTCTTGAAGCTCACAAATGTCTTACAGACCCTTGCGTCACCGCGTGGTGGCAAGTATTTAAACACCCCCTACGGGGCATTTCTAGACTTAACTGATCAGGTGGCAGCCAATACGACGACTGCCTACGCAATCACATTTGATACGACAGACTTGAGCAATGGCGTAACCTTGTCTAACTCGTCAAGGCTCAATGTTGCACAGGCTGGAATTTATAACATCCAGTTCAGCGTGCAGCTCACGAACACAACGAATGCACCGCAAGATGTGGACATCTGGTTTAGAAAGAACGGCACTAATATCAGCAATTCAAACTCAAGGTTTGGCTTTGCTGCACGCAAGTCTCCAAGCGATCCATTTCACATTGTTGCTGCAATGAACTTATTTGTGAGTCTTGACACAAATGACTATGTTGAGCTGATGTGGAGACCAACTGATGTTGGCGTTGCCATCGAGCACTACGCTGCCAGCTCCACACCAACCAGACCTGTAATCCCGTCGGTTATTACGACTATGACCTTTGTGTCCAATCTTTCAGCATAATTGACCTATGGCACTCGTACCCTTAAAAATCCCAGCAGGAATCTACCGCAACGGTACTGAGTACCAGTCTATGGGGCGCTGGTTTGACTCGAACCTTATCAGATGGTTTGAGAACACGCTGAGACCTGTGGGCGGTTGGCGTAAGAGATCGGCATCACAAATGACTGGTGTCAGTCGTGGAATGCTGACTTGGCGAGATAACTCAGATGTGCGTTTTATTGCTGCTGGCACGCCTACAAAGCTCTACGCAATGAGCGAGGCGGGTGTCTTGAAGGACATTACACCAGTCACCTTTACAACTGGCATCACAGACGCAACGCTAAAGACTGGCTACGGTTACAGCACCTACGGTAACTATGCCTATGGTGTGGCGCGTCCAGACTTAGGGGGGATAGTCCCAGCGACAACTTGGTCAATGGACTCATGGGGCGAATATTTGGTTGCGTGCTCCAACGCTGACGGTCAGCTCCTTGAGTGGCAACTAGGTTTTGTCACGCCAACAAGGGCTATTGCCATCGTCAACGCGCCAACGGGTAATGAGGCTGTGATGACGACAGCAGAGCGCTTTGTCTTTGCCCTTGGTGCGTCAGGTAACCCGCGCAAGGTATCTTGGTGCGATCAAGAAAACAATACAGTCTGGACACCTGCTGCAACCAATCAGGCAGGTGACTTTGAGATCAACTCAGTCGGATCAATAAAGTGCGGTAAGCGCGTCCGAGGTGTCAATCTAATCTTTACCGATGTCGATGTCCACGCTGCCAGCTATATTGGTTTGCCTTATATATACAGCTTCGAGAAGGTCGGATCAGGTTGTGGCGTGATCTCATCACAAGCAGTAGCAGCCATTGATACGGCAGCCATATGGATGTCTAAGTCAGGGTTCTGGATATATGACGGTTATGCCAAGCCATTGCCTTCAGATGTTGGCGACTATGTTTTCCAGAACATCAACTACAACCAAGCCAGCAAAGTTTACGCTGTCCATAATAGTAAGTACGGTGAGTGCATCTGGTTCTATCCATCGAGCGCCAGCAACGAGAACGACTCCTATGTTACTTACAACTACCGCGAAGGACATTGGTCGATTGGCACTTTGGCGCGTACAGCAGGAACTGACAGAGGAGTCTTCACCTATCCCTTGATGATCTCAACTGACGGCTACATCTTCGAGCACGAAGTCGGCTACGCATACGACGGGGCTTCGCCATTCGTGGAGTCTGGTCCTTTTGAGATAGGTAATGGCGACAACATAATGAGCGTAAAGCAAGTTATCCCAGACGAGCAAACGCTGGGCGAGGTCGTCGTTTCCTTCAAGGCTCGGATGTATCCGACTTCGACTGAGACGACTTATGGACCGTATGCAGCAGCGCAACCGACAGATGTGAGATTCGCTGCAAGACAGGTAAAGATCAGATACACGGGTGCAGTCCTAGAGGACTGGCGAGTTGGCGTAAACAGAGTTGAGGTAGTCCCGATGGGGAAGAGGTGAGCGACATTGACGAGTTTTGGAGGTTGCGAGAACCTATCGAGTCGGCATTAAAATACTCGGCAGGAACGCACACGATTGAGGATGTTGCCCAAGGTGTAAGTGATGGCAGGTTTCAAATCTGGAATCACAACAATTCGGCAGTCATCACAGAGATTATTGTTTACCCACAGGTCAAGGTATTGCACTACTTCTTGGCTGGTGGAAACCTAGATGAACTCAAATCAATGAGACCTGTCATTGAGTCTTGGGCTAAACAACTGGGATGCGCCAGAGTTACGCTCGCAGGTCGCAAAGGATGGGAAAAGACATTCCTAAAAGATGAAGGATATGAACCAAAATGGTTCATGTTAAGCAAGGAGCTATAAGTGGCAATGACACCTTATGAAAAAATAATGTATGGGTATCAACAACGATCCCCATTCACTTATCCAAGTTACTCTAATCAAGTGACTGGAGGATATGACCCGTCGCTTTATTCTGGCTTTGGGTTACTAAGCCCATCTTTTGGAAACTATCAATATAACGGTGGCGACAGTCTGTATAGCAATGGAGTTGGTGGCGATGGTGGATATGGCGATGGAATTAGTAGCGGATTAGGCATATCGTCTTCTGGCTCACCAACTGGCTCTGCACTTGGCGATCTTGGTTATTCCATATCTAATCAGTCTATCTCTCCAATAGCTGCTGCAATCGCTGCTGGCTTAATGGATGCCCTGTCAAGCACTAGCGTAAATTCAGTTAATGCCATAAGTGGTTTGGACTTAGCAAGCGATATTGCTACTGCTTCGGGAGCAAGCACAGCAGCAGGTGTTGACGGTGTTGCTGGAGCTGGCTCTACTGGCATGGGTAGCGATGTAGGTGGCGAAGGCGCTTCTGCTGGCGCAGCAACTGGCGGTGGCGCAGCAGCCGATAGCGGTGCTGCTGGTGGCGGTGGCGGTGGAGCTGTCGGAAGCGATGGCTCATCAGGTGACGGTGCATCGTCAGGCTCATCAGGTGACGGTGCTAGTGGCGGTGGCGGTGATAGTGGTGGCGAATACATGGGTGGATTTATTGGAATGCCTCAATACATACAAGGCATGGTCACCAGACAGAACACCTTTGGCGATAACCCAGAAGGACCAGACGACGCATATCGCAAGACTCAACTTGGCGAGTATGTCATCAAGAAATCAGCAGTACAGAAGTATGGAAGAGGATTGCTCGATATGATAAATAACGAGTCAATTCCAAAGACAAAATTAAGGGGTTTACTATGAGCAAAGGTGGCGGTACTACGGTACAAACTCAGTCGATTGATCCTGATTTAAAGAGAGCTTATTTACAAAATGTGCAGCAAGGCAGGAATGTCGCTGCTGCATTACCTTATAAGCAATTTGCTGGATTTAATCCGATGTATCAGGCTGGCGAAGAGCAGCTTGTCAATACATCGCTCACGCCATTTACTGGTGAGACTATTTCTCAATTCCAAAACCCTTATGAGCAACAAGTCGTTGAGCAGACAATGCAAGACATTGAAAAGCAAAGGCAGATGGCAGATTTAACAGAGCGTGGTAAGGCTACGGCTGCAAGAGCGTTTGGTGGTTCACGCCAAGGCATCACACAAGGAATGCTAAACGAGGCAGCGCTTCGTGAGTCTGCAAGGGCTTCGGCAGGTCTAAGACAGTCTGGTTTTAGGGATGCGTCACAGCTCGCACAGTACGCAAGACAGCAACAACTTCAAGGCGGTCAGACTGTCTTGGGTCTTGGCGGTACAAGACAAGCATTTGAGCAAGCTCAACTCGATGCCATGCGTAATCTAGGACTTGAGAAACTAGGCATCTCTTCTGCTGGTTTGGGTATAAATTTACCAAATCTCGGCATGACTACTGAATCACCTAACTATCGCAACTACGGCACAAGTGCCTTGGGTGGTGCTTTAGGTGGTGCAGCTTTAGGCAAGGCAATACCAGCACTAGGTACTGGTTATGGTGCTGGTATTGGTGCAATCCTTGGTTTACTGGGGTAAGACATGGCAACAACTGACTTTGGCGGTTTACTCTTTGGCGGTGGCGGTACTGGTCTAGAAGACTATCTCACGCCAGAGCAACAAAGTGGTATTCAAAACCAAACAATGCTGCAAGCAGCAGCAGCTCTCTTACAGGCTGGCGGTCCAAGCCCCAGAAGAATCTCTTTAGGTCAAGCCCTTGGCGGTGCTTTCCAAGCAGGTACTGCTGGATACCAGCAAGCACAACAAGGTGCAATTCAAAATCTATTGACACGCCAGAAGTTAGCAGAAGCCAAGCGTCTTGAAGACTTCCGCAAGGCATTGCAAGATCAGCAACTCCAGCCAGCACAACCTATGGGTGAAGTTACAACGATCACTCCAGATCAAGCAATATCTATTGGCGGTCTACCTGCTGGTCCTACGGTTGCGCGTGCAAACTTAATCGGTCAGCAAGTCAGAGCACCAGCTCCGCAAATGTCTCAGCAAGAGATGTTGTATCAAGACGCAATGAATAAATATGTGATTGCTGATAGATCAGGGTATCCAGACATTGCAGCAAAGTATTTGGAGACTGCCTTAAAGATTAAACCAAGAGAAGAAGTTACTGGCGATATTTTTAAGAGTGCGTCTGGCGAGTATGTACAGCGTACAAAGAGTGGTCAATTTATTCCTGTGTCTGCGCAGTTTGCTCCAATCGAGAAACCAATGGGTGCGCCAATCAAGGTTACTGATTTTGAAGGTAAGCAAGTCTTAGTCAATCAAATGAGTGATGGAACATTTAAGACCGTTGAAGGATATGGACCAGCAAGAGAACTGATCCAAGTTGATCGAGGTGGCGTAATTACATTTATGGATAAAGACAAAGTGCCAGCAGGTACAAGTTTTGGTAAGACCCTTGCACCTCAAATTGTTGGTGGCGCAGAGGCTGGCGGTTACTTCCAAGTTGGTGGTGGTGGCATGGGTGGTGGTGTAGGCGGTGCTCCTCGTCCTGCTGTCGCTCCAGCCCCTGCTGGCGCACCTAGTGCCGTTGTACCTACTGGTGGTGCTGGCGCACCTCAAGCAGCACCTACTGGACTGCAACCACTTGTCCCAATCATTCCGCTACAAGGAAAGACATTTGCCAACGAAAAGGACTTGCGTGGTGAGTTCCAAGCTCAAGTTAAACCATTCATTGACTTAAATCAGGCATACCAGAAGATTGAAACGGCAGCAAAAAACCCGTCTGCTGCTGGAGATATATCTTTGATTTTTGGCTTTATGAAGGTGCTTGATCCTACTTCTGTCGTGCGTGAGGGTGAGTTTGCTACTGCTTCAAATGCTGGTGGCGTGTCAGACACAGTTAGAAATTTATATAACAAGGCTTTGAATGGTGAGCGTCTTGGCGAGAATATTCGTAGTGATTTCTTAAACCAGTCTAGAAACATTGTTGAATCGCAGCGCCAACTATCTAAAGACTTAATCGACAGATACACCGAGGTTGCAAAGAATTACAAACTCGATCCTAATCAGATTGTTTATGATCCATTCAAGCGCGTACAGACACCAGAACAAATAATAAAAGGTGGAACTGCAACAAATATCCCACAGACTCGTCAAGAGTGGTGGCAACGATTTAACTTGAAAAAACCAAACGAGTAGAGGTTATTGATGGCTGATACAAATATTGAACGCATCCAGCAGAATGTCAAGACCTTGCAAGATCAAGGTCAGTCTACTGACATGGTGCAGTCCTACTTGAAGTCTGAAGGATTTTCAGTAACACGCTATGAGCAAGCTATTAAGAACGCTACAAAGGTTGGCGGTGCTCCCATTAAATCAAGCATTGCAGGACCATTCTTGCAGGGCTTAACCTTTAATACTGCCGACGAGATAGAAGCAGCATTTAGGGCTGGCGCTATTAGCGGTCCACAGTACGAGCAGATGCTTTCCCGCGTCAGGGCTGGACTCAAAGAGTATGGTGAGCAGTATCCTGTACGCTCAACAATGGCAGAGATAGGTGGTGGTCTAGCACCTGTGGCTGCTGCACTTGGCGCTAGTTTATTGACGGGTGGCGCAGCAGCTCCTGCTGTAACTGCAACTGCTGGCAGGGTTGCACAGGTTGCTGCACAACAAGCGCCAAGCCTACTGGCTCAAATGGGTCGTGGTGCTGGTTACGGTGTTGCATCAGGCGTTGCGTCTGGTGTCGGTGGCGCTGAGGGCGGTCTACCTAGTCGCGCTACGGGTGGTTTGCTTGGTGGTGGATTAGGTCTAGGCATGGGTGCAGCAGCACCTGCTGTCAGTACCGTTCTCGCACCAGTAGGACGCAAGATTGCAAATGTCTTAACAGGCGCTCCAGCACAAACAGCAGAGACTAAGGCGCAGGAGTTGATAGCACGCGCATTGATACGCGAAGGCACAAGTCCTGAGCAGTTAGCTGCGCGTCAGGCTGAGACAGTTCGCATTCTAGGCGGTAGAGATGAGACATTGGCAGACATTGGTGGCGAGTCTATGCGTAGGCTTGCACGCGGTGCTATGGCAGTTCCTAGTGGTGCTCAGACAGATGTGCGTCAGATGCTTGTGGAGCGTGCCGTAGGCGCTGGTCCAAGGATCACCAAGGACATCACAGACTTCACCGCAGTCGGTGCGCGTGACATTGGTGAGGTTGCTGACGAGATCATCAAGACTCGTGCTGAGAAGGCTAGACCTTTGTACGAGCAAGCCTTTGCTGCTGGTGAGGTCTACTCTCCGAAGATTGACGAACTGCTGGCTAAGTCACGCGACATCAAGACAGCCATTGAGAGTGCTCGCGGATTACCGCAATATGCTGATCTACCGCCAAACAGTATGCTAATGCTGGATAAGGCTTACAAGTATGTTGGAGATGCAGCAAACGAGGCTAAGAGGGCTGGCAAGACGACTCGCGCCAACGACTTAAACCAACTGCGTGTTGAGTTACTCAATGCCATTACAGACAAGCAGACTGGCGTGCCTGTCTACGGTGAGGCTGTCAAGACATTCGCTAGTGAGTCGTTATTGAAGGACGCTCTAGAGGCTGGCTCTAATAAGTTCTTGAAGAAGTCACCAGCAGAAATCAACCGCGAGTTGGCTAAACTCTCCGACGATGGTGAGCGCCAGATGTATCGACTCGGTGCAGTTCAGTCTTTGCGTGACGAAATCTACGGCATGAAGGAGACTGGTGACATTGCTGGCAGATTCATCAATAGTCGTGAGATGCGTGACCGTATGCGCACCGTCTTTAACTCGCAAGGCGAGTACGAGGGATTCGTCAAGAACTTAGAGCGTGAGCGCCAGATGGCTATCACTAGGTCTCGCATTGAGGGTGGCTCACCAACTGCACCTATCCAGCAAGACATTGCTGAGATGGCAGGACCATCACCCACAGACTTGATCGGTGCTGGTGCTCAAATGGCTGGTGGTAATGTGCTTGGTGGTATGACTAACCTCTACCGCCAGCTCGGTCCACGCATTCAAGGCATTGATCAGAATGTCGCAGAAGCCTTATCCCGTAGCGTCTTAAACCCTAGTTTTAACCAGCAACAACAACTCCTTATGGGTATAACACCAGTTATGCAAGAGTTGCAGCGTAGAGCACTAGGCGAGTCAACTCGACGCGCAGGTTACTCAACATCTGCTGGCGCTGCACCTGCAACTTTATTGGGTGAGTAAATGGCAGACTACATTGGCGCTACACCGCAGAACCCTTTGCTTGGTTTGCTCTATGGTGGCTACGATTATTTAAGATCACCGCAACGCACCCAGCAGATGCAGGGTCTGGCTAGTCTGCTTGAGTCAACTGGTCTACCTAAGACCATTGAGCGTATGTCCTACGGTGAACCGTTGACGAACATAGGTCAAGCCAATGTGCCATTGCTAAAGCCAGAGACTGCTGAAGCCATGATGACGGTTGCGCCTATGGCTGGTCCTGCTGCAAGAACATTAGGTCGCGGTCTATTGACTCTAGGTCCGAGCGAGGCTGCTGCGATGAGTAATCCTATGTCGCAGATGGGTGGCGTGACTACATCATTAAAGAAAAACATTACCAAAGCACCGCGCATGAGCGCTGAAGAAGCTAGAGCTGCTGGATATTGGCATGACATTGGAGCTGGTAAAAAGTTACCAATACCAATATCAGAGATGAGGGCAACGCTAGAACCAGTAGGAAACTTACCGCCAAAGATTTCCATAACTCCAGAGAATATGAAGGGTGGATCAATAGTATCGCTTGCTGGTGATAGGTCTGCTACTGGTCAAAATCTTTTAGGAATTGGAGATGTGCAGTTTGAAAACCCTGTATATCTTGGGGGTGGTTATGACTTCATGCGTGCCAACTCACCAAGTGGATCAATATGGGCTTCTGAAAAAGGTGCTGCGCAAGGCTTGTTAAATCAGATAAATGAAGCTGCTAAATATGGAAGTGGTGATGTATATGGTGCTTATACATCGATGGGTCCGCTATCAATGAATTACAACACCATGATGTCTGATGCTTTGCTTGAGCAGATGAAGGCTGGCAAGATAAGCAAAAAAAGTATTGCAGCATTTGATCGTCAAGTTAAAGCGGTGCGTCCTGAGTGGAAGGGCGTAATGAATCCAGAGTCTAGAGATCAACTTGAGTCAAATGGTGCTTTGCGAATTGCATTTGTTGATCGTATGCAGTTAGATGAATTCCAAAATGCAGGATTTCCAAACATTGCTCAAACAAGATTTGCAATTACAGACCCATTGCTATTGAATGAACCAATGTATTCTGGCGGTTTAGCGGTTGGCAAAATGAAGCCAAATACTGAGCTAATAACTAACCCAGTATCTCCTCATAAAACATATAACACGCAACTTGCTGGTGAGTATTTAGGTGGATTAGAGCAGTCAGTACCAAAAGAAATTATGTTCCCAGATTGGTACAAAATGCGCAGAGAAATTGGAGCGCCAGAGAGTGGAGATGTAAGATCATTCCAACTTGCAAATCCAATACAACAAACTAATCAAGAGTGGCTAGATAACATCATGCAATATCTTGCAAGCCAAAAATCTCTCTTAGATTGACAAGTACGAGATCAACTCTATGTTGCGTCTCTAATTTGAATTCTGCTGGATTTTCTTGTTCTGACTCAATGGCAGACTCAATATAAAGTTGAAGCGTATTAAGCGCTTCTAGTTTTTCTTCTTCAGTCATTGCTTCTAGTTTTTTCATTTATACATCTCCTTAAAAATTAAACACGACTTCTCAGCGCAATAAGCTCCAGCACATTAGGATCATTTTCCTGACCCTTTGCTGGTGAGTACAGCGCTCTGTATCTTTCCTCTGCTTGCGGTCTTGGCTCGCACAAGTAGTACACCGCAAGAGACTTGCGTGCAAAGTCTTCTGGGCATTGGACAGGTCGTGAGAGTCCATGTAGTGAGTTTGTTGTGTCAAACAAAACAGCACGATTGAATTTAGGCATCACTTCTTTTACGAGGTTGGATGGCTCGCTCCACATCCCTAAGTGACCGCCAAAGTCTTTGTGCCAGTCTGGTGTCAGATACACGATTAGATTTAACCGTCTCTCAAGCAGTAGCTTAGGGTGTATGGAGTAGTCCAGATGCGGGTTGAGCTTTCCCCCAGAGATGTGCCTGTGCATACCAGCACCATGAAGACCAGCGTCAGCGTAGAGCGTGCAGCCAGTTAAGTGAACAAGGTGCTGCACAAAGTCAGGAGACACAAGGTGCTGCATTGCTTTATAAATACTGGCTGGGAAAGCACCCCAATGATTCATCGTTGACTTGTGCTCAAGTGCGTTGTTGTAATGCACCCAGAAGTCTTGTACCTTGTCAAAGTCTTGAGATATTTGCAGAGCGAGTTGTGGTGGAAAGAAGTCATCAATAACCAAGTGCTTGAACGGGTGCTCGGACTGCCAAGCGAATGTGTGTGTGTTCATATCTCACCAAAAAATGCAGCAGTCAACGGGTCACGCTTAATCTTGCGTCTTAGTTGGTTTTGCTTGGTTAGTCTTCTTTCCTTTGCGTCTGCATCTTCTTTGGCTCGGTGCTTTCTAAGCCTTGAGCTGCTGCTCACAGGCTCAGGCTTATCTGCATCGACTCCGATGCCGTACCTATAAACAGCAGACCATTGCGTCACGCTCGTCTTACGCCAAGACTGGATGTGGACATTGCCTTGTGCTCTGAGCTTGGCGATCATGTCTCTGCTGGACCTGATGGTGCAGAAGAGAATCTCAGCCAGCTCGACAGCCGTGTATCCCTTTTGAGTGATCAGAGAGATTAGACGGGGCAACCTGACTGGCTTCATTCATTTGTCCTCATGTCCAAAGTACAGAACCGCAAAGATGATAGCAATGGCAATGGCAGCGCCAAGCGTTAGCAAGACGATGATGGTCAATATATTTTCAATCATAGTTAAGCCCCTTGAGTTTTAATTCAATATTCTTTGCGGTCTGCTCGATGTCGCAGCCCCCTTTTGCGTAGGCAATACACTTGTGTACCTGATCGTCGGTGAGGGACACCCACGCTCTTTTGTAGGTCTGGATGTCGTCGTCCTCATCAACCCTGCGATGCGGGACTGAGATGCCTATGTGTCGTGTCATATGTTGCGCTCCTTTAATGCTTGAACAGGTGTAACCCACATTGATGCCACATTCCCCGACGATGGGTCTTGGTCATACACCCAAGGCAATTCAGCATCTCGCACATTAGGGGTAGCGTGTCGTGGAGGTGTCGGCTTGTAGATTTTGAATGCCACAGGCTCACTCTGCTCTTGTTTTGGTTGTGTCATACCGTCTTCTCCTCTATTACTCTAGCTTTGCGTGACTTTATCTCATTAGCAACAATGTCGAGTGCCTTCTCTAGTTGCGCAATAGTGGTGATGTCGAGCTGTGCGTCGTGCAGCTCCATGCCGTAGTTGATCGCGGTGAGTTCTGATGCCTTCGCCACAAACCTATCGTCTCGATTGATACCGCGACGCGATAACTCCAGCAAGGCATCCTGTCCTTCTTTGATCTCGTCTACATATTCATGCCCAATGCCAAGGCGAGACAAGGCTTCGGAGACATTCAAAGCAGAGATGATGGAGTCGATGTCGTAGCGCTTTGCCTGACCCGTCCTAAGCGCTTCTAGGGCAGAATGGTTCTTGATCTTGAGATCGAGTGCAGCGCTGCCAGTAGCGGACACAAGTCTAAAACCGTTTAAGACATAGGTGGTGGCATCGAGGCGCACGCCCTTGGGTTTGTATTTACTTCTTTTTCGCATTGCGTTGTTTTAACCTTGGGCAGTTTATGCAGAACACTTTTTCCTTGGACTGACACACGCCAAGGGTCTCGCACTTAGTGCGTAGTACAACCCACGGTGGCGGTGTCACCCATCTAGTTTTGACTTCTGTCATTGCTGAGAAGCAATCATTTGCATCTCTAACTCTTTGACGCGCTCGGTCAGCTCTTTGACTGTCAGCTCTGCAACCTCCAGCTCGTTGCCGTGAGCACGCAAGGACATCTTCATGCCAGCGTCGTATCCAAGCATTGCACCCTTGTGCATTGCGTCTCTGGCTAGTTTGCCGACATCTTGTGGCGACATTATTCTGGCGCTACCTTCGGTCTTCAGAATGTATTGCAAGACCATCTCTTCGATTTTCTTTTGTACTGACATGATTAGTACCCCATTGTTAGCATTGCTGTGATCAGACCGACCGTTACGCCAGCCAAGAAGATGAAGACGCAATCCACAAGGGAGATTCTGTTGTCTTCGTAAGGACCATCGACTTCAAAGTTTTCTGTGTAGTTTTGATGTTTCATTATTCGCTTTCAGAGTTAAACATTACGAGGGCTTCTTCGCAAATATGGTCTGCAATACTTTGCATAAGAAGGTGGGCGATGTCAATGTCACCACAAAAGGCATTGACCAGATTCATGCAAGCTGGGAAGTCTGGCGCTTCCCCGTAGTTCAATTCTTCGGGTTCGTGTTCGAGGAAGCAGACGAGAGTGACCCCTTCTACTTCGCACTTGAATCTGTACAGGTCTTCTAGCATTTCGTTTACTCCTTTAATAATCTTGACCAGCGCGTGCGGGTTGTGCGCCAAGGAATTGAGGGTTATAGGGTGCGTTGTGATTCCATTCGCTGGCTTTGTCTTGGTTCAAGATGGCTAATGCTTCTTTGGCGCTGGAAGCCTCATAGTCACGGCAGACTGCAACCTCAATGCCGTTGTCGTAAACCACAAGCCATGCACCTGACACGGTGCAATTAAGGCGTGGATTGAACTTCTCTTTTTGGCAATAAATTTCTACGATTTTCATAATGTTTTCCTTAAAAGATGGGGCTTTCGCCCCGTTGGTTTTACTTGCGCTCTACTGTGCCGACTAACTCACCATCTGCGATTAAGAACAGGATGTGCTTGGCAATGTTGAGTGTTTGACGAGCACCTTCACGAGCACGCTCTACTTCACCATCTGCAATTAATTCCTGAGCATCTGACATCAGACCAGCAACTATCATATTTGCGCCCGTAAATTTATAAGTAGAAGATGCTTTTACAGAATTTACATAAGCAACAATATCTGGTACACCATACATTGCTAAGTTGCTGTTAAATAAAGTTGCGTTTGTCATTTCGTTTACTCCGTTGTGTTGTTGATATGCGAATCATATCAGAGTTGACTACATCATCAAGAACTATTTATTAGACCCTACAACTTTGTCGGGTATTACCGCCATAAAATACATAGTGACAGGGCGTAGTTTCCCTGTCACCTGTGACTTATGTCTCCGCAAGAGTCGCAGTTGCCTTGATAGGGGTGAGCGTCAAACCTCACCCCTTTTTTTGTCTGCCTTGTTGAAGTAATCAATTCTAGGTTAACATTGTAGGCATGAACTACCTAACTGAAATAATTGAACGCGCTGAGAAAGCGGGTTTCAAGATGGCTGATATATGCAGAGAGGCTGGCATTGATCAGGCTCAGATGTCACGCTGGATGGCGGGGCATACCGTACCTCTGATCACCTCAATAGAGAAGCTCAGAACTGCCACAGATCGCTTGATCATTGGTCGCATCAAGTCGCTTGAGGTCAAGAATGATTAGGGTGATGGGTGTGGATGTTGGCGCACTCGGAGCGTTTTCTCTGTATGTTGACGGCAAGTTTGAGCAGGTCGTCGATATGCCCATCGTGGAGATTCTCAGAGGTGGCAAGAACAAGCGACAGGTCTCTGCGCAGGGCGTTGCATCCATCATCAAGGTATTCGCCCCTACGCACGCATTTGTAGAACGCACAGGCGCAATGCCAAACCAAGGCACAGCGAGTATGTATGCCTTCGGTAGAGCTGCTGGAATTATTGAAGGCGCACTCGCGTCTTTCTCAGTACCCATTACCTACATCAATCCCTTGGTCTGGCAGAAGGCTACGGGTTGCGCAAAGGGTAAGGACGCTATACGCCACAGGTGCATGGAACTGCATCCAGAGCACCAGCAAGTGTTTTCTCGCGTTAAGGACTCTGGTCGGGCTGACGCAACCATGATCGCTTACTTTGGGAGTCAGGCTAAATGATCGACGAAGAACGAGGCGCAATGCGCGAGCACATTGTCTGGCTCACCAAGGAGCTGGAGGACACCAGAACCAAGCTCAAGATTAGAGACGAGTTGCTCTCTGAGTTGCTCGATCCAGAGCAGCTCGGTCACGCAGTTACTAACGAGGTGCGCGGTCGCATCTACACAATTTTGCACTTACAGGAAAACAACTAATGATTAAACTACGCCCATCGGCAGCTACGCGCTGGCTCTCTTGTCCTGCATCTGTGAGGCTGTGCGCAGACATTCCTTATCAGCCAGCAGGAGAGGCTGCACAGATCGGTACTGCAATACACGAAGTAGCAGAGACTGCATTCTTGACTAACTCAAGTGTCTATGACTGGGTGGGTAAGACGGTCAAGGACATTCTCATCACCGAGCAGAACGCTGACTTTGCAGCAGCTCATGTGAACCACATCAGGGACTTGGAGTTAAGACTTGGCACATTGAAGGTCGAGCAGTATGTAACGGTGTACAAGGACAAGGACATCGAGCTGGGCGGTACTGCCGATGTGGTGGCATGGAACGACGAGAAGTCAACCCTAGTCATTGCAGACTTGAAGACTGGCAGAGGCTATGTGGATGCTGACTCAGACCAGATGAAGATATATGCTATCGGTGCGATGCGTCACGCAAAGATTGAATTTCAGAATATTGAGTTGTCGATCATTCAACCGATACACGGTGAACCCAGAACGCACAAGATCACATTTAAGGAACTGAACGACTGGGCTGAGACGCAGTTAACTCCAGCGATACAAGCAATTAAGAAGGGTGATACAGAACCCACTCCGACAGAAGACGGTTGCCAATGGTGTCCAGCAAAAGCAATCTGTCCTGCGCAGCGTAAAGGTTTCGAGGTCATTGCTGCCACACCAAACCTTGCGGTGATGGCTAAAGAAGAGATGAAGTCTGTGGTGGTGACACTATCACCAGAGCAGATCGCAGACTTGCTAGAACGCGCACCACTTGTAGAGAAGTTCATTGACGCTGTGAGAGACCATGCAGTCAAACGCATCGAGGCAGGTGAAGTGATCAAGGGCTGGCAGATGCAGCCGAAGCGTGCGTACCGCAAGTGGATTGACGAGAACGACGCAAAGAACCAATTACACGACGCTGGTATCCCAGCAGATCAGTTGGTCTCTAGCGAACTAATTAGTCCATCTGAAGCAGCCAAGTTACTTCCCAAAGAATCAAAAGACCTCATTGATAAGCTCACACGCAAGGAGAGTAGTGGTCTCACTCTTGCGCGAGATTACTCATTAGGTCAATAATCATTTCCCCCAACCGTTGCTAAATGCAACATAAACTCGAAAGGCTCAAATGCTTAATCTTTCATCATCATCTGGCGGTGGTAATTACATTCGCTTTATGCCATCTGCTAACGCATGGCTCAACTCAAACAAGGAGGAATTCACACCCAAAAAAATGGTTGTCGATACAGCTTCACTTCAAACAGGATGGATGCACCTTGGAGAAGGTGTGCGCGACTGGCAACCAGACGCAAGTCTGGGTAAGAAGGGTGCTCAACCGTCACCAGATCACAAGCGTGGCTTCTCTATCAAGTTCTATAACAAGGAGATGGGACTCGCTGAGTGGAGCGCAAACGGGACAGGACCAAATATGGGGCTTGAGAAACTTTGGAAGGCAATAGAGGCGGGACAAGCTGCCAACGCTGGCAAGTTACCCGTGATTGAGTACAAAGGCTCGACGCTAGAGAAGATCGGCAAGGGGACAACAAGAATCCCTAACTTTGATGTGGTGTCATGGATTGAGAGACCTGCTGGAATGGACGCGGTAGCGGTGGACGACGGCACGCAATCATTTGATAGTGACGGCAAGATCAGCATGGCAGCACCAGCTCCAGCACCGCAACCAAAGGCAGCGCCTAAGACTGCAATGGCTCAAACCGTCGAAGACGACGAGATGTTTTAAATCTTAAGAGAGACGGGGCTGGCTGAAAGGTCAGTCCCGTTTTTTTTCCTCTATGGAAAACACACAAGAATTTTGGATGCTGCTACTTATTGCGTTGGCTCAACGGGTCTACGAGTTGGAGCAGAGATTAGAACAAATAGAACAAGGACAAGAATGCAAGCCGAACAAATAGCGCAAGCGCTTGGCAACGCAAAGAAGGTGAACGGGCAATGGATGGCGAGCTGTCCTGTCAGCAGTCACGGGCAGGGTAACGGGGACAGAAATCCAAGTCTTTGTGTATCGGAGACAGACGAAGGCAAGCCGTTGTTTAAGTGCTTTAGTGGGTGCTCTCAGGACGAGGTGTTCCACGCAATCAAAGACTACGGGTTGCTGAAAGACCTACCAAACCCGATGGACTTCTTGACGCAGATCAAACCGTTACCGAAACCGCAAGAACCTGTGTTGGAGCAGGAGTGGCATTACACAGATGAAGACGGCATCACCCAGCACATAAAACAACGCTACAAGACCTTTGACTCCAAAGGAAAGACATACAAGCAGTACAGGGTGGACGAGAACGGCAGACGGCACGCATCAATGACGGGTGCGAACATAGTCCCGTACAACTTGCCAGAAGTTGAGTACGCAAGAAAGACAGGCAGGACTGTCTTCTTGTGCGAAGGCGAGAAGGCTGCCGACGCTCTCAAGTCTTTAGGTGTGGTGGCAACCTGCACGCACAACGGTGCAAGCAACTTCCCCGAAGATGTAGTCAAGCACCTAGTCGGACTGACTATTGCGATAGTCCCAGACAACGATCTGGTCGGCTGGGAGTACGCAAGGAAAGCAGTTGCAGCGCTCAAGTCGGTTACAAAAAGTATCCGAGTGGTTGACCTTGGGTTACAGGAGATAAAAGAAGACGCATACGAGTTTGTCCATAAGTATGGCGGTGACAAGGACAGGCTGGTTGACCTGACAAAGGCAACGCAAGCAGTCATAAGTGAACTGGATGTAACGACTCCTGCAAGATTGATTGGCGTTGCTGAGACACCAGTAATAGAAGAGTTGGAGCTGCCACAAGCACCACTACAACGCGAAGGATTCAAGCTCGAAGCGTGGGACAGCATTGAGGACGAACCAGTTGAGTGGCTCATTCAAGGAGTCATACCGCAACGATCATTCGTTGCCTTATACGCACCGCCAGCTTCGTTTAAGAGCTTCGTCGCACTCGACATTGCGGAGTGCATCGCAACGGGAAGAGCATTCCTTGGCAACCAGATTACCAGACGCGGTGCAGTCCTGTACATCGCAGGTGAGGGTCATGGCGGTATCGGGTCACGCATTAAGGCTTTGAAGACGCATCACAAGACACCAGTTGGAGCGCCTGTTTACTTCTTGCGCAGACAAGTCAACCTTCGGTCAAGTAAGACAGACCTCCAAGACTTGGTGGCAGCCATTGACGACCTCAAAGCAATCAACGAGATCAACTTTGAGTTGATCATCATCGATACCTTAGCTAGAGCGTTTGGCGGTGGTAACGAGAACGCATCAGAGGATATGGGTGCATTCATTACGGCTGCTGGCGCTATACAAGGACGGTATACCTGTGGCTTGCTGGTAGTCCATCACGCTGGTAAGGACGCGACCAAGGGACTGCGCGGTCACTCTTCCCTGCTTGGCGCAGTAGACACCGAGCTGGAGATTATCAGGATCGAAGGCGCTCAACCGCCAAAAGGAATACTGCACATCTCCAAGCAGAAGGACGGTGTGGACGGGCAACGCATTGGATTCAAGATGATTGAGGTCAGCTCCAGCAGACTCAATGTCGCTGACACATCCAGTCTGGCGGTAGAACCTGACAAGGAGATGGACACATCGGTCAAGCAGAAGGTAAAACAAAACCCTCCAGACGCTACTGGAAATGGAAAGAATCAAAGGCTCGCAATGGAATGCTTGTATGAGGTCGTTGCCGAAAAAGGGTTCATGCGCGACTCAATAAAGTGCGTTGGGATTGGCTATTGGGAGGAAAGATTTAGGCAGAAAAAGGGAAATAACATCGCCAAAAAGTCAGTTGATAAGGCATGGAGGGAAGTGCAAGAGGATTTGGTTGATTACAAAAAAGTAGTAATAAATCGTGACATATGCTGGATCGTATATGAGGACAAAAACGCTTCAGAATACGAAAAAGAGGAGGAGTATTCAGATGCTTAGGGGTAGAGACGAATGGAGACGAATGGTGACAAATGGAAAGCCATTCGTATCCCATTTGTTGCTTGATTTGGAGACGACAAATGGATGGATGTCTAGAAGACATCCATTCGTCGTCGCCAGCAAATGTCGCCATTGATTATTTTTTAGTTGGAGTTGTATATGGTTAAAAAGAGTTTGAGTAAAGTGCTTGGTGGTCTAAAACAACCAGAATTCCCTATGAATACTTTTGAGGTATTTATGAATTCGAGGTTAGTTGAGCTGTCTGTGGTGAAAAGGGAGCACGAAAAGCGTTGGGGCATCAATCGCTTGATCGAGCTGGTGGACTCGGAATTTCGGATCAAGGTGTGGCGACAGGCTGAGAGAGTGTTCGAGGCTTCGGTGTCCAGAGATGAGGTCAAGCTGGACAGAGCTGTCGCAGGAATGATCAAGGCTTATGCAGCGCTGGAGACTTGGGCGGTCGAGAACGGTGTGTCGGAGATGCCAGCGATAGTTGCAGTCGAACATGAGATGCAGGACGGGTCGGTGATGGTGGTCGTTGGTACACATCACGACGCGACGCTTTACCAGCAGTTTAGACCCGATGTTGCCAATCGTCACATCTGGACGATGGAAGAGCTGGAGTTGATCATGGACTCGCCAGTCATCAAGGACACGATGAAGATCAAGTCGTTGATGCCTTGTGCTGCACTTGTTAGGCTGGACAAGGATGCGAAGGAGTTTCCACTTGGCGGTGCGACAGGCTTTGATGATGTCAAGTCGGACGAGCTGGAGGCTTCGTCGTTGCCAAAGGTGTTCGACACCAGCAAGATAGGCAAAAATAGGGCTAATCGGGCTTTGGAGGAGATTTAGATGCTTGGATGTACTTTGTGGTGGGTGAGTGGCTTTGATTGCTTGGAGGGCTTTTAAATGGCTGGTAGACCAAAACGCAAGTCGGACTTGGCTGCGCTTGATTCGTTGCCGAAGGAACATATCGTCGCAATGCTTGAGGCTGGGCAGCCGATTGCACGCATCTGTTACGCGCTCGGAGTTGGTCGAGTTGCACTCGAAGATTGGCTGTCAAAACAGGAGAATGAAGGTCTCGCCTCGCGTGCGCGTGCGAAGGCTGCGGACGACATGGTAGCAGAAAGCATACTAATTGCTGACGAAACCGATGTCGAAGAGGTACAAAAGGCTAGATTACGGGTGCAAACGAGGCAATGGGTGGCAGAGCGCTGGAATCCTGCCTCATACGCCCAGAATAAGATGCCAAGCGTGCAAGTGAACCTGTCTGGCATGAGGCTGGACGCATTGCGACACATCGAGGTCGTTGAGGACATATCCACAGAAAACAGCGAGAAGTTGTCCTAGTTGTCCACAGTTGCGTGGAAACTGGCGAAGTTATGCACAAAACACCCGTCAAACCTGTGGATAACAGCAAAATAACTTTACATAATGGACATAGTATAAAGTAGGTGTAGAGATTAGTATTCGTTTCTGCTTGTTTTCTGCTTGTTTTCTGCTGACAGATTCGGGTTTACCCCCCCCTTCGCTTGGCGCGACGGGTGGCGCTGAAACTGCACCCCGACAGTTACCGACCTAACACCCCCCCACTACCCCTACCCACAGCACCACTCAACCCTAAAAAAATAAAAAAAATCAAGGCACAATCCTGACATGACGACAGAATCAACTGCACCAGTACAAAAGAAACTACACCCACAGGTCAAGGAGACGCTAGACCGTATCCACGACAAGCGACAAGACGAACTCAGCAAGAATCCCTTTGTTGCGTTCACCATCCGCTACAAGAACAACCCCACGCTCTTCGTGAAGGAAGTCTTAAAAGCCAACCCCGACACTTGGCAAGAGACCTTCCTCACGCACATCGCAAAGGGCAACCGCAGAATATCTGTAAGGTCAGGGCATGGCGTAGGAAAGTCCACAGCAGCGAGCTGGGCGATCATCTGGTACTTACTGCTCAGATACCCCGTCAAGGTCGTCGTCACCGCCCCCACATCCAGCCAACTCTACGACGCACTCTTTGCGGAACTAAAGCGCTGGGTGAAGGAACTGCCTGAGACCTTGCGGGATATGCTCGAAGTCAAGCAGGACAGGATCGAGGTCAAGGAAGCAGCGTCCGAGGCTTTCGTCTCAGCCAGAACCAGTAGGGCAGAGCAGCCAGAAGCCCTGCAAGGTGTCCACTCAGAGAATGTGATGCTGGTAGCTGACGAGGCATCTGGCATCCCAGAGGCAGTCTTTGAGGCTGCTGCGGGGTCTATGTCTGGACACAATGCCGTGACCCTTTTGCTGGGCAACCCTGTCAGAAGTTCGGGATTCTTTTACGACACCCAGAACCGACTGGCGAACGATTGGGTGACGATGAAGGTGAGCTGCAAAGACTCGCCAAGGGTCTCAGATGCCTATGTCGAAGAGATGAAGGCGCGGTACGGGGAAGAGTCGAATGCCTACCGAATAAGGGTACTAGGTGAGTTTCCAAGGTCAGACGACGACACCATCATCCCGATGGAACTCTTGGAACTGGCAAAGCACCGAGATGTCGAGACCTCCCAGCACGCAAAACTGATCTGGGGCTTGGATGTCGCACGCTTTGGTGGCGACAGGTCTGCACTCTCGAAGAGACAGGGCAACGCATTGATTGAACCCACGAAGACTTGGAAAAACCTAGACTTGATGCAACTCACAGGCGCAGTAGTCGCGGAGTGGGAAGCCCTACCGCCAAGCCAGAGACCGCATGAGATCATGGTGGACTCGATTGGACTTGGCGCTGGCGTAGTAGACCGTCTCAGAGAACTTGGGTTGCCAGCCCGTGGCATCAATGTCTCAGAGTCCCCCGCGATGGGTACGACTTATCGAAATCTAAGGGCAGAGCTTTGGTACAAGGCAAAGGCGTGGTTTGAGGCGCGTGACTGCCGTATCCCAAATGACGAGGAGCTGGTGGCTGAACTGGCGACGGTGAGGTACTTCTTTAGCAGCGCGGGGAAGATGCAGGTCGAGGGCAAGGACGACATTAGAAAGCGCGGTCTGAGGTCACCTGATAAGGCAGACTCGTTTGTATTGACCTTTGCGTCCGACGCTGCCGTCTCGATGTTTGGTGCGAATACGAGTCAGAAGTGGTCGCAACCGTTGAAAAGAAACCTGTCAAGGGTTGCATAATTCGGGTATCCCATTTCAAGGAGTCATTGACATGATGAAGAAGACAAAGACAGAGAAGAAAATCTCTAAGGTGTACAACGAATTCAAGGCTGGCAAGATGCATAGCGGATCGAAGTCTGGACCAGTCGTCAAGAACCCGAAACAAGCCTTGGCGATTGCCTTGTCCTCTGCTGGCGTGAAGCAGAAAAAGGGTAAGTAATGGCTACCTCATACCCCAAGAGCTTGCAAGGCGCAATGGACAAGATGATGTCCGACAGCGACACCAGCGAGTGTCCAGCACCCACGCAAGACATCACCCTTAATCTGAAAAACCGCGCTAAGGCGATTACGGCTGCGAAGTACGGTCCTGAGAACCCCAATCTGCCTAACGAGGCATTCTGGAGACGCAAGTCAGATACTTGGGATGTGTCGATTGACGACGCGAAGCAATCTCGTTGCGGTAACTGTGCAGCGTTTAATGTCTCCGACACCATCAAGCAATGTATTGCTGACGGCATTGGAAACGAAGCAGACCCTTGGGGAACTATCAAACTCGCTGACTTAGGGTATTGCGAGATATTCGACTTCAAGTGCGCAGCGTCCAGAACCTGTGATGCTTGGGTTGTTGGTGGTCCTAATACTGGCGAAGCCAAGGACGAGGACATGGAAGAAGGCGAAGACTACGAGGAGAATGAAAAATGAAGACTGGACTTTACGCAAATATCAATGCCAAGCAAAAACGCATAGCTGCTGGCTCTGGCGAGAAGATGAACAAGGTCGGCTCTAAGGCAGCACCGTCTGCTGCCGACTTCAAACAGGCTGCCAAGACCGCCAAGAAGCCAAAGGCTAAGAAGTGAGCGCAGCGTGGCAGAGGAAAGAGGGCAAGTCACCAACTGGTGGCTTAAACGCTAAAGGTCGTGCCTCTGCGAAAGCTGAAGGCATGAACCTCAAGCCCCCTGTCAAGTCTGGAGATAACCCCAGACGGGCGAGCTTTCTTGCGCGCATGGCGGGTAACGCAGGACCAGAGTACAAAAACGGTGAAAAGACCCGTCTTCTTTTGAGTCTCAACGCATGGGGTGCGTCCAGCAAGGCAGATGCCAAGGCGAAGGCGAAAGCGATCACAGCGAGAAACAAAGCCAAGTGATCCCAATCTGCATTTCGACGGTCAACGGCAAAGGTTTGCCAGTTCTGCTCGAATCCATTAAGCAATACGCACCAGAGGCGTTTGTTTACTTGCGTGGCACAGAGAGAGTCGTCTCTGGGTACAAAAACGCAAGGCTTATCTTTGGCGAACCCCGTAACTTTGGCGACGATTACAACGAAGTAATCGACGACGCTCTGAAGTACGCACAGGCTTGCATCGTCTGCAATGACGATGTGGTGCTGACACCGAACTCTTACCAGCGACTCTTAGAAGATGTCGAGGTGATCCGCGAGCTGGAGGTCAATGTCGGCTGGGTGGGCGCAAGAAGTGACTATGTAAGACCTGCGCAGAACATTCGCTACAACCCCGACGGTGATCACCTAGAGATGTGCAGATTTAAGTCCGAGCAGTTCATTCGTCACGCCAACAACATTGCACCGATCTTTGCGTACATCTCTAGAGACGCATGGCATCACGGCAGATTCCCCCCACTTAATTGGTTCTCAGACGATGTGAGCTGCGCAGACCTCAACAATCAGGGCTACCAGCACTTTGTCTCTAGCGCCTATGTCCATCATGTCGGCAGCCAGACAACGGGCGACGACTCGAAGCAATTAGTTGCAGCGTCTGTGCCTTGGGTCAAGGAGCACCGTCCTCAGTATGTCAAGCACTTCTTTGGTTCTTAATCTAGGCTCTGGCAAGGACTTTCGAGACGACTGCATCAACGCAGATATTCAGTTGCGCGTCAAGCACGACTGGTTACTCGATATTTGCAATGTGCCTTGGGGCGACACCATCTCCACAAGGCTTGGTGACTTCGAGGTGCAGCCAGAGATGTTTGACGCTATTCTTGCAAATGATGTGCTCGAACATTTGCCTGATCTGGTCGGTGCAATGACGAGCTGTAAGAAGTTATTGAAAACTGGTGGCGAGATGCGCATCCATGTGCCTTATGACTTGAGCTATGGCGCGTGGCAAGACCCGACTCATGTGCGTGCATTCAACGAGCATTCGTGGCATTACTACACCGACTGGCATTGGCATCTTGGGTGGGAAGACAGGTTTTATGTGACTCACTTGGAATTTCGTTTCAATCCAGTCGCACAAGACCTAAAATTAACGCAAGAAGAACTGTTAAGGACTCCGCGTGCCGTGGACTCCATGTATGTCGTATTGCAAAAGGGCAAAAAATGAACATTACCAACGAGCTGGGATTGAGCACCGACATTGCGTCACAGGTTGACCCGACGCTAGAACCTATGAATGACACAGACCTTGAAGCAATGATGGGTCAGGAGATCACAGACGCTGTGAGCTACATCGACTCTGACTTGAGTCCTATCCGCGCTCGCGGTACTGAGTATTACCGTGGCGACCCCTTCGGAAACGAGGAAGAGGGTCGCTCGCAAGTCGTGGCGATGGAAGTGCGCGATACCGTGTCTGCCATGCTGCCGTCTTTGATGAAGGTGTTTTTTAGCAGCGAGAACACAGTCGAGTTTGTCCCGCGTGGTCCAGAGGATGTGCAAAGCGCACAGCAAGCTACCGACTACTGCAACTATGTTTTCAACAACGACAACAACGGTTTTATGGTGACATACGCCACATTTAAAGACGCTCTGGTCAGGAAATGTGGCATTGTCAAGGTCTACATCGAGGACTCTGAGTCGGTGCGTATTGAGGAATATTCGGGGCTAGATGACCAGACCTTGCAGATTCTTATGCAAGAGGGCGACGCAGATGTGCAGATCGTTGCAAGTTACCCAGACGAGAGTATGCAAGGCGCAATGCAGATCGATCCGATGACGGGAATGCCTCTACCCCCAGCCATGATGCACGATGTACAGGTCAAGAGGAAGATTGTCGATAAGCGCGTCCATGTAGCGTCCCTTCCCCCAGAAGAGTTGCTCTTGTCTCGCCAAGCGATGTCGTTTAAGGATGCACCTTTTATCGGTCACCGCAAGATGGCGACTGTGGCTGAGTTGATTGGCATGGGCTACGACGAAGACGAGGTTACAGACTATGTTGGCGCGTCCGACTTGAACGACAACGAAGAAGCTCTAGCTCGCGCACCACTAGCAAACAACCAGTTTTATAGCGAGAGCGCCAACCCGATGATGATGCGCGTCCTCTACATCGAGGGATACGCCAAGGTTGACTTCGATGGCGACGGCATTCCTGAGTTGCGCAAGATGTGCTTTATGGGGTCTGGCTACAAGATGGTGCGTAACCTGCCAGCGTCATACATCCCATTTGTTGAGTTTCCTTGCGATCCAGAACCCCACACTTCACCACTTGAGGCGATGTCGATATTTGACATTACACGCGACTTACAGGAGATCAAGTCAGAAGTTATGCGCAATACGCTTGACTCTCTGGCGCAGTCTATCCATCCCCGCACCGTGATCGTTGAGGGTCAGGTCAACATTGACGACATTTTAAATAACGAAACAGGTGCAATCATTCGTGCGCGTGCTCCAAACATGGTGCAGCCATTGGCGACACCATTCGTCGGACAGAATGCTTTTCCTGTGCTCACTTACTTAGACGAGATCAAGGAAGGTCGCACAGGAATGTCCAAGGCATCTATGGGTCTCAACCCAGATGCGTTGCAGTCGAGCACAAAGGCTGCCGTGGCTGCCACAGTAAGCGCCAGCCAAGGACGCATTGAGCTGACTGCGCGTCTCATGGCTGAAGGCATGAAGGAGTTGTTTAAGACAATCCTATTTCTTGTCACCACTCACCAAGACAAACCCCGCATGATCCGATTGCGCAATAAGTTTGTGCAGATTGATCCACGCGGATGGGACAACACGATGGATGTCAACATCAATATCGGTCTGGGCAATGGCGATGCGAATGAGCGCCAGATGCAGCTCATGCAGGTACTCGCCAAGCAAGAATCCATCTTGACTCAGTTCGGCTTAGAGAATGTAGTGGTGACTCCGCAGATGTATGTCAATACATTAAAGAAGATCGTCGAGATGTCAGGAATCAAGGACGCATCGAGTTACTTCAACGACATACCAGAGGGCTACAAACCCCCACAAGCACCACAAAAGCCAAGCCCAGAAGAGGTCTTGGCGCAGGTGCAAGCCGAGTCTATTCGTGCAGATATACAGAAAAAGGCTGCCGATCTTGAGTTACAGCGCCAGAAGATGATCATGGACGACGACTTCCGACGCGATCAGATGAGCCAAGACAGGTTACTAAAACAGTATGAATTAGAGTTAAAGTACAACACACAGGTGAGCACCGCGCAAATTGTTGCGGAGCAGAATGTAAACCGCGAGGTTATAAAAGAGCAAAGTGCATTGGTACAACAAGTTATGGCGCAGCCACAGCAAGCACCAATGCAACCCATCAACCCCACAGGAATGGTGTAAAGATTGAGTAAACAAGAAGAAGATGTAAGAAAAGGCAAGAAGGCTGAGTCGCTTATCGCTGACGAGGCTTTCTCAACTGCATTACTAAAAATGGAGAATGATGCCGTCTGGTTTTGGAAAGATACGAAACCAGAGGACATCACGAAGAGAGAACACGCTTGGCATATGCTGCGTGCGATTGACAACTTCCGAACCGAGATTTCCAAAATCATGGACAACGGAAAAGTCGCACAGCGCCAGATTGAGCGTGAACAAAAATCGTTGGTGTAAAGGAAGTAGGAAATGGAAATAACACAACCTATGACCGTAGCTGATGCAGCTAGTGCTCTTGATCAATTGATGTTGCCGTTGGACGGAGAACAGCAGAAAACTGACAAGGCGCGTTTGACCGAGGATAACTCCGAAGTCGCGGTTTCTGTCGATGAAGAACTCGATGTGCAAGACGACGAATTGAGTGACGAAACGACAGAGGAACAGTCTGAAGAAGGTGAAGAAACCGAAGAAGAAGAACAGCCAACCGAGGTCTACACCGTCAAAGTTGACGGCAAAGAGGTCGAGGTCACGCTAGACGAACTTCAAAAAGGATATTCCCGAACACAGGACTACACACGAAAGACACAGCAAATTGCAGAGACCCGTAAAGCGGTTGAAGCAGAAGCAGGTGCTATTCGTGCCGAGCGTGAACAGTACGCCCAGTTATTGGGAGCGTTGAAACAGCAACTTGAGTCAACTGAAGCACCTGTCGATATGGATCGACTCTATAACGAAGATCCCATCGAGTGGGTGAGACAGTCAGAAGTGATGCGCCAGAGGCAAGACAAACTCGCAGCTATTCAGTCTGAACAGCAGCGACTGTCGCAACTTACAGCGCAACAAAGAGCACAGGAGATGAACGCTCACCTTGCGACACAGCAAGAAGCCCTGATCCAAGCCGTACCTGAGTGGAAAGATTCCAAGAAGGCACAGGCTGAAAAAGCTCTACTCGTCGAATTCGGTAAGAAAATCGGATTCAGCGATGATGAACTCAAGAATGTTTATGACCACAGAGCTGTCGTTGCGTTGCGTAAAGCAGCGCTATACGATCAGATGATGTCCAAGCGTGGACAGATCAAGCCTGTGATCAACAACGGTCCTCGCCCCGCCAAGCCTAGTGCAGCAGGTCGCGTCTCCACATCAACTGAAAGTACACGCGCAAAACAGCGTCTTGCAAAGTCAGGTCGCGTCGATGACGCTGCCTCCGCAATTGAACTTTTATTGAAATAGAGGCACTTAAATGGCAATCGTAACCAACACATTCACCACATTTGATGCGAAGGGTATCCGAGAGGACTTATCCAACATCATCACTAACATCGCTCCCGAAGAGACTCCTTACATGAGTAACATCGGTCGTGAGTCAATCACCAACTCTTTGTTTGAATATCAAACAGACACACTCGCAGCAGCAGCAGCTAACAAGCAGCTCGAAGGCGACGATGTGACTTCTTTTGATAGCGTTACAGCTACTGTGCGTCTGCAAAACTACGCTCAGATCAGTCGTAAAACAATCGTCTTGTCTGCTACTGAAGAGACAGTTAACAAGGCAGGAAGAAAATCTGAATTGGCATACCAAATTGCCAAGCGTAGCGCTGAACTAAAGCGTGATCAAGAGTTCTCAATGCTTAATGGCGCTATCGCTGCTGCTGGTAGCACTTCAGTTGCTCGCGGTACTGCTTCTTTGCAAGCCTATATCAAGACTAACTACGATATGCAGACCAACGGTGCTAACCCATCGTATACAACTTTGCCTAACAGCTCTCGTACCGACGGCAATGTGCGTACCTTTACAGAAACCATTTTGAAGAATGTTATTCAACAAGTTTGGACTGCTGGCGGTACACCAAAAATCTTGATGACTGGTCCAGTCAACAAGCAGCGCGTGTCTGGCTTCTCTGGTATCGCATCTTCACGCTTCAACATTGATGGCGGTGCTCGTCCTGCAACCATCATTGGCGCAGCAGACATTTATGTGTCTGACTTCGGCAATGTGCAAGTCGTGCCTAACCGCTTCCAGCGCGAGCGTGACGCTTTCGTGATCGATCCAGATTACGCAAAGATGACCGTGTTACGCCCATACCAACAAGTTGAGTTGGCAAAGACTGGCGACGCTGAGAAGCGTATGCTTATCGTTGAGTGGGGTCACAAGGTGTTGGCTGAGAATGCCCACGGCATTGCTGCTGACTTGATCACTTCTTGATCTAACTAGCGAAGGGTCTGGGGCAACTCAGACCCTTTTTTACATGAGCGAAAAAAGACTATTTAACACAGACGAAGATCAGGGAATAACCCGTTACTTCCACTACGACGAAGAGACAGATCAGGCAACGATTCAGACACAACAAGATGTGACTGCGATCATTGAAGAGAATAAACAAGAGTACGCACAGGTTGATGAGCGTGCTCGCTGGAGTGAGTGGAACAGAGTTGCCAGCATCCCTATGTCTATTTACTTTCAGCTCAAGGCTGAAGGCAAGCTAGATGACCAAGCGTATATGAAGCGCTGGTTAAATGATCCCGAAAACAAATACTTCAGAACTAGATCAGGACAAGTATGACCCAAAACTACATTGCGGTATGCACACCAGCGCGTGACATGGTTCACGCAAACTTTACCTTCTGTATGGTGAACATGGTGGCGTATCACACGATCAACACAACTGATGCGGTGTCCTTGAAGATTATGCAAGGCACACTCATTCAGAACCAGCGTGCTGATCTGTGTCTAGACGCAATGAGAGAGGGCTGCACCCATGTGCTATTTATTGACTCCGACATGACCTTCCCGCAGGACATGATCGAGAGACTATTGGCGCATGACTTGGACATCGTGGCAACGAACTGTGCAAGGCGCAGGATGCCCACAGGACCAACCGCACAGCGCTATGGCGAGAATGGCGAGAGAGAACTCATCTACACAATGCCAGAGTCAACTGGCATCGAGGAAGTTGGCTCAATCGGTATGGGCGTGATGCTTATCAAACGCAAGGTCTTTGAGGCGTTAACTGAACCTTGGTTTGAGACTCCTTGGCGTACTGATAAGCGCGGGTATATTGGAGAGGATGTTTTCTTCTGCCGTAAAGCACAGGCTGCTGGCTTTAAAATCTACATTGATCACGATGTGTCAAAGCAAATTGGGCATATCGGGACTTTTGAATTCAAACACGATCACACTTGGGTGATGCGTGATCTTGAGAAAGCAGAAAAGGCTGAAGATGGCGCTATCAACTTACGCTGAACTGAAGACCTCGGTCGGGGACTGGCTTAACCGCACAGACCTGACGACTGCTATCCCTGACTTCATTAGTCTGGCAGAGGCTCAGATCGAGAGAAACTTGCGCACCAGACAGATGATCGTGCGTGCTACCGCGTCGATCACTACCGAATACTCGGCAGTACCTGCTGACTTCTTGGAAGTCAAGTCTTTCAAGCTCGATACCAATCCAGTCACACCATTGGGGTTTGAGACTATCGACTCAATGGACACCTTGGCGGTTACTTATCGCTCGGCTGCCAAACCTATATTTTTTACGGTTGTGGGTGAGCAGTTTCGCTACCTACCAGAACCAGATACCGCATATACAGGCGAATTGATCTATTACGCAAAGTTGAGTAAGTTATCAACCGCGAACACAACAAACTTTTTACTAACTGCTGCACCCGATGTTTACTTGTACGGTGCTCTCATGCAAGCAGCACCGTACCTGCAAGATGATGCGAGAATTGCTGTATGGGCATCGATGTACCGAGCTGGTCTAGAAGAGGTCACGCAAGCAGATGATCGCAGCTCTTCAACTGGCGGTGTATTAGTTGCACGCGCAAGGACTTTGGGATAACAAATGCTAGTAACCACTACAAAAGGTGAGATGGATGTCTCCTTGCTGGAGAAGCGAGAAGGCACTATCGACAACGACAACGAGACGACAAGCTGGGTGGAATATTGGCTAGAAGGCGAGCTTGTGCATCGCTCAGTCGATATGACCTTAAAACGCAATGTGACTGGTGAAGCAGTCGCTCAATCTTTAAGTTAAGGGAAATATCATGGCTAACACGCAAGCAATGTGTACAAGTTTTAAGGTTGATTTACTCAACGCTGTACACGCATTTTCTACCAGCGTACCAGCTCACACCGCATCGACTGCCGACACCTTCAAGGCTGCCTTGTACTTGGCATCTGCAACGGTTAACGCAACGACGACTGCTTATTCTGCAACTAACGAGGTATCTGGCACAAATTACACGGCTGGCGGTGTAGCGGTGACATTTGGTACAGCGCCAAGCTCTACCAGCACAACGGCATTTGTTACGCCATCGGCATCGATTGCATATACAACTGTCACCCTGACAACTGCCTTTGACGCTGTATTGATCTACAACTCAAGCCAATCAAACAAGGCGGTCAGCGTGCATACCTTTGGCAGCCAGACAATCACGGCTGGAACATTCACCTTAACCATGCCGACGAATGATTCAGCCACAGGCTTGATCAGACTCGCTTAGTAGGGAGGCAGCACAATGGCTGCTTATGGCTCTGGCAGATATGGCTACGGGGCGTGGGGCTTTGGAGAGGGTCGTGCTGCACTAACAGGCAATGCGTCAACTCTCAATATTGGAACGCTCCTTGTAAATATATCAGAACAAGAAGACGGCAACATTGCCACAGGTAATGTTGGCTCTGTCAGCGTATCCAGAACCATTGCTCTAACTGGCAACTCATCAACCCTATCGCTTGGCACGCTATCTTTAGACGAGAGAAGTTTTGCCGTTACAGGCAACGCTTCTACACTATCGCTTGGCAGCGTTACAAACGGCATAAGTATTGAGATAATTGGCAATGAGATAACCTGCTCTGTCGGATCAATAATTTGGTTTGCTTGGATCGCTATTCCAGATACTCCAGAGACTTGGACGGCAATCGCAGACAATTCAGAAACATGGACGCAAGTCCCACAATGAAGGTGAACTATGGCAGATACCACAACAACCAACCTATTACTTACTAAGCCCGAAGTTGGGGCTAGTACCGATACATGGGGTACGAAGATCAATACCGATCTGGACTCGGTAGATGCGCTCTTTGCAGCAGCAGGTACTGGAACATCGGTAGGTCTTAATATTGGTAGCGGTAAGACTTTAACGCTTGCTGGCACAGTCAAGTTTGCTGGATCAACATCAGGCACTACGACGGTCGCAGCAACTGCCGTTGCTGGCACTACCACTTTGACTCTACCAGCAGCAACCGATACCTTAGTTGGTAAGGCAACAACGGATACTCTGACGAATAAAACTCTAACTACACCAATCATTGCTACTATCAGCAATACTGGTACTCTGACCCTGCCAACATCGACAGACACCTTGGTAGGACGGGCAACTACGGATACGCTGACCAATAAAACTTTGACCACGCCAATCGTATCAACCACAATAGGCGTTGGTGGTGCTACACCGTCTGGCTCTGGTTCTGGTATTACTTTCCCCGCAACCCAATCAGGATCAACTAACGCTAACACACTAGATGACTATGAAGAAGGTACTTATACGCCTTCTATACAAAACTTTACTGTTGGTGGCACAACCACTCTAACAGGTTCATACACAAGAATAGGCAACCTTGTTAGTTTTAATGTAACTTTTGTAAATACTGGAACTATTGCTCATTCGGCAAGTGCTTTAATAAGTACTCCATTTAACTCAGGATTGATTAATAGTGGCGCAATCAATATGTGGATAAATAGCAATGGTTACTCATTTAACTCAAACCAATCAGGAACTCAATTAAATACTGGAGAAACAAATTTTGATAGATTTTTTGTAGGTAGTTTTACAACAACATCTGCTGGTCAACAATTATTGTTTGCTGGTACTTATCGCATAACACCTTAATTAGATTATTAATACAGACATAACGAAAGGAAATCAAAATGTCTCTAACAAAAGAAATGGTCATTGACCAAATTACAATATCAGAAAGAGGTTCTATTATTTATCGTGAGGCAACACGCATCATGGAAGATGGCAATCAAATTAGCCAAACA
>Ga0209400_1000383_pt1 | contig 38239 bp, 28 predicted proteins | sample M_130807_EF_Meta_FD_187313 | JGI IMG/M metagenome (GOLD analysis project Ga0209400, IMG submission 187313) | Freshwater microbial communities from Lake Montjoie, Canada to study carbon cycling - M_130807_EF_MetaG (SPAdes) (version 2) | ecosystem: Environmental > Aquatic > Freshwater > Lake... | reverse complement strand
CGGAATGAATTTCATCCAGCGCGACGGTGTTTTCTGCGGCCGCCATGACATGCATGCGTTATAAGCGAAGGCCTGCTGTGTGTAAAGGATGAGTCATGAAGCGGCAAATCAACCGGGAATCCTTAGCGATAAAGCGAATGCGGACCAAGTGCTGCTCACACCCGGCGAGGATTGGTTGACGCAATCGATGGCGACGACGTTATTCATCACGCTGCATTTCCAATCCCTGCACCGTGGCCATCAGTTGCTCCACTTTGGCCACGATCCGGCTTTGTTGGGTGGAGTGCATGAGGGTTTTCAGGCGAGGCCAAGGATCCAGCCTTCCAACTGGGCCAGAGTGCGGTCGGCAGGGGTTAGCTGCGGCTGAAAATGCACGGGCAGCGTGTCGGTGGCGTCGCTCTGCTGCATCCAGCGGGCGACGCTGTAGGCGTCGTGCTGGTGAGGATTGCGGCCTTCCGTGGGAAAGGTACGGCTCCAGAGGGCCGGGTAAACTTCGGCGATGACGGAACGGCCGGGCGGCGGGGTCCAGCCGTCGAAGGGCCAGAAATGCACGCGCGCGCCGAGTTGCTGCCGCAGGTAACGCAGCCACGGCAGTCCGGAGTGGGTGGACTTGGCTACACTGCCTTGTACATCGAAGTGGAAGACGGACTTCGCGCGGCTCCGTTCCTCGGTCATCCGCCGCCAACGGGAATCACCGGTGCGTGCGGCCCCGTCGCCATGCGTGCCGTCTCGGATGAAATCGACATACATGTGGTCGTGGTCCGTCGGCCAGTGGTGGTGGAAGTCATCGAGGAACTGGGGCCAGTCAGGCGGGATGCGGTGGACCTTGAAGTAGCGGAGCGGAAAGGAAAACGCGTGGTCGATGCCGACGAGCGTGGGCGGGCCGTCGCGCAGTTCGGCGGCGAGCCACTCGGCGAGGCCGCGGCGTGTCCAATACTTGCGCGGACTGGGCGGCGGCGGGATTTCGGCTGGCGGCTGCGTGGGCGTGGCCGCGTAGAGTCGCAAGCCGATCAGGCTACTCGTAGGCGTTTGCGCGCCGGAGTAGTCGATCCCGAGGTAGCGGGCGAATTGCGGCATGGGCAATCAGGCGGTTGTGAGTTCGGCGACGAGGGCGGAGAGGAGGTTCGCGGCGGTGGCGCGGGAGGCGGCGAGCTGCGTTTCCAATCCGTCCACCAAGGCCATCAGTTGCTCCACTTTGGCCACGATCCGGCGTTGTTCGGCGAGGGGTGGGACGGGGATGGCAAATTCGCGTGCGTCTGTAAGGCTAATGTTGGGCTGCGCATTCACGACTCGCGACGAGAGCATGTAGTCGATTGCGGCAGGGCTGTTCAGGTAGTGCAGGAGAAACCTCGGACAGACGCCATCCGTTTCGCGAACCAACCGAATCAAGGCGACGGCTTGGTTGATGTTCGCCCCATCATGCAGGTCGTAAACCGCGGTTCGGCCAATTGAAGCGCCGACGAGATTCATCAGGATGTCACCCCGCTTCAGAATTGAACGCGGCTCAATCTCATTGAATCCCTTTGATACGTATTTCAGGTCATCGAGTTTTCTGAGCACGTAGTTCCCCACGTTTTCGCTCGTGATAAACAAGATGCCTTCAGACTCGGGGACGTATGCGATGCCCTGCCATTTCGGCGACGAGCCTTTCGTGATGAGTTCCGTGAGTTCGGCGAGCTTTGCCCATCGCCAGGAATCAGGAGCTTCAAATGGCAGGCTGTCTGGTTGAAGCACCTCGACAGGTTTCTCCTTGCCGATTTCGCCGGTCTTTTGGAGCCGCAGTTTGGTCGCACCGATGCGAGCGAGAATTTCCTCCGCCGGTTCGTCGTTGGGGTCTTGGGGGACGAGTTTGCCTTGGACGGCGAGGGTGAGGATGGATTTGCGGAGGTCGGCGGGGGGGATGGCGTAGGACGGGTGGAAGAGGAACGGGAGGTTGGCCGGGGTGGGCGCTTCGGCAAAGCGGGCCAGCGAAGCGCGGGCGAGCCCTCCATGGCGGGACTGCCGCTCTTTCTCCAGCGCCTCCAGCCGATCACACAAAGCCATCAACTCATCGACCTTCGCCACGATCCGCTTCTGCTCGGCGAGAGGCGGGAGGGGGAATGGCTGGAGCGAGAACTCTTCGAACTTCAGGCTTTGCACCGTCATGCCTGTTTTCACGAGCGACGTGATTATAAAGCCGTTCAGCCCACGAAGCATAATTTGAAGATACCGCTCTAGGCCGCCGACAAAAGGTGAGAGAACCTTTAAGTCTTGGTTTACCGTGCCCTCGACGCGAAGAATCGAAACAGGGAAGGTGTGTTTCAAGATTCCGCTCCGGGTGACCATAACCAAGCAACCTGGCGAATAGAGTTGAAGGCCCGTTCCCTCTATCCCCTCGCGGGTAATCTTCAGTTCCGATTCAGTCAGTTCGTCGGGCTTAATGTCCTTCGATGAAAACCATTTTACGTCGCCGTCCCAGAATACGGATTTTGCCTTCGAAGGGGTCATCCCACCCGAAAGGCCGCCGATTTCATTCAGCGGGACCCACGCCCAATGATCTGGCACGACAACGGGGCGATCTACTTCTACTTGGACTGAGGCTTCAGCTACCGCGGGACGCCGACCTTTGTTAAGTCTTTGTTTCTTGGCTGCCGAGAGCGCGCCAATCAAATCACCGACCGGAGCATCGTTCGCTCTTCGTTCCGAAAGTCGCCCGGTTACGGCAAAGTTAAGCACCAACTCCCGCATCTTCGCCACCGCATCGGGCGCGTCGGCGAAGAGGTCGAATTTCTCAAAAAAGATTTCCAGCTTCATGGGAGAGCGGCGATGAGTGATTGCCATAGAGGGCGGGTTTTCCAATCGGTGGGGAAACCCATTTCCGGTATCAACTGGGGATCAAGTGAAAGCAGGAGACGGAGCAGGCGCTCCGGCCAGTCGGTCGCGGGCTCGATACAGGTCGTTAGGTGGATGAGCAAAACAAGGGTGTTATGGATCTTCGCCTCCTTCTGCGGCATGGCGGAGTCCACAAAGAAATTCGGGAAAAGGTGCGGTGGTTTCTTTTTGGGGAGTTTGAATTTGAAGATGAACCGGCGGTTCCATAGTCGTGAGTGGTGGGCGGCACTGTTACGGAGCACACTGAGGTGGTGCATCAGCGAGCAGAACGTCTGTTCGTCCATGCCGAAGGGCTTGGCAACCGCTTGGCGGATGGCGGATTGTCGCAATTGGCCGAGCAGGTTGGAGATCGTGCCAAAAGAAGCAATTTCCACAATAACCCAGGTAGGGGGCCATGGCATGAAGAGATGGGCGCGATGATGTTTGATGAACTCTTCCTTGCTGCGCTCCATTTCCTCATTGAGCTTTACCAAAGTCCGCGCGTGGATCAGGGCGGAAGAGAAGTGCTTGTTGTCGAGATAACCCAGCGGACCGAGCGAATGGCTCACCTGATACGCCCAGCGCGCTCGCAAGGAAATCTCCACACTTTTGCAAGCCTCGATGACCAGATGACGAAGTTTCTGATCGAAGAGATAGAGTTTCCAAAGCTGCTCGAAGGTGGTTCCGGAAATAAAGGCATCGCGGTTTCCGCTCTGGGTGAACGGGAAGCGGTAGGGCGAAATCCGGTAATAATTGTGATGCTCCAAGCAATGCAGGGCAAAGGATTCATCCTGCACGATCAAACCCCGTGCTTTCAGGAGGTCGAGCTGTTCCTGATAGGTTCGGGCGGGTTTACTCATCGCAAATCGCCTCCCCAGATCGAGCGTATTGAGTGGGAAAAAGAAACCCCCCTTGGTGCGCATCGTGGAGAGGCGTGGGAGGTGTTGTTGGGCGCATTGTAATTCGCTTCAGCAGGAACGCAATCAAAAGTTGCGCTTTTTGGACAAGCAACTGCACGGATCGCAACTTCTGCATCAGCGGTGCTTGGGATGATGATCGACGATTTCATCGGGTGAGAGCGCGTTGAAGCTCGGATTTCAGCTTGGCCCGGGTTTCGGCAATTTGGGCGAGGAGCTTTTCGTATTCGGGCAGGAGGTGATCCACGTCGCCGGGGCCGGTGTCGGGGTTGTGCGGGTTCTTGAGATCGAGGTTGAAATTGCCGGCCTTGATGGTGTCGATGGAGACGCGCCAGGCCTGCTCGTTTTCCACGCGGGATGCAAAGCCGTCGGCCTCGTCGCCCCACCAGGCGCGCTCGGCCTCGAATTCCTCGATGCGGATGGGTTTGCCCTTGTTGTAGCTCTTGGCACCGGGCGGATAGGGATGCTCGTAATACCAGACGTGGCTGGTCGGCGAACCTTTGGTGAAGAAGAGCAGGTTGGTGCGGATGCCGGTGTAGGGATTGAAGACGCCGTTGGGCAGGCGGACGATGGTGTGCAGGTTGCACTCGGTGAGGAGGGCTTCCTTGATGCGGGTCTTGACGCCCTCGCCGAAGAGCGTGCCGTCGGGCAGCACGAGTCCGGCGCGGCCGCCGGGCTTGAGGATCTTCATGAGGAGCACGAGGAAGAGGTCGGCGGTCTCGCGGGTGCGGAATTCGGCGGGGTAGTTGGACTCGATGCCGTCCTCCTCCATGCCACCGAAGGGCGGGTTGGTGACGATGACGTCCACGCGCTCCTTCGGGCCCCAGTCGCGCAGCGGACGGGCGAGGGTGTTGTCGTGGCTGACGTTGGAGGGAACGTCGATGCCGTGCAGGAGGAGATTGGTCATGCACAGGACGTGCGGGAGGTGCTTCTTCTCGATGCCGGCGAAGCAGTCCTGAATGCTGCGCTCGTGGGCCTCGTTCCTGGCCTGTTTGCGCAGGTGCTCGATGGCGCAGACGAGGAAGCCGCCGGTGCCGCAGGCGGGGTCGAGGATGGTTTCGCCGAGGCGGGGATTGACCTGCTCGACGATGAACTGGGTGACGGCACGCGGGGTGTAGAATTCGCCGGCATTGCCCGCAGACTGGAGGTCCTTGAGCAGCTTCTCGTAGATGTCGCCGAACATGTGGCGGTCATCGGAGGCATTGAAGTCGATGCCGTTGATCTTGTTGATGACCTGGCGCATCAACGTGCCGTTCTTCATGTAGTTGTTGGCACCATCGAAGGCGGCTTTGATGAGCGTGACGATGTCGCCGCTGCCCGAGAGGACTTTCAATTTGGGCAGCAGCTCGTTGTTGGCAAAAGCGAGCAGAGCATCGCCGGTGATGCCTTCCTCATCGGTGGCCCAGTTGGACCAGCGGAGTTCCTTCGGCAGCGGGGATTTGTAGTTGTCGCGGAGGACTTCCATCTCCTTTTCGCGGTCATCGAAGATTTTGAGGAAGAACATCCAGCCGAGCTGGGCAAGGCGCTGGGCATCGCCATCCACACCCGCGTCCTTGCGCATGATGTCCTGGATGGTTTTGATGAGGTTGGAGACGTTGGGCATGGGTCAGGCGGCTTTCAGGTAAAGGGCTTGTTCGAGTTCGCGGATGGCGGCAAGATAGCCATCCCGACCTCCGAAGAGTTTCACGATTTCCACCGGCGTTCCGTGGGCGGTGAGCGGGTCCACCTTGAGAATCTCCAAAGACTCCACGCTGGTGATGCCGCTGTCGGCGTATTTCTGAAGCAGCGCATCGAGGACAGCACGGGCCTGATCGCCGTATTTGGCAAAGACATTGCGCTTTTTCACGCTCTCGGCGCGCTCCCGGCGGGTGAGTGGTGGCTGATCGAAGGCAACGTGGCAGATGACATCAAAGGCGTCGTAGTCGCGGCCCACCTGATCGGCGAGCTCGTCAAGAAAGACTCCTTGGGCGGCAAGCTCTTCAAGAATGGCCTGCTTCTTCTCGGCATCGTTCCAAGCGGAGAGAAAATCATCCAACGAGGTATAGGCCTGGAGGAGCGTCTTGCGGGAATAGTCCTTGAGTGATTCAGTGATGAGCTTGCCGTTGGCATCAAGGTATTGGACGCGCTCTGTGGCAACGCGGACCTCGACGTTGTTGACGTAGTATTTGGTGGGTCGCTCGCCGGTTGTTAGGCACTCCCCGCCTTGGTCGCCGCCGCCAGAGGTATCGATCATTACATCTTGCTCATCCTTGTCGGTTTCAGAGCCACCCGTCAAATCATCGGGCGGCACGACGCTTTGGTCCGGCTTGGGTTCGTAAATCTGCACCGCAGGCCCATCGAAATCCTCATCGGCGAAGAGTGAGGTCGCCTGACGGAAGTCCATGATGGTGAAGAAGAGTTTGCCGTAGTCCTCATTGATGCGGGTGCCGCGTCCGATGATTTGCTTGAACTCGGTCATCGATGCGATGCGGCGATCCAGCACGATGAGCTTGCAAGTCTGGGCATCCACGCCGGTGCTCATGAGACGGGAGGTGCAGGCGATGACGGGATAGATGGATTCCGGGTCGATGAAGTTGTCGAGCTGGGCCTTGCCCTCGTCATTGTCGCCAGTGATGCGCATGACGTAACGGGGATTGGCGGCGGCAAGGTCAGCATTGGCGTTGACCAAGGACTGCCGCATGCGCTCGGCGTGGTCGATGTTTTCACAGAAAATGATGGTCTTTGCGAAGCGGTCGGTGCCTTTGAGAAACTCGGTGACCTTGGCGGCGACGACTTCAGTGCGCTTTTCAAGGATGAGATTGCGGTCGTAGTCCTTGATGTTGTATTCGCGGTCTTCAATGAGATTGCCGAATTTGTCCTTCTGGCCGTCCTCGGGACGCCAGCCGTCGAGATCCTTGTCGAGGCCAATGCGGATGACCTTATAAGGCGCGAGGAAGCCATCGTCGATGCCTTGGCGCAGCGAGTAGGTGTAAAGCGGATCGCCGAAGTAGTCGATGTTTGAGACATCCTTGGTTTCCTTGGGTGTGGCGGTGAGTCCGATCTGGGTAGCCGAAGAAAAATATTCGAGCACCTGCCGCCAGCGAGCGTCATCAGCGGCGCTGCCGCGATGACACTCATCGACGATCACCAGGTCGAAAAAATCCGGGGAGAACTGCTTGTAGATGTTCTGGTCTTCCTCGGTGCCCGTCACTGCCTGATAGAGACAGAGGTAAATCTCGAACGACTTGTCCACAGTACGGTTCGTGATCTTCGTCATTGCCGCGCCGAACGGCTTGAAGTCGTTGGTCTTCGTCTGGTCGGCGAGGATATTTCGATCGACGAGGAAGAGGATGCGTTTCTTGGCTCCCGACTTCCACAGTCGCCAGATGATCTGGAAGGCGGTGTAGGTCTTGCCAGTGCCGGTGGCCATGACGAGCAGGATGCGTTTTTCACCCCGGGCAATGGTTTCCACCGTACGGTTGATGGCGATAAGCTGGTAGTAGCGCGGAGCTTTCCGGGACCCGTCATCATAATAGTCCTGGGTGGTGACCTTCTGCTGTACCTCGGTCAAACCTTTGGCGGTGCTATAGCGGTCCCAGAGTTCTTCGGGTGTCGGAAATTGGTCGAGTGGGATTTCGCGCGTGACCGTGCCAGTAATCACAGTGCGGTCGTGCTCAAGGAAGGCATCGCCGTTGGAACTGTAGGCGAAGGGCACGTCGAGAATTTCGGCGTATTCGAGGGCCTGTTGCATGCCGTCGCTGACCGTGTGGTTGTTGTCCTTCGCTTCGAGAACGGCGAGCGGGACGTTCGGTTTGTAGTAGAGCAGGTAGTCCGCTTTTTTCGCCTCGCCACGTTTCACCGTTTTTCCGCGCACGATGACGCGCCCTTTCGTAAAGTAGGCTTCCTCGCGGATCTGCGTCATGACGTTCCACTTTTCGCCATTCGCGCCGATGAGCGCGGGGGTGATGAACTTGGTACGGACGTCAGCTTCAGTGAGAGCTTTTTTATTCATGCGTCTGGGGCGTGGACGGTATTCGCTATGTGGAGGGCGGGAGTAATCTTGAATGCTGAATACACAAGTGGAACGATCCGAATTACGATTTGCGACTTCGCACCGCGGCATTCGACATTCCAAGCTCGCGAGTGAAGGCGTTGGACTTCCGGGGGGTCTTGGCAAGAAGTATGGAATAAGTTCTGGAAGGCATGGGCTGACAACAATCAGGCTAGTAAAGTGCCGCCGAGAGTCAAGAAAATTGACCGATAATCAATCATGTCAACCAATGATCCCCACCATCGCGGCCGTGCTGTAACAGGCTAACAGACCGCCGAGCATTGACTTGAAACCCAGTTTCGCGAGGTCACCGCGCCGCTCCGGAGCCAGCGCGCCGATGCCGCCGATCTGGATCGCGATGCTGGAAAAATTCGCGAATCCGCAAAGCGCGTAGGTGGCCAGGGTGAAACTGCGCGGATCGAGTTGCTCTTTGTGTTGTCCGAGCGACAGGAAGCCGACAAATTCATTCAACACGATGCGTTCGCCGAGGAAGCCGCCGACGCTCATGCAGTCTTTCCACGGCACACCCATCAACCATGCGAAGGGCGCGTTGATCACCCCGCACAACCATTGCATCGGCTGGGGGCTGTGAATGCCGAAGGCGCGCAGGGCGTAGCCGAGCGAGAAATTGAGCAGGGCAACGATCGCGACGAATGCGATCAGCATCGCCAGAACATTGATCGCCAGTTTCATGCCGTCGCTGGCACCGGTGCACAGTGCGTCGAGCCCGTTGACGGTCTCGCGTTCCATCTCCGCACGGGCCCCGGCGGCGGTCTCACTGGTTTCGGTCTCCGGGATCATCAGCTTGGCCATCATCAACGCCGCCGGCGCGCTCATCATCGAAGCCGTGAGCAGATGGCCGGCGTTGATGCCGAAGGTGATGTACACCGCGAGCACTCCCCCGGCGATGCTGGCCATGCCCGGCAGCATCAGGGCCAGCAGTTCACTGCGCGTCATGCCTTTCAAGTACGGTTTGACCACCAAGGGCGCCTCGGTCTGACCGACAAAAATATTCGCCGCTGCCGCAAGGCTTTCGCTGCCACTGGTGCCCATCAAACGCTCCATCACCCAGGCAATGGCGCGCACGACCGCTTGCAAAATCCCGTAGTGATAAAGCAGCGAACTGAGGGCGGATACAAAAATGATCGTGCCGGTGATGGTAATGCCGATGATCACATGGTTGCCCGCGCCGAACTGTTTTTCCATCAGTCCGCTGTTGGCCAGAGGTCCGAAAACCATCGCGCAGCCTTCACTGGAAAATCCCAGCAACTTGTCGAACAGCCGGTCCACCCATTGAAAAGCCACTTTCCCCACCGAGGTGCGCAGGGCGAACAACGCGATCAGGAGTTGCAACAGCAATCCGCCGGTCACCGTGCGCCAGGGAACCCGTTTGCGGTTTTCCGACATCGACCACGCGAGTCCGATGAAAACGAACAATCCAAACAGGCTGACGAGACGTTCCATGGTGTGTGACGACCCGCGAGGCTAACGCACGCGGAGTTCCGCTCAAGCACAATCGACGCGTCGAGCCGCTTTGACTCCCCGCCCCTGTTGCGGAATCAATTTCGCTCATAGATGAACGCGTGATCCCGGACCATCGCGACAGTGATGCCCCAGAAATTTTTCTCGACAGAAAGAATGTTTGAAGGCATGACAAGCGGGCATGACGAGGGGAAATCACAACCATAATTCGAGCAACTGACTGCCATGGGATTGACAATTCACGCCGCAAAAATGCTCAGGCAGTCGAAATCGGACGGAGCCAACTTCACCAAGGTTTGTCAGGTAGGACGACAGGCGTTGGTCATTCATCCCGAAGACAGGCCCACGGTGGGCATCGAAAATCCGGATGTTCCCATTGAAAACGGCGACTACCAATGGCCGTGGGCGGACTCGTTTTTCCGCGACACACTTGGTGTGCAGGACTTCCACACGATGGACTATTCCGATTATGAGGGAGCCGACCTGCTTCACGACCTGAACAGTCCGCTGGCACCCGAGCACTACGGGCGTTTTGATGTCATCGTCGACGGCGGAACCCTGGAGCACATCTTCAATGTTCCCGAGGCATTGAAGAGTTACATGCGGCTGGTCAAGGTTGGTGGCCGCATTTTCATCTTCACTCCGGCGAATGGAAACTGCGGACACGGGTTCTATCAATTCAGTCCGGAATTTTTTTACCGCGTCTTTCAGGAATCCAACGGCTTCGAGGTCGTTCGACTCTGGGCGGTCAGCCATCCGTTTCCCTCGAATTTCCTGAGCCGCAAGGAGACATGTTATGAAGTCAAGGACCCGGCGGTGGTGAGGGACCGAGTGATCGTCAGCCGTTCAGGACCGATGATGATCATGGTGGAGGCCCGCAAGGTGAATGACAATGAGCCGTTTGCCGCCGGACCGCCGCTTCAGTCGGACTATGTGGCGGAATGGACAGACCCCGATGCGGTCGCGGCCCAAGGTCAGGGTTCCCAAGGAGGGCTGAAAAATGCCATCCTCGGAATGCTTCCCCTGTCGCGCCGCTACTGGCTGCGTGGTCTGAAACAACGCCGGTTGCAGTCGCTTCAAGGGAGCCCTTACATTCGACGGCTTCCCTGATTCGTTTGCGGCTTACTGCTACTGCAATCCCTCATCGGTCAACACCGGTTTGGGGGAAGGGCGCGCCCAGCGAGAGAACAACCGGTCCGCTTGTTCGCGGGCCTTTTGTTTGTGGACGTCCTTGATGTACATCGAAATCGTGCCCAGTGCCGCGACCAGCGCGCCCCAGTCGTCGGTGAGCCCCGCACCGGGAATGATGTCGGGCACCATGTCTGCCGGCAAAATCAAATAGCCGAGAGCGCCGATGATCACCGTGCGCGCCCAGGCCGGCGTATCCTTGTCCTGCAGACAATGGAAAAGAATCAGCGCGGTGACGACAATCTTGTCGCCCGCTTTCTGGGCGATCTGCGCAAGTTTGCTCCACAACCGCGGTGCGGAATACCAATGGGAATCGGATTTCAAATTCACGAACACACCATCTGCGATATCGACCGCAAATGCAAGCCCGGGAAATTCAGTCGGTGACGGTCAAAGGCGTTTCTTCGTATGTCGCCAAGGCCTTGGTCACCATGGCGGCGGCACTCTCCTTTTCATCGTGAATGACCCTAACGCCCAGTAGTCTCAGCTCCATGGCTTCAAAGGAGAATTTGGCGCGCGCCAAAATGGTGATCTCGGAATTTTCCTGTAAAACCAAGGGAATGGCGATCTTTGTGGCGGCGACATTGGGAAATGTAAAAGCAATCAGCCGCGCTTTTTTCACATTGGCCAAAGCCAGTGCCTCGCTGTGAGTGATGTCGCCGAACAACACTTTGTGGCCATTTTTCGTTAGGGCTCTCGCGGTATCCGCATTGAGATCGACCACCAGACACGGCACGCTGATGCAAAGCAGCGCCTCGTGCAGTTGCCTGCCTACAGGACCGTATCCGCAGATGATCGCATGGTCGTGCATTTCCCGAATCGACTGGGACAAGCTCATCGATTTCGGGGTCGTGCGCTTGTCCTGGAACCACTTGATTTTCTCCAGCCATGTCGCGAAAACACCGCTCATCGCCATCGAACCGGGAATCAGGGCCATGCCCAGCGCGGTGCAGATCAAAATCATCTGTTCGAGCCAGGGATCCATCGGACGGAGCTGGTTGGTTTTTTGGATCAGCACCAGCGAGAACTCGCCGATGCTCGAAAGGCTGGCCGCCGCCAGCAGGGCCGGACGCAGGGGCAGCCGCAGCAGCCGGGCGACGCTGAAAACGGTTCCGAATTTCACCACAAAGATCAGCGCCGTGCCGATCAGGATCATCCACCAGTGATCGAGCACCTCGCGGATGTCGATCATCAGGCCGACCGACACGAAAAAAAGCGTCAGAAAGAGATCCTTGAAAGGCAGGATGTCGGTCATGATCCGGTGGCTGTAGATCGATTCACTAACCATCAGTCCTGCGGCGAAGGCACCCAGGGCCAGGCTCAATTCCAGCGCGCCGCCGGCGAAGGCCACCCCGGCGCTCATGCCGATGATCGTCAGCGTGAACAGCTCGCGGCTGCGGGTTTTCGCCACCGCGTGCAGCAAGGGATTGATGCCGAACCTTCCCAGCAATCCCGCGCCGAACAGGAATCCGGCTCCTTTCAGCAAAGCGATGACAATTTCCTTGCCAGGATGATGGGCGGTCTTGCCGAACAACGCGGGCAGAATCAGGAACAGGCCGATCACCAGCAGGTCCTGGAACAGCGCGATTCCCAGCGCCGCCTTGGCGCCGGGGTTGTTCGACAGTCCCTGATCCTGAAACGACTTCAGCGACACCGCCGTCGAACTGAGCGCGAAAACAACACCGAGAACCAGGCATTCCTCCCAGGGCATGCCGAAGCAGCGCGCCACCGTGCCCGCGATTCCCACCGTGACCATGACCTGCAGACCGCCGCCGAAAAAGGCCAGCCGCCAGAGATGGCGCAGCTCGCGAAGGGAGAATTCGATGCCAAGGGTGAACATCAGCAGCACGATGCCCAACTCCGCGAAGTTGGTGATCATCATGCCCTTTTCGTCGATTCCCAGCCACCCGGGAATGGCACTGTTGCCAATCAGGATGCCGCACAAAAAATAGCCGACCAGCAAACTTTGCTTGAAGCGGGCAAGCACCAGCGAAACAAACACCGCCAGCAACAGGATCAACGTCAGCAAGGCGAACAGCGGCGAGATGTCCGCCACCCCCGCCGCCAGCATGTTCGCATTGTCATGGATTCGTAGCACCCGACCACGATGAAAAGAAGACGGGCAAAAGGAAAGATCAATTCCCGTTCATGAGGAAATCCATGCCACAGGGCGCGTTCACGCCGGAACGGTGCCGAACAAGTCGTGAACATCCACCCCCGTGCCGATGGCTTCGATCTGCCACTGCCGGTCGATGTTCAGGCGGATCGACGCCAGATGCCGGTATGGCCATTCCTGTGGTTCGATCATCGAAAGCACGTTGCCGCGTTTCATGTCGTAGAGATGATAGGTCTGGCCAACCACCGGTTCGAACTGGATCGACGCCTCATAAACCAGCTTGTTCCAATTGAAATGATCGATCGCCTGCAAATACTGCTCGCGCAGTTCCCGCAGCTTTTGTTGCAAATCGCGCTGCACCTGGCTGATGCCCCGCGATTTGAACGTGCTCAGGTCGTTTGGAATGATCGGCGGACTCAAGGTCGACACCGGATAGGGCATGAATGCTCGCGAAGGTTGTTCGGTCTGTTCCGTCATGGCAAAGGTCCGTTAATCTGCCATAACTTTCCCATTATGCAAATTCGCAAGATTGTACTTTCTCAGCTGCCGCCGAAGGAGTAAAACCATTTCACATTCTGAAACACCCATGAAGCCCCAAGCCATTGCCACTTTGCTGTTGTCCGCGGTTCTTTCCTGCTGCGTGCCTCCTGCCGCGAATCCCTCGACGCAATCGGAAACGCCGGACCCACCGATCTACGGACAGTCGCAAACTTACATCGGCACCGTCGGCACCCGCGATGCCGTTTTCACCCTCGACTGGCAGGACGGCGGCATCGTGAACGGCAGCTACTATCACACCGATGTCGGACCCGGGATCCGCTATGTTCTCAAGGGAAAAAACACCGCCAGCGGCGAACTGGTGTTGACGGAATACTCTCCGACCGTGCAAACGGCGGTGATCACTTTGAAAAAATCGGTCTCGCGGGGCACAATCACCTGGTCCGGGAAAATGCACAATACCGACGGCAACATCCGCCCGGTCAAACTCATGCGCCAGTCATCGTGAAATCCCTTTGTCTAACAGTTTCGTGCGCGCTGTCCCTTGCAGGTTCTCCTTGCATGGCCGCCGCGCCGAGTGGCGACTGGGAGAAACTTTTCGATGGCAAATCGCTTGCCGGTTGGACCGCGACCGACGGCAAGCCTCCGGGCAAAGGCTGGAAGGTCGCGGATGGAAACTTGATCCTCGATGGCGCGGGGGGAAACCTCATCAGCGAAAAGGACTACAGCAGCTTCGAACTCGAGTGGGAGTGGAAAATTTCCGAGGGCGGCAACAACGGCATCAAATACTGGGTCACGGCTGTGGATGGCAAATCGTGGCTGGGCATCGAGTATCAGATGATCGACGACAAACGTCATCCCGACGGCCTGCGCGGCGGCAGTCACACCACGGCGAGCATTTATGACATCAAGGAAGTGGCCAAGGACAAACCCTTGAAGCCGCCGGGCGAATGGAACAGCAGCAGGGTGATCGTGAGGGACGGAAAAATCCAGCACTTCCTGAATGGCAAAGTGGTGTGCGAGGCCGACACCACAACGGAGGAATGGAAAAAAATGATCGCCGCAAGCAAGTTCAAAAATCAACAGGGCTTCGCGCCCGGCAAGGGCCGCATCATGCTCACCGATCACGGCGACAAGTGCTGGTTCCGCAACATCCGCATCCGCAGTTTGTAGGCACAACATGCATCGACTCACAATAGCGACTCAAGCATAGGATGAAAACAATGTATCTTTTCTCGAATGCCGGAATCCGGCGCTATCACGGTCTCGTCGTGCTTTGGCTGGTCTTTCTCGCCACCGTCGTCGGCGCCGCGGAGCCGCGTCCTCTGCGCGTGCTGTTTCTCGGTCACCAAAGCGAACACCACGATAGCGCCGCGTATGTTCCCTTGCTGATGAGCGCCATGGGTCGCGAGGCGATCTACTTCGACTATTTCACCAAGCCCGATTGCCTGAATGCCGCCACTCTTGATCACTACGACGCACTCATGCTTTATGCCAACCACGACACCATCAAAGCGGAGGAGTTTGTGGCGTTGCGGGATTTCGTCGAGAGCGGCCACGGTTTCCTGCCGATCCATTGTGCCAGTGCGTGTTTTGGCAATGATCCGCGGTTCGCATCGCTCGTGGGCGGACGTTTCAAGGAACATCAGACCGGAATTTTCAAACCGGAAATTCTCGACAAGGCCCATCCCGTCATGGCGGGCATGAACGAATACGAAACCTGGGACGAAACCTACTTGCATGACCAGATCAATGATCAGGGTCGCAAACTGCTGGCTGAAAGGGTCGAGGGCGGACACCGCGAACCGTGGACCTGGGTCCGAGAACAGGGCAAAGGCCGGGTATTCTACACCGCCAGTGGCCATGACCAGCGCACCTGGGAGAATGCGGATTTTCAAAAGATGCTGCGCAACGCGATCGTCTGGTCGGTGGGCGACAAAGCGAGGGGCGAGTGGCAGGCGTTTCTCCGCGGTCGCGAAGAGGAACAGCGCGAAAAAAGTCCGCATGTGGCCAATTATGAAAAGCGCCCCGAGCCGCTGACGTTTCAGAAGCCCTTTTCCGTGAAGGGTGCGATGGAGCGCACGCAGGTGCCGGCGGATTGCCGGCTCGAACTGTTTGCCAGTGAGCCGCAGATCGGCAAACCGATTGCATTCGCATGGGACGAACGGGGGCGCCTGTGGATCGCCGAGACCAGTGACTACCCGCACGTCGTCAATCCCGACGGCAGCGGCGGCGACCGCATCAAGATTTGCGAGGACACGGATGGCGATGGCAAAGCCGAAAAATTCACCGTGTTTGCCGACAAGCTGAACATTCCGACCGGCTTGGTTTTCGCTCGCGGCGGAGTCATTGTTTCGCAACCACCGCGGTTTCTTTTCCTCATGGACACCAACGGCGACGACAAAGCGGATCGGCGCGAGGAACTGCTGACCGGCTGGGGCATCGGCGACACGCACGGCCAGGCGGGGAACCTGCGGTTCGGCCATGACAACTGGCTGTACGGCTCGGTCGGATACGATGGTTTCGAAGGAACTGTCGGGGGCAATCCCTTGCATTTCAGCATGGGCACCTATCGATTCAAGGCCGACGGCAGCGCGCTGGAATTTCTCCATCAGTTCACCAACAACACCTGGGCGCAGAGCGCGAACGATGCGGGCGATCAGTTTGGCGGCACGGCGAATGGCGCGCCGATTTTTTACGGAGGCATTCCGGCAAATATCGTGCCGCCCGGCGAGCGAATCATGACGGCAAAAAAAATCAACGTCGTCGATGCGGCCCATCCGATCACGCCAAACGTGCGTCAGGTCGATTTCATGGGAGGCTACACGGCGGCGTGCAATGCGACGTTCATTCGTTCTAACAACCTGCCGCCGCGGCTTCAGGGCATGGCGATGGTGTGCGAACCCACGCTCAAGCTCATCTCGCTGATGGACGTGCGCCCCGATGGCGCGGGCTACAAGGCATTCGACGCGATGAACCTGTTCGCCAGCACCGATGAATGGACCTCACCGGTGTATGCCGAGGTCGGCCCCGATGGCGCGGTGTGGGTGGCGGATTGGCAGAATTTCATCATCCAGCACAATCCCACCCCCAGCGTGGCGAACGGCGGTTACAACGCGAAAACCGGAGTGGGTGGCGCTCATGAAAACCCGCTGCGCGATCATTCGCGCGGTCGCATCTATCGCATCGTCTGGGATCAGGCAAAGCCGGTGAAAAAATCGCTCGACGGAGCCTCCACCGCGCAACTGGTGGCGACCCTGAATGACGATGTGGCGTATTGGCGACTGCTCGCCCAGAAGAACCTCGTCGAGGGAGGAAAAGTCGATGCCGCGGCATCCCTGAAAAAACTCGTGATCGCCGATGACGGCGCGGTCGGTGCGATTCACGCGCTGTGGTCGCTGCATGGATTAAAGCTGCTCGATGAACCAACGCACAAAGCCGCACTGCTGTCGAATGATGCGCGACTCCGCCGCAATGCGGTTCGCGCCCTGGGCAGCGATGCCCGCAGTCAGGCCTTGTATTTCGGCTCCGGAATTGTCGCCGATTCCGATTTGACCACCCGCCTTGCGGCATTCGTGAAGCTCGCGGAATTTGAAACCAGCGAGGACATTCAAACGCTCGCGAGGCGTCTTGGTTCCGACACGGCCAACCTTCGGGACGAGTGGTTGAAAGAAGCGCTCACCCTGATCGCCAAAAAACACAATGCGGGGTCGATGAAATTCGCGGAGGGTCCGAACCTGCTGCCCAATCCGGGCCTCGAAGAAATCGGCGCGGACGGTTTTCCCAAAGGCTGGATTCGGCGTGATTACAATGATTTGCGGGCCACCGCCGAAGCGAAATGGTCGATCGTGAGCGGTGCCGATGTTGCGCACGGCGGCAAACATGCGTTCCGCTGCATCACCAGCGGCGATGCGGACACGAGCTTTTTCGCGGATGTGCCGCTGAAGCCCAACACCGATTACAAACTGTCCGCATGGGTCAAAGCGGTCGGACTCAGGGGCAATGTCAGTTTGAACGACCACATCGGTCGGGCCCAGACCGAGCTGCTCAAGAAGGACAGCGGATGGAAGCAGGTGCAGACCACCTTCAACAGCCACGACCGTCCTGTCGCCAGTATCAACATGCTGCACGTGGCGAAAGGCGAAGGGTGGTTCGACGACGTGAGTTTGGTGGAATTGATCCCCGTAAAAGAAGCTGAGGAAAAAGTCGCGGCGGGCGACCCCAAACGCGGAGAGGAGATTTTCAGGAAACACCCGGTCGCCGCCTGCGTGAATTGCCACATGCTCGCCGGCAAGGGCAGCACCGTCGGTCCTGCACTGGATGGCATCGCGGCCCGTCGCAACGCGGAATACCTCAGGCAAAGCCTGCTTGAACCGAACAAGGTTCTCGCCGAGGGTTACCAACAGCTTGGTAGTTCGCCGATGCCGCCGATGGGGCTCATTCTCAAAGCCCAGGAAATCGCCGATGTCGAGGCCTTCCTGCTGTCGTTGAAGTAATACACGCGCTGACCTTTTTTCGCGGCTCTGGTATTTTATGCGCGACTTCCTTGGTCGGTTCGTGTTTGTTGTATTTGTCACCCACATCCTATGAAAAACCTTTCTGTTCCCCTCTGCCTGATCATGGCTCTGCTGTCACAGGCAACGTCGGCGGCTCCCGCAGAGAAAAAAAGGGGGCGACGCGCTGCGGCCGAGGTGCCGGTTCCACCGGATCAGCCACCCGCCGCCTCGGGCTCCTGGCACGTCTGGACGGCTTCCAGCGGCGAGAAACTCGAAGCGAAATACAAGGCGTTGGAGAATGGCATTGTCACCGTGGAAAAAAAGGATCACAGCAAGGTGAGGTTTCCGCTGGCCCGCTTGAGCGCCATTGACCAGCAGTTCGCCCAGGCATGCAAAAGCGCCGAACCTCGTGCGCCGATGGCCCAGGAAATCATCCACAAGGCCGCGGCCCAACTCGATGCCACCATCAATGCCTCCCTTCAAAAAGCCAAGGTCGCGGCCAATGCTCCCGCGTCCGACGCGCTGTTCATGCGTCGTCTTTACCTCGACTGCATCGGTCGCATCCCCACCGAACAGGAAGCGCGCGATTTTCTGTCCGACCCCTCGTCAGGCAAACGCGCCACGTTGATCAACAAACTGCTCAACTCGCCCGGTTACACGATGCACATGTACAACTGGCAGGCCGACATGCTGCGGGTGAAAGACGACTACGGCAAAGGCGCGAAAGGTTTTCTCTACGAAGACTGGCTCAAGGATCAGATCGCCATGAACCTGCCATGGAACGTGATGGTGCGCGACATGCTCACCGCCGACGGCAAGCTCAATGAAAACGGTGCCGCCGGATTCCTGCTGCGCGATGCCCAGATGCCGCTCGACGGGGTATCGAACATGTTGACCACGTTTCTCGGTGCCAATGTTTCCTGCGCGCAGTGCCACGACCATCCGTTTGCGGATTGGACGCAGCACGATTTTTACAGCATGGCGGCTTTCTTCGGTGCGACCGATGGTTTCCACGAGGATGTCTTCCGGAAAACCCGCCAGCTTGCGAAGTCGATGAATGACCAGGCCGTCGGCAAAGGCGCGGTGGCATTGCTGACCTCGAACGCCTACAACCTCGTCGATCTGCCGAAGAATCACCTGAAATTTCCCGTCGATTACAAATACAAGGATGTCAAACCGGGTGATCCAGCGGTTCCTGCATTGATCCGTTGGGGCGACACCGCCAAGTCGAACCCGGCCTACAGCCTGGAGGAATGCAAACCATCGCAGTTGCGCAATCAATTCGCGGCGTGGATGGTGCATCCCGAAAACCCCCGCTTCGCCACGTCGATCGCCAATCGGGTTTGGAAAAAAGTCTTCGGCCTGGCCGTGCAGGAGCCGGTGTCCGACATCGATGACCCTGCGGAAGCCAGCAATCCGCTGCTGCTTTCCCAGATCACCACCTACATGAAGCAGGCGAAGTTCGACCTGCGCGAATTCCAACGCATTCTTTTCAACACGGCCGCCTACCAGCGCCAGGCCAGCCAGATGCCGGAGGATCCGAAACTGTATCGCTTCCAGGGTCCGGTGATTCGACGCATGAGCGCCGAACAAGCCTGGGATTCCATCGTCGCACTCTCCAGCGGCGATGAAGCGGATCAACTGCTGCTGCGTCGAGGTGATGACCTGCAACGCACGGTTGTTGCCGACAACCAGATCAATGCGGCGACAGTCACCAAGTTGGTCGCGGAAATGCGAGCCAACGGCGTGCCGATGCAGGGGGGCGGTGGTAAAAAAGGCGGTGGCAATCCGCGGGCGATGACTGCGTTTTATGAAGGTGGCAAGCCGCTGATGCGTTCGGGCCTGATACTCGCCCGCGCCAGTGAATTGCAACAACCGGCTCCGGAAAATCATTTCCTGCGCTTGTTCGGTCAGAGCGACCGGCTCGTTTCCGATACCAACACCACCGACGGCAGCGTGCCGCAGATGCTGCAATTGATGAACGGTCCGGTGCAGACCATCATCACCAGCGGTTCCGCCGCCATGGTCTCCGCCGCCAAGGGCAAAACGCCGACGGACCAAATCGCCGCCTTGTATCTCAGTTTCCTCGGTCGCCCCCCGAGCGCCGAAGAGTCAAACAAAGCACTCGCCGCGATCAAAGAAGGCCTCGGCATCTCCGACCTCGCCTGGGTATTGCTGAATTCCCGCGAGTTTCTTTTCATTCCGTAATCCACGTCTCCGTTTTTCCGAATCCAACTGCCATGAAATCCGATCTGCTCCAACTCCATGAGGTCAACCGCCGCGGTTTTGTCGAACGCATGGCCCAGGCCGCGTTCGGCCTCAGCATGCTGCCTTTCCTCCCCGGCGAGAATCTTCGTGCCGCCGAGACCGCCACCGCTCCCGCCGCAGCCGGCAAACCGGGCTTCGGCAAGGCGAAAGCAGTGATCATGTTGCAACTGTCGGGCGGCCTCAGCCAGATCGACAGCTTCGACCCCAAGACCGGGGCGTCGAAAGGTCCCGGCACTGCCTTGAGCACGAAAGCGGGATTCCAGATTTCCTCGTTCCTTCCGGAAACGGCGAAAATCGCCGACAAGATCACCGTGATCCGCAGCATGACGGCAAAAGTCGGCGTACACGAACAAGCCCGGTATCTCATGCGCACCGGATTTGAAAAACGCGGCACCATCATCCATCCCACCCTCGGAGCATGGGCGCATCATTACCTCGGCCCGAGCCACCAAACCCTGCCGAGCAGCGTGTGCGTGAATCGACCGTCGAACCATGGCAACGGTTTTTTCCCCGCCACCATGAGCCCACTGCCGATCATGGACCCCGAAGAGGGCCTGCCCAATGCGGTGGCCACGAAAGACGCCGCCGTCATGGAAAAACGGCTCGCCCTGCTCCGCGACATGGATCACAAGTTCACCGACACCGTAAAGGACAGCAGCGTGGCGGCCTACAATGATTTTTATGAAAGCACCCTGCGCTTGATGAAGGGCAAGGATCTCCAGTGTTTCGATCTGGAAAAGGAACCTGCCGAACTGCGGGCGAAGTATGGCAAGAACCGTTTCGGCCAGGGCTGCCTGCTCGCGCGGCGATTGGTCGAGGGCGGCGTCCGCTACGTGGAAGTGGAAAGCGGCGGCTGGGACATGCACAAGGACATCGAAGGCGGAATGGAAGACCGCGGTGCGGAGTTCGACACCGCCTTCGCGGCGCTGATCAGCGATCTCGATTCGCGCGGTTTGTTGGAGAGCACGATGGTGGTGGTCGCCACCGAGTTCGGTCGCAAGCCGACGTTCGATGGCAGCGGTCGCGGGCATCACCCGTTGGTTTTTTCCTGCGTACTCGCCGGCGGCGGCGCGAAGAAAGGTTTCGTTTACGGCGCCAGCGACGCAGCGGGCGGTCAGGTGGACAGCGACCCGGTCGGGGTCGGCGATCTCCACGCCACTGTCGCCCATGCCTGCGGCCTGCCGATCGAAAATGCCGTCGTCAGCCCCAGCGGTCGACCTTTCACAATCGGCAACAAGGGCAAACCCGTGGCTGGCGTTTTCGCCTGAGCGGGATTATTCCACCCGGTTCACCATAAGGGGCTGATGTCCCCGCTATCATTCGGTCGTCATGATCTACACGACCCGAACGCTGATTGCATTGATTGCCACCGGTCCGCTGACCGCAATGGAAAAACATGCGATGACCCACCACAAAGATGCCGTCAACCTGCCGATCACGGATTTCACCGAGCAGACCCTCGCCGTTAGCAAAAACAGCTTCGAAGTCGATCCCCGCGCGATGCCGATGAAACGTGCTCCCGCCTCGCTGAACATCATGACGATGGTGAATCTGCACACCTACGGATGCAAGAACGTGTTCGAACTCGCCCCGTACCAGCAGATCGAAAAATTAAAAAATCCCCTTGGTGAGAAAATGATCGCGGGGGGGTATTCCTCCCTGGCGAATCCATTAGAGAGGATGTCAGCCGTCGCAACTCCGCATCCCCACACGGCTTTTTTTGCTAAAAAAACAAGGCGTTTTCACCAATGCGATTCCGCACCCAAACGGTCAGCAGAGCAGCTCTTGCATTTTTGCAATAACTCTGGTGCGTAGGGCATTAATGCCACTTCGCTCTCGTTGAGTTGAGTGGTGGCGGGGCGAGTCTTGAATCAATGGACTGGCAGCAGGAACTCGTGTTCCTCATGCAGTGTGTTGTGCATTCAATTTTCGAAGTCCTCATTCGCAATAGGGGCGAGGCTGATCAGCATACGAGTCGCCCCCGAGCCTGCCACCGCCCGCTCCCGTCTCCCACTGCCAATCTCACAAGCCAACATGAAGTATGATCCAGACCCAGCTTGGTCAAAAAGCCCCAGCGCCCAGACCTCAAAAACCTCGCCTGATAATCAGGAGTAACAAAAATTGAAAATAACTTTTGATTCGGTCAATACTATTGACCCCATTCATGTCACTCATCTGAGTCACTTGATAGGATGCGGACTCATTTTGCTGCGATCGCGAAGATCATTCCATCCTTTGTCCGCCAGCCGCCCAGCCAAGTATTCCTCATATAGCATGTAGGCAGACTGAACGCCGTAGGGATTTTCCCAGCTTAGTTCCCAAAATGCTGCCTGAATGTCGCTTTCCGTTTCGCTCTTTACATACTTAACCGGCTTGGTTGGGAATTTTCCATACCGTTTGCGAAACTCGCGCAATGATTCGAGGTTACGCAGCTTGGTGCTGGCAAAGCTATTTTCACCAATCATGAAATGAGCGCGCTTCTGCCAACTAGTCTCTGGAACAGAGAAGCACTCGTCATCGCGAAGTTTTTCGATCACAAATATTGATGAGTTGGCTTTATCTTCAATACTAGCATTTTTGAGGAAATGTGAAACGCCCTGCCTGAATTCTAAATCGAGTTCTTCATCTGTAACTGTAACCTTTTCCAACTTGAAATGAGTCCCGCCTGACTCCTCGAATAGAACTCTTCTGCGCTTGGAAGCATCGCCCCAATTCCAATCAAACCGCTTCATAACAGCTTCGGCCTTTTCCATCGGATAAGCCAAATCAGCCATGAATTTTATCGCTGCAACACTTGCTATGTCGTATGCGCGATCTTGAAGAACAAGGTTGCCGTATCCAAGCTGAGTCCCGACCCATTTGGCGGTGGAGAAAAGTGTTTCGCTGGCCTGTTCAAGGGCAGGAATGTCATTTGTTTCCCGAACGGTTTTGGCGACTACGCTGAGTTGGCGAGCGATCTCCAAACCTAGATTGCTTTTGGCTTCTTCGAGCTGCTTAGAACCTTCTATGTCATTTGGTAAACGTGCAATATACCATGCCGATAAAAACTTTGGAGCTGCCAAACTTTTTTTATTGCAGCTGATGACAAAGCTACCTGCCCCTGTAGCTCGGAGTTGATCTGTCATCTCATTTAGCTGCTTTATTGCTCGCTCATTTTCAGCAGTGATCGCCGCTATTCCCTGATTGGTGAACACGAGGCCAACTGCAGTAGCAAATATTTTAGATACAAGTCGTTTTTGAATTTGCATATAGTTTTTTAATGATTGGATTCACGGGAGACGAATTTCCTGCATTTCATAATCGTTTAAAATATTAACCGATGTCCGAAAAATAATGCCATGACTGCGCCCATAGGACCCGTTTCCATAGCTTAACTGAGTAATTGCTGCAGGAATACTCAATCCGCCAGCATTGTGGTTAAAATCGTATAGATCTTGAGATATACCACTAATTCTCAAATAAACCACGATTGCAGTGTAAGGATGCTCTTGTGCTGGAGCATCTGGAATGGATTCATAGTCTATTCGATTTTCTTTTTTGACAACAAACCAATATTTACCACTTAGAAATCGTGACCGCCCAACAGTGCCGAATGCGTCATCTGGAATAGCACCAGCATAGCCGTCTTCATTGCCGATTAAAAGAGTCTGTTTCGGAACCCACAATGGCGACCAATGAGGTTTCCCAAGGCTTGTGAGTATCGATTGAAGGTCATACCCATTGACATTTGGAAAGACCTGCGCTTGACCTGCGGGGACCCCAGCTTGCTTGTAGGCGTTGACGGTTGATGTTGTCTCGCTTTGCATCTGGACAACGATGTTGTCATTGTCTTTGAGAGTTGAGAGCGGAGTTGATGCCGCGATCAAATTTGAAATTCTCGTGTCTGCGGCCCATTGGTAATGCTTGATCGAAGCGATACCCTCGGAGTCAAACTGAACTCCAGTGTTATGGGTTAACCATTCATTGAAATCTCCGACTGGACCAAAAGCATTCAATGATGCATCTGGCAGTGTTACAGTTGGGACATACGGGGCGTCAAGTTGCCCAGCGTTACCTGTGTAAAACAATTTTTCTAATGCAATTGCGTTAGGAACAAAGAAGCCGCCGACCCAATTAGGTTTCCATCCGGTCCATCCATTACCGAATGCTTGACCTTGAATAGTCGAATCTGCTGCTGTTACAGCAGCTGTACTAAAACCGCGAACCATAGGAGCCAGTGATGTCCCTTCAGCGTTATTCAAAGCTTCAAGTTCAATTGCGGTTTCAGTATTATCTATTAAGCCATTTTTATTTGAATCATAAGCAACTTTGATCACGTAATCTTCGCCAGATTGACTGTTCCCCGTAGCTGGGATAATCATATCTGCTGGCTGATCTTCCGCAGATGGAAATGCTTTGTCTGTTCCGCTAATTTTGCTGTTAGCTTTGTAAGCTGCGGCGACAAAATGATCTCGCATACCAGCCGCAATGTTGATCGAAACATGATATTTTTCGTCAGCCGGATCTGCTGCAATAAATAGCACATTCCGAGGTGCTCCATAAAGGTTGTCCTGAGAGTCTGGCTGCTGGCTAGTAGATGCCGGGTCGTCGCGACGCGCTTCCACCACGATCTGATTTGCTTTGTTTGGGGTCTCCCACATTTTCTTAAACTCCACCAAAAGGAGCCCAACAAGATGATAAATCCCAGGTTCGGCGGCCGGTGCTTCAAGTTCATAACTGGAGGAATCCTTTTCTCCTTTAGCAATCTTGAGTTCAACGACTTCAGTGTCTTCACTGACAACCGTATAGGAACTCGCTGGAATATTCCATTGGAATGTGAAAAGGGTTTCCCCCTGGCCGAATGGAGGTACCGGCATCGGTGCTTTCAAATGGATCTTCAGAAAGCGATAGACAGTATCCTCCGGGGCTTTCCATTGATTTTTAATCTGCAAATTCTGTGAGTATATCACTGCCTCTTTTGATGGATTTTCAGTTATGCCGTAAGGGTGTGAAAGTTGAGCGGTAAATGAATAGACATTCAAGTCAGGACCATAGTGTTTTGTCCCATCTTCCCACTCGGTGGCGGGGAGCCCCCTGAATTCTGCAATCGGCAATCGCAACAGGGGGGCTTCCAGAGAAGGGTATGATAGCACTTGCACCCCCGCTTGGAGGGTATTGAGATTCATCGACGAGGAATCAAACGTAATGCTTTCAGAACCGGGTGACTTTCTGTATAAATACGAAGTAGTGAAATCGCCATTAGCAAAATCGTTCTCCTTCGCATGTCCCAGCCGCGCCACGGCGACGATGTCGGGATCGCATGGTGGAACGGAATCAGCCGATTTTGGATCAGACCCACGTGTGAATTCGATGGAATCTGAGGCTCCATCGGCATCGGTGTCCTGGTTGTTTGGGTCGGTTCCCGCGAGAGCTTCATTGTAGTCCCAGAGCGTGTCACCATCGCTGTCAGGTGCATTGGGATCAGTTGCGAGTTGGTGTTCTTCGTTGTTTGTTAGACCGTCGCTGTCGGAGTCGATGTCATCAATGGTGATGTGCCAGAATAGCTTTGGAGGGATGGGAGAGCCGGGCTCGGTGACGTTGATGCCGATGCTGTGACTCGTGTTTTCCGCAATGATGGGATTGCCGACAGGGAGCCAACTTTCCAGATCGGTGCTTGCCTGGAGTTGGTAGCGTTTGCCGATCCGGGTAGGCCAGGTGAGGGTGTAGGCTCCGGCGGTCGCGCTGGGGAGCAGTGTTGTGGCGACGATGCCCTCGGGTGGATTGGCCAAAGAAGGATCGGTGCCGGCGGCGGCTTCGGTTCGATTGTCCCAGCCGTCTAGATCGGGGTCGGCGTTGGGCAGGTGCTCCAGGTTTGTTGGGGAGAATAGTTGGCCGTCGTTATACTGTTTTTCCCAGAGGTCGCTGAGGCCGTTGTTGTTCGTGTCTAGGATGGCATGGGCGACCAGACTGAAAAGCAGGGTGTGCAGGAGGATGAGTCTTTTCACTGGGCACCTCCTGCTTCGTTGGTGTTTTCTTTGGGCTCGATGGTCCAGTGTTGAATGATGATGTCGGGTTTGGGATCAGGGGGATTCGCAAGGCGTTCGGCGGCTTTTTGGGCACGCTCGAGCGTGAGGCGTTGATTTTCGGCGATGAGTTCGCTGTGGTTTTCACGATAGATTTCGTGCAGACCGTAAAGTGGCGCGAGTTCATCGGCGCTGGGGTTTCCTTGAATGACTTGAAAGCCGGGTGAAGTAGCGCTGTCGGCGGGCAGTTCGGGAATGAGCGGCGGGGAATAGGTTTTTCCGGCGCGGGTAGCACGGGCTGCGGCTCTGGCGGTGTATTCGTCGCCAATCAAGAACATGAGCATGTAGGTGGTGCTGTTTTTCTTGAAGCGGCGGAGGGAATCGAAGTGGTGGAAGTTGACATTGCTCCATGCTTTGTAGGTCTGCATGGGTGTCACGCCTTGGCTGTTCCAAGTGATGAGCGTGCGGGTGCCATCGTAAACGGTGCAGGAAAGCATAAGTGTGCGCTGGGGATCTGCCTGCGCGATGCGAGCATCACGTGCCGCGAGTTCCTCGGCGGTGAGCGGTTGCGGTGCGGGTGCCGCCGGGATGGGAGGAAGATCGATGGGGACGATTTCCTGAATGGTGAATTTTTGGCCCTCACTATGGATGACGTTGGATTCGAGGATGTTTTCCGGTGGAACTTCGAGGCCTTGTTTTGGCGCGGCGGGAGTTTCGCTGGCAGCTTCACGGACAATGGGATCGATCAACTCGGCAACATCGCTGCTGGGTTCTTGAGCGTAAAGGGGGAGGGAACTAATCAGGTAGAAGAGGACAGGTATCGTTTTCATAGTGACATGAAGAAAATTGTTCCTCTCAGGTGGACGGGGAGTTCGAAAGTCGCAACAAGACGACCGCAGCGGCCTTTGGCAACACCCGAGGAAGTAACTTGGACATGCGCCGCTGCCTCCCCGACCTTTCGGCTGGTTTGGCAGCAATGGTTGGCGGTCATTGCTAACCGCTTGTTGCGAGAATTTCGACATTCTCGTCCACTCCATTGAACGAACAGCTCGAAGCTGACATTCATTCTAAAAACATCAAGCTCTAATTTTTTGATGATCAGTACGTTGGCAATAGGGCGATTGGTTCGATCCTCGTAAAATATTTACGCGGCAGCGATTACAAAAGCACTAAACAAAAGGACACAATTATGCGGAATTCGACGTGAGATCCAAATAAACGCTCAACAACTGGCAAGGATCACGAGAACTGCGAAACTCTAAATGTTCAACAAGTGCTTTTCACCACAGATTGGAAAATCGACCATCAGATGCTCGTAGTAGGATGCTTCCCGGCGCTGGCCGCGAGGCCGGTGATCAGTTTTGCCAGTTCCTGCTCTGAGACGGGCAAGCGGTCACCGTGCTCATTTGTTGCTATGCCGCTAGGCACCTCAAAGATCGCGAAACCATCATCGACTGGGGTCCCCTCACCCACTCCCAGCGGCTCAAATTCCAACATCCAACTATGCCGATTCCTCGTGCGAGAACAATCTCGACGGTCCAACCTCGCCCCAAACGCCCTACTGACCATAATTCAATTTACCTAAAAACATGCTCCCCGCCCTGTTCGCCGATTGCCAAAACTCACCGAGCCTTGCTGCAAAGCTGATCCTTCAGGCCCGTTCAGTGCCGCCCTCAAGCCAATCGCCCGGCGCTTTCACGAGCTGCCGATCTTTGTGCTTGACCTCTGCCGGGATTTTCGCTTGGCTGTGCCTTGGATAGGTAGGTGCGTCTGATTCGACCATGTCGCGCGGGAGTCTCCGTGCAGACCGGCGGCTGAAATAAGACGCATTTGACCCTCGTATCATTCAAACAATTTCATATGCACATTCTCGCTTCTCCGCTTTGGTACATTTGTTACCTGCTCGTTCTGGTTGGAATGTCGGGATACGGGTTCCATCGCCTGACGATCGTCTATCTGTACCTGCGCCATCGCAACCAAAAACCAAAGCCGCTGGCGGAGTTCACGGATCTGCCTCTGGTGACCATTCAATTGCCGGTTTTCAATGAAATGCATGTGGTGGACCGACTGTTGGACAGTGTGGCGGCCATCGATTACCCCAAGGACAAACTGCAAATCCAGATCATCGATGACTCCACGGACGAGACCACATCGATTTGCGAAGCAGGCGCACAACGTCTGCGCGACAACGGCTTCGATGCCGAAATGATCCACCGCGATGACCGCACCGGATACAAAGCCGGGGCTTTGGAAAACGCCACCCATCTGGCCAAGGGTGAATATCTTTTCATTTTGGATGCCGACTTCGTGCCGAACGCCGATGTCTTGAAGAAAACCATCCACTATTTCACCGATGAAAAAGTCGGACTGATCCAGACCCGCTGGGGACACTTGAACCGCACCTACAATGTTCTCACCCGGGTGCAGGCGATGTTTCTCGACGGGCACATGGAATTGGAGCAGACCGCGCGCAACCGCTCGGGACGTTTCTTCACCTTCAATGGCACTGCGGGAATCTGGAGGAAATCCTGCATCGCCGATGCCGGCGGTTGGGAGCACGACACCCTGACCGAGGACATGGACCTTTCCTACCGCGCCCAGCTCAAGGGCTGGCGTTTCATTTTCCTCAACGACGTCGAAACACCAGCCGAATTGCCGGTGGACATGGATGGCTTCAAGAGCCAGCAACACCGCTGGACCAAAGGTTCCATCCAGGTTTGCAAAAAAGTTCTCCCCGCAATCTGGCGCAGCAATGCCTCGCTGCAAATCAAGCTGGAGGCAACAGCCCACCTGACCTCCAATTTTGCTTATCTCGCGCTCATCTGCCTGTGTTTCCTGATCTATCCCAACCAGCACAACCAGGTCGATCTCGGTCCGATCGGTTATTATCTGATCAATGGTTCGATTTTCTTTTTCACCACGGTTTCAATCGTCGCATTCTACCTGACCTCGCAAAAAGCGCTGCGCCCCGACGCATGGTGGAAGGAAATGCCCTACCTGCCGCTGTTGCTGGCCCTGGGCATTGGCATGTCGATCAACAATGCCAAAGCCGTGATCGAGGCGATCTTCAATCATCAGTCGGCATTCGTCCGCACACCCAAGTACGGCATAGGTCAACAACCGCGCGCCGACTGGAAAAAGAGCAGCTACAAAGCGATCAAGACCCTCACCCCGGTTGTGGAGTTTTTGTTCGGTTTGTTCTTCCTTTTTGTCGTGCTCGAAGCCGCAGTTGATAATAAATGGTCGTCCGCGATACTTTTACTTCCATTTCCCGTAGGATTTTTCTATACTTCGTTGTCATCTTTGGCACGAATGTTGCCTTCACGTGTTGTGGGGGGGGCTGAAACTGCCGCTTCCCGCACCCCTGACACAAAATGAAGTTGTTCTCATTCCGGATTGCTCGCTTGGTTTTGGCCTTTTTCTCCCTGGCCTCGGTGTTGTGCCTCTGCCAGTGTGGCAGTTCGGTCGACAGCAGATCGAAGATGATCGTCTCTGTGCGCGACCAAAAAATGCTGCTGACGCAGGATGGCCACCCGGTGAAGTCCTATAAGATCTCGACGTCGAAGTTCGGCGTGGGCAGTGGCTCGGGAACCAATCGCACTCCTCTTGGCAAAATGGCCGTGGCGAAAAAAATCGGCGGATCGGCTCCCAAGGGCATGGTGTTCAAATCGCGCCGCCCCACCGGCGAGGTGATTCGCCCGAACACACCGGGTCGCGATCCGATCGTTTCCCGCATCATTTGGCTCAATGGCAAGGAAAGCCAGAATTACAACACCTTCCGCCGCTGCATTTACATCCATGGAACCCCCGAGGAATGGCGTCTGGGATCACCGGCCTCCTATGGCTGCATCCGCATGTCGTCCAACGATGTGGTTGACCTTTACAACCGGATCGGCGTGGGCGCGGAAGTCCAGGTAATCCGCGGCCCTTTGCACGCCGGCGCACCGCAACAGGAAACCGCCAATGTTTCGGCAGCCAACGGCGACGCCTCAACGGACGGTTGATCTCCCGCACGCTGCGGCAAGACTACAAGACAGCCGATCAACCCCGCGCAGTCCGGGGATTGCGGCACCAGGCTGACTTGCGTCTTGCCAGCGGATCGATCCACCCGTAGCATACCGCCGATGCCTCTCACGCCTTCTGAACAACTGGAAATCCTCCGATCTGGCACGGCCAAGATTCTCTCGGAAAAAGAACTCGCGGACAAACTCGCCCTCGGCCGGCCTCTTCGGGTCAAACTCGGCGTCGACCCCACGGCGCCCGACATTCATTTCGGTCACACCGTGGCCCTGGAAAAACTGCGCCAGTTCCAGCAACTCGGCCACCAGGCCGTGCTGATCATCGGCGATTTCACCGCGATGATCGGCGACCCGACCGGACGATCCGCCACCCGGCCTCCGCTGACCCGCGAGGACGTCTTGTTCAATGCCGAAACCTACACCAGCCAGGCATTCAAAATCCTCGACCGCGACAAAACCGAAGTCGTATACAACGGCGAGTGGTTCCGCGCGATGACCTACGAGGAGGTGCTGAAACTCAATGGCCGCGTCACCCTCCAGCAGATGCTGCAGCGCGAGGATTTCCGCAACCGACTGGACTCCGCACAGGAAGTGCGGCTCCACGAAATCCAGTATCCGATCATGCAAGGCTGGGACTCGGTGATGGTGCGCAGCGATGTGGAAATCGGCGGCACTGACCAGTTGTTCAACATTCTCGTCGGCCGCGACCTGCAGAAGGAAGAAGGCCAGGCCCAACAGGTTGTCCTGCTCATGCCCTTGCTCGAAGGACTCGACGGCGCGAAAAAAATGTCGAAGTCCTACAACAACTACGTCGGCGTGAACGACGCACCACAGGAAATGTTCGGCAAACTGATGAGCATATCCGACGAGCTGATGGACCGTTACTATCAACTGCTGCTTGGTGAGTCGCGCGACACCGGCACGCATCCGATGGATGCGAAAAAACTGCTGGCTCAGAAGCTCACGGCCCGTTACCACGATGAAACCCTGGCGTTCGCCGCCCGCGAGGATTGGCAACTGCGTTTTTCGAAAAAAAACCTCGCCGATGCCGAGCTGCCGGAAATCCCCCTCGCCGGTCTCCCCGCCGATCTAACGGTTTTATCCGTCAGCGGCCATGCCTTTCTCACTTGCTTTTCAATGGAAAAGTCGAACAGCGAATTGCGCAAGCAGTTCATCACCACCGGATCGGTTCAGCTCAATGGTGAAAAACTAACAGATCCCGCCGCATCCGTGTCTCTTGTCGCAGGCGATGTCTTGAAATTGTCAAAAAAGCACGCCGTGCGTTTCACATAACGAGGCTCACCGACCAACCCACACATGATCACCAAACTCCTGCCGCTCATTGCGACCCTGTGTTCCTCGGCCTTTGGATTCACAGGAGCCGGCGATTTAACATTGGTGAGCGATGCGACCTTCAACAAACTGCAGGTGACCATCACCGCCTCCGGCAGCAGAGCCCATCTGCTGCTAGAAAAATCCACCACCTCTCCAAACAGTGGATGGTCCGCTGTCGATCCCGCCGATGTGAGTCTGGGAGTCAATCCCATCCCGCCGGGACGCAGCGGTCCGGTTTCGGTATTGTTGCGCACGACAACCGGCCGCTGTTTTCTTCGCGTTGTCGCCAATCAGCCGTAATTCATCCTACCCATCAATCATCATGAACGAGCCCATCCTTTACGTGAAAAACGGTTGCCCTTGGTGCGCCGAAGTAACCTCCTACCTCAATCGCGAAAAAATTCTCTATCGACAAGTGATCGTCAGCGGCAACAGCGAAGCCATGCAGGAAATGATCAACCTTTCCGGCCAGAGCAAGGCACCCACCCTCGACTGGAACGGTGAAGTTCTTGCCGACTTCGGGGTCGATGAACTGATTCCTTTTCTAAAGCGGGTCCGCTGACTTCGTTACCGGCTCCCCCGGGCCGCAGATGAGCTGGAATCGATTTAGGCCGCGCTGCGGATTGGCTGCTCCCGTCTGCATTGCCGTTCTCATGTTTTTGCCGATCATGGGTGATGGAATTTAAGTCTGGGACTTGGCGTTGTCTTGATTGGCATAAAATAGACAAAGCATGGTGAAATACAAACGTTCGAAACATTCGCTCGTTGGATTCCACGACAACATGGGAGAGCAAGGGCACGACTGAAATGTTTGATTGCAAATCTGGCATACAGGAATGTCAGGGCTGCGGTGATCATAGCGTGTTAAAAAGAAAACGCCCGTTTGAAGCGACGATACTTTAAAGCAAATGCCCCCCCATCGTCTCATGAGCCAAATTGTGTATCGTCGATCATTTTTGTTATTCCCACAAGCAGCACTGGAAATTCAGCAAATCATTTCGCGAACGAACGCTTGCTTGATTTCATTTGCGATTGGGTAAGAAGTTTTAATCGGAAAGACCCCGAAAACCGACTTGTTGCAAGAGTCGTGCGAAGACTTATTTAGCTCCGATCATCGACAGCAGAGTGCGAGCGGCATGAAGGGAGCCGGAATTTCGGTGGTACACCGCGAGCTGCTTTTTCATGATCCGCCAGTTGGCCCACTGGTCAGCAAGCATGTCAGCCAAAATGGCGGTGATCTGCTCCGGAGTTTCGGCGAGTTTTCCGGCACCCAGATGTTCGAGCAATTTCAGGTTGCCCTCTTCCTGGCCGGGCACGAGATGGTAAACGATCATCGGGCACTGGGCGGCAATGGCTTCGTGAACCGTCGCGCCACCGGCCTTGCCGATGATGAGATGGTGGCTGTTCAGGAGGGCGGGAACACGGCGGGTCCAACCGATCAATTTCACCCGACCAGGGAACTCGCGCTGGATTTCCCTGGCTCGACTGTAAAGAAGCCGCACATTTTTCCCCAAGACAATCGTGATGTGCACGTCTGCCGAAGCCTGGAGCAATGCCCTCGCCACCCGGCGCACATGCGGCTTTTTGGCGGTGGGAAAATACAGGGCGCGGAAGGGCTTTACGAAAGCGTTCCGATCCACGCCCGTCATGCCCGCGAAGTCGGGATGGACCGGAAAGCCGGTATCAAAGATTTTTTCCTTCGGCAATCCTCCGCGCACCATCAGCTCGCGCGTCAAGGCGTCCGTCACAAACCATGCCGTGGTGGGAGCCTTCTTCCAGGAAGCGTTGATTTCGATTGAATCCGTAACCACGGTGAAAACCGGACATTTCGGACATCCTTGAAGGATTCGGGCGAGATAAAAGGGATACAAAGGGTAGGTGCTGACGACGGCATCCGGCTGGAAATCCGCCACCATGGCGGCCAGGGCGTTTTCCGGGCTGCGCATCACCGGGGTGCTTTGACGCGAGAAATCCATGCGGTCGGTGGACAGATAGATGCGATACCACACGCGCGGCATGTGGGTGGTTACGAAGCGGTAGGCCTTGCAAAGCGTCTTGGTAAGGAACGGCGACCCGAGCATGCAGGGGTCGGCAACCATGGTTTCCGCTCCCAGTTGCCTCAGACCCAGGGCCAGGTTCCGCGCCGCACTGTTATGACCCTCTCCAAATGCGGCGGTGACAATCAGAATGCGTGCGGCGGGCATGCATCGATTTACACAAGCTGGAGGATTGCGTCGAACATGTTTTTCGCATATTCTTCGCGGGCGCCAAACAAATGGACGAGGAAGAAGAGATCATCAAACTGGACCTTGAGGAAGTTACCGTGCCCCGGGAACGCAAGGTCCGTCTTGGGGAACTCAAAAAAAACCACCTGGAACAGCTTTCCGATTCCGCTAGAAAAAACAAAGCGCCCGAACTCAGGATTCTCGACGAGGAGCCCGAGGAAATCATTGAGGAGATCGAACCAGCTACGGAAGAGAAACAACGGCACTTTTTCGAAGGGAAGAGCGTGGATTATACCATCGATGAAATTCTCCACACCAACACCATCGATCCCGACTCGATGGAAAAACAATGGGGTTCGGAAAGCTGGGAAATCCTGCCCGGTTGGGTGATGCTGTTTTCATTGCTGGTGCTCAGTGCTCTGGGCTATGCGGTTTATCTGCTGATGAACATGAGCGAGCACGAAGGAAAAAAAATCGAAGCGGGCAAAGCGCAAGTGGATGAATATGCCATCGAAACCGCGCGCGCGGAAACCCTCGTCAAGACAATCGACACCACCGTTCGGCAGTATCTTGCGGCTGAAACCCTCGCGGAAAAACTTCGCTATGTCAGGCACGCCGATGTCATCAAGACGCGGATGGAAACCTACTACGCAAGCCATCCTCTCACGCCTGCCAAGTGCCGGGTTGTCACGGACTACAGCCCGCTCACCGTCGGAACCAAAACATTCTGGCGTGTCGTCGCCCCCGTCGGAAATGATCAGGGGGAGGCCATATTGGTTGAGCAACTTTCCGACACCGAAGTGAAGGTCGATTGGGAAAGCCATGTTCATTACCAGCCGATGGAATGGGACCGATATGCCGCCGAGAAGCCGACCGCAGCGATGGAGTTCCGGGTCGATCCCGAACCGGCCTTTCGTTATCAAGGCGAGTTCGCGGACGAACTGCGTTGGGCCTGCTACCAGCTCAGCGAAAAATCGAGTTCTCGATCACTGTTCGGCTTTGTTTTGCGCGGCAGCGCGGCTCATGTGCTGATCGAACAATGTCTGGCCAAAAAAGGGAAAACCATGATCCTGCGGCTGCAATTCGCCAAAGCGATCAAATTACAGGATTGCGTGGTGATCGACAAAGTCATTAGCCCTATCGTCTTCCGGATCGATCCACCCTCTTCCCCAACGGACTAGATGAACGGGAAAGTCATACGTTGGAGACACTGTGGCTGGGGCATCGCCGCATTCCTGTGCCTGGAGTACATCCGCGGTGTTGTCAGATTGGCGACAAGCTCGGGAAGCATGGACAACAAGTTCTGTGCCCTGGCACGCGAAAAACACCTGACGTTCCTGATCCTCGAAAACCTGTATGCCGGCGTCGCCTATGTCCTTCTCGGGCTGGCCGCTTTCCTGATCGTGATCCCGCTGTGGACGGCCTGGGAAAAGCGCTGTCGACCCCATGCCACCCTGTCCGCGGCACGGGCGTTTCTCATTGCCTTTCTGCTGCACGGCTTTTTCGTGCTGCGACTTTTGGAGACGCGTCCGTATTTTCTTAACGAGTCGGAATACGGCTACTGGTATTATCACATCAGTGATTGGTTTCCCTCGTGGCTCGCAACGGCGGTTTTCACTGGGCTGCCGCTCGGCTACCTTGCCTTCCTTGTTTTCTGGTATCTTTTCCGCTGGGCGAAAAAGCCGTCGGCGAGAATGGCGGGCACGGCATTGGTTCTGCTGGGCAGCGCGGCATTCATGCTATCCGGAAAAACCGGCCCGATTCCGCACAAGCGGACGGGCGGCGACGAACCGCAAAAAAAATGGAATGTCATCATGATCGGATCCGACTCCCTGCGGGCCGACCGGCTGGGTCTGAGCGGCTATGTGCCCTACCGAAGCGACGGACCCGCCGCCGGAGGAGTATCACCGGTCATCGACGAACTGGCCAAAAGCTCGCAGGTATTCCAGCAGTGCTTCACCCCGATCGCCTCCACTCTCGAATCCAACACCTCCCTGCACTCATCCCTCTATCCGCATAGCCACGGATTCCGCCACATGTATCCGGGCAAACAACAAGTCGCGGCAACCACGGAAATCATCGAACCGATCAGCACCGTGCTCCGCAGGCAGGGGTACCACACCATGGCCATCGGCGATTGGTGCGCCGGATTCTACCAAATGATGCCGCTCGGTCATGAGGATGTCTCCGTGTCCAATTTCGACAGTTTTAAAATCTACATGAGCCAGGCGGTGATCATGGCCCACTTCGCAATCCCTCTTTACTTCGACAACCCGCTGGGTTTCCGCATCTTCCCCGAAATTCAATCGTTCGCCCAGTTTGTCACCCCCGAGGTCGTGACCTCGCGGGTGGAGCGCAAAATCTCGGAAATGGCGGAAAAAGGCCAACCCTTTTTCGCACACGTTTTTTACTCCTGCAACCATCTCCCGTATCGATGCACGGAACCGTACAACAGCATGTTCGCCGACCCCTCCTATGTCGGAAAAAACAAAAATTCGGTCGATTTTGACATCGATGCATTCATCGGCGGCACCAACCTGGAGGACAAGTGGAACAAGCTCAGCCCGGCCGATGCCAGACAAATCTCCGCCCTTTATGACGGCTGTACCAGGCAGTTCGACGACTGCGTGGGTCGTATCCTCGATTGCCTGAAAACCAACGGTCTCGACGAGAACACCATCATCATCATCAGCTCGGACCACGGCGATGATCTCTACGAACCAGGGGCCACCCTCGGTCACGGGCTGAGTTTTCATGGCGGCGACCAGGCCAATCACATTCCGATGATCGTGCACGTGCCCGGAGTGGCGGCGCAGCAATTCCCTCAAACCGTGCGAAGCATCGATGTGGCACCGAGCGTGCTCGACCTGTTAGGGATCGAGAAACCGGCGAAATGGGAGGGTCGAAGCTTCGCGCCCTGGATCTCAGATCGCAACACCGCGACAGCAAGGCCGTTTTACGCGGAGACCGGTTTCCCATTCATCCAATTCCGCGTCGGTCACGTGCAGCGCCCCCACCTCCCGCCGATGGATGAATTGACCTTCATCGATGAGTCTTACGATTATCATTTCTTGCTCAAGCCCGAATACGAAAAAGCCCTGGTCGATGCCAAGGAGCGGATGCTGCGGACCGTGCGATGGAAAATCACTCTCACTCCCACGGCGGAAGGCGGCAGGTATTACCAGTTGTTTCACCTGCCGGATGACCCACATTGCGAACGCGATGTCGCCGCCGACCGTGCCGACGTGCTGGAGCAGATGAGACGGGCCATTGACCGATGGGTCGATGAAAAAGTCGAGACCGATATTGCCGCGATCTTCCCACAGGGTGAACCGTAGCCGGTCATCAACGCGCGCTGGATTGGCTGAAAAACTCACGCGAAGACGCCCGTATCCCCTTTCCCATGAACCAAGCCGACACATTCCGACTTCTCATCCTCGCTTCTTGCGGAACCGCGCTCGCCGTCCCTCCGGGCTTCAAAATCCAGACCTACGCGGAATACCCCAACGTCAATTACCCCACCGCTCTCTCGGCTGCCGCAAATGGCGATGTCTATGTTTCCTCCGATCCCAACGGCTCGCTCGGCCACATCAAGGGCTATGGCAAGGTGATCCGCTGCCGCGACACCAACAACGATGGCAAGGCGGATGAATTCAAGGACTTTGTTCCGGTCCTGCATTCCCCGCGAGGCGGGCATTTTCTGGGCGACACTCTTTACATCATCCACCCCCCGTTCCTTTCCGCTTTCATCGACAAGGATCTCGACGGCGTTTCCGATGAAGAAAAAGTCCTTGTGGAAGGCTTCGGTTGGGGCATCGAACACCCGCGCGGTGCCGACCACACCACCAACGGTGTCCGCATGGGAATCGACGGCTGGCTCTATGTGGCCGTGGGCGACTTCGGCATGCCCGATGCCAAGGGAGCCGATGGCACACACTACACCCTGATGGGCGGTGGCGTTGTTCGGGTGCGCCCCGATGGTTCGGAAATGGAACCCTATGCGCTTTATTGCCGGAACATTTGCGATGTCGCGATCTCACCGACCCTCGACCTGTTTTCCCGCGACAACACCAATGACGGCAAAGGCTGGAACACACGGCTGCACCACTTCGTCCAATATGCGAATCACGGCTATCCGCGCTTCTATCAAAATTTCAAGGATGAAATGATGACACCACTCGCCGACTACGGCGGTGGCTCGGGCACTGGCGCGCTCTATCTGCAGGAGCCGAATTTCCCCGAGGGATACGGCGACACGCTGTATACCTGCGACTGGACCACGGGGAAATTCCTGCGTCATCCGCTCGCGCCTTTTGAAGCAACATTTGTCGCCGATCAGGTCGAGTTTCAATCGAACGAACATGCGATCGACATCGATGTCGATGGCTCGCAGCGCATCTATCTGGCCGACTGGAGGGGCGGCGGGTTTTCCTATGCTGGCGATGGCAAGGCAGTCGGACTCGTGCAACAAGTCGTGGTGGAAAACGCCGCACACGAGGCCTTCCCCGATGTGCGCAAGCTGAGCGATGCCAACCTTGTCAAAGGAATCGCTTCCCCGTCCGCGGTTGCCCGTCTGGAAACGCAACGGGAGATCATCCGCCGCGGCAGCAAACCCGCTTTCGCGAGTGCCCTGACCTCCTACATGAAGGACAGCAAACTTCCGCTCGGTGCTCGTGTCGCCGCGATCTTCACTTACAAACAAATGGCGGGAGCGGCCGCCACCAAGGAACTGGTGGTGCTTACCGCCGATGCCGGCGTTCGCGAATTCGCCCTGCGCGCCCTGGCCGACCGCAAAAAAGAACTCGCCGATGTG
>Ga0209400_1000381_pt1 | contig 38390 bp, 34 predicted proteins | sample M_130807_EF_Meta_FD_187313 | JGI IMG/M metagenome (GOLD analysis project Ga0209400, IMG submission 187313) | Freshwater microbial communities from Lake Montjoie, Canada to study carbon cycling - M_130807_EF_MetaG (SPAdes) (version 2) | ecosystem: Environmental > Aquatic > Freshwater > Lake... | reverse complement strand
CCAGGCGGGTGATGAGCTTGTTCTGGCGAAACAAGCCCCGATGGGCATGCGCGAATACGCGGCCCTCGGCGACAATTCCGGCAACTCACTCGACTCGCGCTACTGGGGCACCGTGAAGGAATTCAACGTCGTCGGCCCGGCACTCATTTCCCTGTGGCCGTTTACCACGGGTCATTGGGGTCTGATCAAATGAGATCATCCGAAATCACCAGCAAGGCAAAATCCAATCTCGCCCTTGCGCTCAAACTCCTCCCCAGAGAGCGCAGGGACGACATGGTGGTTTTTTATGCCTATTGCCGCGTGATCGACGACATCGCCGATGATGAAACCGTGGATGTGGCCGAGAGAAAAAGCGCTTTGTCGTCCTGGCGTGAGGGTGTTCTAACAGGTTTCGCCGATCCAAATGATTTCCAGAGGGAAGTGGCTGACTTGCAGGCGAAACACGACATCCCCGGCGAGTTGATGGCGGCCCTCATCGACGGCTGCCTGATGGATACCGAAGTGCAGCGCTTCGGCACCTGGGAGGAACTTCAGCAATACTCCTGGAAAGTCGCCAGTTCGGTAGGCCTGGTGTCTCTCAAACTGCTCGGTGCCACGAATCGCGCCTCGGAAAGCTACGCGGTGCAACTGGGCCAGGCCCTGCAATTGACCAATATTCTCCGCGACATTGATGAAGACCTGCGCAACGGATCGCGCATCTATCTGCCACTGGACGATTTCGCACGCTTTCAATACAGCGAGCACGACTTGATCCGACGCGTTAACGATCACCGCTTCCAGGCCATGATGTCGTTTCAAGCCGATCGCGCCGAAACTTTGTTCCGTCAGGCGGCGGAGTCACTTCCCGAAGATGATCGCAAGTCGCTTACTGCCGCTGAGGTGATGCGGGAGATTTATCAAACCCTGCTCCGGCAGATGCGCGCTGATGAGTTCCGCGTTTTTGAAAAACGCTACAGCCTGCCTGCATGGAAAAAAATGGCGATCCTGGCAAAACACATGATCCCGTAATTTTCCGATTCCGGGCTTGAATGTTCCGGGTGATTGATGCGTCATAGCGGAAGTATGAAATACCAATTGACCGCACTTCTGATGGCTGGATTGTCCGCCGTGTCATGCACTCCCAACCAGCAACAAGGTGCCGCAGTAGGCGGTGTCACCGGTGCGGCCGTGGGTGCGATCGCCGGAGGCAGCGGAACATCCACCGCCCAGGGTGCCTTGCTGGGTGCGGGAATTGGCGCGACAGCCGCCGCGCTGCAGGAAAGCAGCCGCAACCAAAACAGCGGCTACAACGAGCCCTATCGCGCTCCCCGCAACAACGAATACCCTTATGCCGAGCGCACCAGCACCCCGGGGGAAGTGCTGAGCCCCTACTCGCCTTACAACCTCATGGATGTGCGCGGCTTGCGCCCGGGGTCCCTCGCGCGTGATCCCTCGTGCGGAAAAATGTTCCGTGTTCCTTGACCCCGGATTGCAGGGACCATCGCAACAGGGTTGCTTCAGGCCAGCGTGATGCGGTCCTCGTGGATGAGGATTTTCTTCTGCTTGTAAAGCTGGCCGACCACCTGCTTGAAGGTTTTTTTGCTCATGTTGAGCTGGCTTTTGATTGTCACCGCCGGGCTTTTGTCACTCAGCATCAAAGTGCCGGTCTGCTGCAGTTTTTCCATGAACTGAGTCGCCAGCGGGGAGATTTTTTTGCGTCCGACGGGTGTCAGGCTGAGATCAAGTTTGCCGTCGCTGCGGGTTTCAATCACATACGCGGTTACGGTCTGGCCGTATTCGAGTTTTTGAAAAACCTGATTGCTGAAAAACAGCCCGTTGTATTTGCCATCGACGACGGCTTTGTAACCCAGCTCGGTTTTTCCCCACAACAAGGCTGTGACCGCATCGCCATCGCGATAGCGGGCGGCGGCGCTGACGAGGGCGCGGGTGATGCGCTGACTACCGATGAAGCGTCCGCTTTTTTCATCGATCAAAATTTTCACGATGTAATGCCGACCGGGAATCATCGGCTTGGTTTGTTCGCGATAGGGAACCAGCAACTCCTTGGGCAGGCCCCAGTCGAGAAAGGCGCCGATGTCGTTGTTGGCGGTGCAGGTGAGCAAAGCGATGCCGCCGGGCATGGCCAGCGGTTTTTTCCGCGTGGCGATCAGGCGGTCGGCGGAATCAAGATGGATAAACACCTCGACATCGGCACCCACGTGCAGGTCCGGGGTCAGCTCGTTGCCGGGCAAAAGGATTTCGCCGAGATCACCGGCATCCAGATACATACCGGCGCTGCGCGATTTGATGATGCGCAGGGAACTCCATTCTCCCAAGTTGGCCATGTCGGACGATGCGCACGTATGAGGGGAACGGCAATGATTTTCCGTCGCGAAACTCAGACACGACGGGTCTCGTCCAACAAGACTTTCGCCCGACGCACCGTCGCCGCGATGTCGGCGGCTGTCAGCAATGCCGAAACAATCACCACCCGTTCGGCGCCCGCACGGATGACTTCCGTTAGATTGTCCAGGTTGATGCCTCCGATGCAGAACACCGGGATTATTTTTCCCACCAATTGATTGACGAGTGGCACGTTGTCCAGGCCAATGCCCGGCCGACCCAGTTTGGTGGGTGTGGGAAACAAGGGACCGAAGCCGATGTAGTCGAAGCCCTCTGCCAGCGCGGCCTGCGCCTGGGCAGGAGAATGCGTGGAGCGCCCCACCAGCATCGACGGACCGACAATTTTCCGCGCCTCAGCCAGCGACCCGTCGTCCTGACCGATGTGCACGGCATCGGCACCGATCTCCGCCGCAAGCCGGGCAAAATCATTGATCACAAAAGGTATGCCCGCGTCGGCTGCCAGCGGCTGGATCAGGCGGGCCATCGGCAGAATCTCCGCGCTCGAAAACCCTTTGGCGCGCAGTTGCAGGATGTCGACACCACCGCGGCACAACGCGGCCGTCGTTTCAATCAAACAGTCTTGCCGGACATAGCCGAGGTCGATGATGCCATAAAGTTTCGCCTGTTGCAGTGCCGATTTCACCAGCCCAGCTTCGTATCAACAACAGCGGAGTCAACCGCAAATGCGGATCGGCTTGCTTTCGATTTGCCCTGGCACTCAATCCGGCCCTCATTCAAAGAACCCGCCATCAGTAAGTTCACTTGTTGTGTTTCAGCACAACGCTGTGCGCGCCCTGCACGGCAGTCTCCGGAGCATCTTTCGCTCCGTGATCCGTGTAGGTCGCCGTCAACACACAGGTCCAGTCGCTGCTTTCCTGTTGCGGCTTTTCCCTGCTGCGGAACGCGCCTTCCAAGCCGACAACGAAACTGCGGTTGGGGTCGAGATTGTTCTTGAGAATCCAGGAGACCATTTCCCTGGCCTGTTCGATTGTTAGGTCGGGATGCGGCGGCATCGGCACGGCACCCCATGTTCCCGATGCCCCGCCAACCACTTTTTTCGCGAGTGACTCAACCGCATCCGGGGTGTGCTCATAGCGTCTGGCAATCAGGTCGAAGGAAGGACCGATCAATTTGGTCGACGCCGTATGGCAGGTGAAGCAATTCGACGCGCTCATCCTTCGCACCGGCGCGTTGTCGATCTTCGCAACGGCGGCCAGATATTTCTCCGTCTGTGCGGCATCGGGGAGATACGCAATCCAGAGGAATGCTTCGTTGGCAGTGATCTCGCTGAATTCCGATTTTCCATCTTCCGGATCAGCGACATCGATGGAATACGTGAGAAGCGAATTCCATTGAAACCCGGCCTTTTCCAGCGGAGCCGTGATTTTCACTTCCGGCGGTTTGTTTTCCGCTGCAACGGGCTTTGGAGACTCGGCGGCGGGCGTGGAAAGAACCAGCGCGGAGAGACCAAGGAAGGAAAGAGCTTCGGAGCGCATGATGGTGCAATGATCGATCAGGCCTTGTCAATCTCGGTGGCCACCCGGTTCGCCGAGCGGGTGGCGGCCTCGGTGCCCCAGTTGAGATTGTCGGCATAGGCGCCCGCAAAATGAATCCGCCCGTGCGGCTTCATCAGATGCGGCCAGAATTTCGCAAGCTCACCAATCGGAAATGCCAGACGTTCACAGGTGGGCGAGAATTTCTCCTTGGTCCAGTCCCTGCTGACCACCTGTTCGATGCTGTCCTTTTTCCCGGGATATACTTCACGGAACGCAGCCAATGCCCGCTGGGGAGAGATCCCGCCGGGACCGGTTCCCAGCACGATCACGCGATGCGTGTCCACTTCCTCCGCCGACTGCCAGACCGCCCAGAGATCGGCATGATTGGTGTCGAGATTGATGCTCACACCGTCGTTTTTCCAGAACTGGGAACTCGCCTGAAAAACAAAGCGCTGATAGGAATCATAGCTGACGTTGTCGACAATGTACTGACGTTCCGGAGGAAGGGCAGGTTCGACCGGGATGTTCCTGAATGCGGGCAAGGGAATGCAGTTGACGAAATAATCCGCGGAAATCTCCTTTTGCTCGTTGTTCTGTTTGTAGGTTACGGTGACACCGGATTCGCCATTCAGGATCGATACGATCGGGCAATTCAGCCACACGCGGTCGCCCAGTTTTTTGGCAAAAGCATTCGGCAGCATTTGATTGCCATCCTTCAAGCGGAACAACTCCGGCGGGAACAACGGCACGCCGCGGAGTTTCAAAATCGCCGCCATCCACAGTTCATACAAAGCCGAGGAACCGTGACCTTCCATCTGCCCCAAGGCTGCTTTGGACGCACCGTCTTTTTTGTAAAGATCGGCGACCGACATTTTGTCCCAGTCGTCATAGCCAATCCCGAATGGCTGATATTCATCGGTGAATTGATCGAGATAGGGATTCAAGTAAAGTGACTTGAGGTCCCAAAAGGGGTGCGCGGTGAGATACTCGACCTCCTTTTCATTGTAGCCAAGATTTTTCAACTCGGCAGGATCACGCAGCATTTCCTCCGAATAGTATTTGTTGTTGAAGCGCCGCATCAGGTTCCGACGCCTCGGATAGGGAAGCGCGGTGAGCTTGAATTCCTCAATGTATTGCCAGTATCTTTCGTAGCCGGGTTTGGTGATATGCTCTTGTCCGAAGTCCGCATAGAGTCCGTCGGACAATCCATCGCGCGTGGTGAAGACATGACCTCCGTGGCGGCCCGATGCTTCAAGGACCACCACCTCATGCCCTTTTTTCATCAATTCGTAAGCACAGCACATCCCTGCAATGCCCGCGCCACCGACCACGACTTTCTTGGTCGAGCGCGGCTTCTGTGCGGCAGCGGTCTTGGTTTCTTCGGCGGCTTCCAATCGAGCGGTATCAGGATGAAAAACCGAGGCACCGATCCCCGCCATGACCGTGGATTTGAGGAAGTCTCTCTTGTTGAGCTGATTCATGGGCTGACTGGCTTGAAAATACCCGCGCATCCCCTGATGTCGAGGAACTTTCCGTAAAAATGACGCTCCACGAATCAACGACTTCGATAAAGCTCCGCTCGACAAGGCGGGCTTGTCCCTGTAGCTTCCGCCCATGCAAAAAACCGTGAAAATTCTCTGCGTCGGTGCGGGCCACATGGGTCGCTCGCATGCCATGGCTTACCACCAGCTTGAGGGGTTCGAAATCTGCGGCATTGTCACACGCTCCTCCTCGTCGCGCGAATCCTTGAATCAGGAACTCGGCGGCAGCTATCCGCTGTTTTCCGATTTCTATCAGGCTTTGGCTGAGACCAGGCCGGACGCGGTTTCGATTTCCACTTATCCGGACACCCACGCGGATTATGCGATCGCAGCACTTGATGCCGGATGCCATGTGTTTATTGAAAAACCCCTCGCCGAGACGGTGGAGGACGCGCAGCGCATTGTTGCCAAAGCAGCAGGGACAAAGCGGAAACTAACCATCGGGTATATCCTCCGCCATCATCCGAGCTGGATCCACTTCATCGAGATGGCACGGAACCTCGGCAAACCTCTGGTGATGCGAATGAACCTTAACCAGCAGTCCTCGGGAGCAAACTGGAACACCCACAAGAACCTGATGTCATCGATTTCCCCCATCGTCGACTGCGGCGTGCATTACGTCGATGTGATGTGCCAGATGACCCGTTCCCGCCCGATCCGCGTTTCGGGCATCGGCGCGCGCCTCACCGACGAGTTGCCGGAGGGAAAAATCAACTACGGGCATCTGCAGGTCACGTTTGCCGATGGTTCGGTCGGTTGGTATGAAGCCGGCTGGGGCCCGATGATGAGCGAGGTCGCTTTTTTTGTGAAGGACGTGGTCGGGCCAAAAGGTTGCGTGAGCATCGTTGCCGAAAAAGCCGCCGCTGAAGGCAACAGTGCTGATGTCAATGCTCACACGCAAACCCAGGCACTGAAACTCCACCATTCGGCTTTGAACGAGGAGGGGAAATTCGTTAGATCCGATGAAATCGTCCGGCTCGATGACGAACCGGATCACGACGGACTGTGCCGCCGCGAGCAGGAGTTTTTCCTGCGGGCGATTCGCGAAGACCTCGATTTGACAGACCACATGAACGACGCGATCCAATCGATGCGCATCGTCGCTGCCGCAGATGAAAGTTTCCGCACCGGAAAAACAGTTGAGTTATGATTATTGAGAAAGCTATCGAGACCAAACTACGCACATCCGATCTTGCTAAGTTCAAGTGAACTTAATTCAATGTAATGGAAGTGTTATTGGTTTGATTTAAAAGGCTGGTTTTCAATACAAACTTTCTACACCCGCAGGCGCAGGTCTCTCGCGCTCCACAGCGTATCAGCCGCCGCCGCGGCCTTGCCACGCATGCGCCTCGCTCCGTCTTTGCGCCTTTCGCTGAAGCGTTCCCGTGCGCTTGCGAAGGCTTCGTTCACAAACGCTCTGCTGCCGATGATCGCTCCATCACTGAAATAGCGGATGCGATGACGCAACATCGCCGCCATTCGCAACTCGGGCAAAATGGTGTCGTTGTCGTTCTGCCTGACCTCGTTTGGATCGGGCCTGGCACCGACTTGCAGGGAATTTTTTGTTACACCAGAGCTCTTTTGCTGTTTCGCGGCGCGGCCTTCTGCTTCTGACCGACCACTCTTGCGCTCGAGCGCCATGGCCATTATCTTTCGATAGATTGATGCAACCTCGCGCCATTTTCCCGCTTCAAATCCGGCACCCCGATGACTCAAGCAGGCGCGCACCAGGCCCTCGCGCGCTTTTTTGCCGTTGCCTTTCGCCCCGCCGCCCACCGCTTCGCCGTAGCTGCTCCAGCGGTATTCTGCCGGGTCTCTGACCATGCCGGCGCGCACGGGATTGAGATCGATGTAGGCGGCCATCGTCCGCGCCGCTATGCCGCTTTCGACGATCACGCTCTTGTATCGCTCCTCCCACAAGGTGCCGCTGCGCTGGTGCTGACGATTGAACCATTGCGTCATGCGTTGCAGCACCGTCTTCATGAACTGGCTGAGATCATGCATGCGGTAGGTATAGCGTTTGTGGATTTCCTCAGCGTGGGTCGTCAACCCATTGGCTCGTGCGTGCGCAAGTTCCTTCGCCACAACGGCCACCACGCCAGAACTGTAAATCGCCCGCAGACGCTGGAGCAATTCCTCATCGCTCAGACCGCCAACAGCCATCGGCGGGACTTCCAAAAGGATGTGAAAGTGATTCGACATGATGCAGTAGGAAAGCACCCGGCAACCGCTGAAATTCTCATACATCCGCATGAAGATCCGGAACTGCTCGCGCTCGGCATCCCCAAACGCAAAGCGCCGCTCGACCACACGGGAGATGCAGTGATAAATCGCCGGTTTCACCTGCGAATCCTTCCACGGAGCCAGCCAACGTCTTCTTCTCACCGCCTCAGTATAAAAATCTCCGCCCGCGTGGCAATCTTTTTTTCTGTAAAGTGTCTGTCCCTATATCATGGTCCCTATATTAAAGTGTCGGTCCCTATTTAGTCGTTCTCGTGCCATTCGTCTCTGTCCCTATATCATGATCGAGAATGGCGCAGTCAGGGCGGAACGAAGCATTTTTTGTTGGTCGTGATTGCCGGATCGAGCTTGGCGGCTTATAGTTGCGGCGATGGATCTGGATGCCAATGCCACCACACGGCCTGCCGATGAGGTGATCGACGCGATGATGCCGTGGTTGCGGGAAAATTTCCACAACCCCTCGAGCAGCTATCGCGGCGGCAAAATCGCGCGTCAAGCCGTGGACGAGGCACGCGGGCAGGTGGCGGAGTTGTTGGGTGTTTCAGCCGAGGAGATCGTCTTCACCGGCAGCGGCACCGAATCGGTGAACACCGCCTTGTGTTCGTGGGATCGCATCTGCGGAGCCGGCGATTTTCTAACAACCCGGGTGGAACACAGCGCCGTGCTGCGGACGGGAGAGGCGATGAATCGGACGCTCTCGCTATGCGGAGTCGATGCATCGGGGGCTCTCGACTGGGGTGCCTACGCGGATTTGTTGGATCGTGCTGCTTTCGTTGCGGTGATGGCGGCGAACAATGAAACAGGCGTGCTCATGGACTGGCGCAGGGCCGCGGTGCTGGCACACGAAAAGGGTTTGCCGTTTTTCACCGACGCGATTCAGGCGGTTGGCAAAATGCCCGTGAATGTGGCGGACACGGCCTGTGATGCGATGGCGCTTTCGGCGCACAAATTCCACGGACCCAAGGGAGTTGGTGCGTTGTATCTACGCCGCGGCACTCGTTTCGAGCCCCTGTTGCACGGCGGTGGTCAGGAAAGCGGCCGGCGCAGCGGCACCGAAAACGTCGCGGGCATAGTCGGCATGGGCGTGGCGGCGGCACTAGCCCGGCAGAGGATCGCGGACGGGTCGCTGGCAGAAATCGCCGCGATGCGCGACGACTTTGAGAGCCGGGTGCTGGCGGGTGTCGGCGGAGTTTCCCGCAATGGCGATGCCTCATCGCGTCTTGCGAACACCAGTCATCTGTCGTTCGATGGTTGTGAGGCGGCGGGCTTGTTGATTTTGCTCGATGAAATGGGAGTCGCCTGCAGTGCGGGATCGGCCTGCATGGCGGGCAAGCAGCAGCCGTCGCATGTGCAAAAGGCCATGGGCTTCAGCGATGAGCGGGCGAAGAGCAGCTTGCGTTTCAGCTTTTCCCATCGGAACACGCCGGACGAGGCGCGGCAGGCGGCCGACAGCGTGATCCGCGCGGTGGAAAAACTGCGCAGCGTCCAGCGCGGCGCGATCGGTCCGGTGGTGGTCTATTCGCCTTGAGGAATCGCAGGCCGGGTACATCCCGCGTGGACTGGCGCCGAGAGAATCGCTTCGCTCATCCGCAGCGCGTCGTGGTTGGGTCGGACCTCGTGAACGCGGTGGATCATCACCCCGGCAATGCGTCCCGCTGCGGTGAGAGCCACAGTGGGCCAGGAGCGATGCGACAAATCCATGTCGCCCAGGCGCGAGCCGATGAATGACTTGCGCGATACTCCCAGCAACAGCGGGCGATTTCGAATGCCGAGTTGACCGAGGTTTTCGATGAGTTGCCAGTTGTGCGCCGCGGTTTTTCCGAAGCCGATTCCGGGGTCGAAACACAGCGCCTCTGGATTAATGCCAGCACGGGTCAGCGACTGAAAACGTTCTTCAAAAAACTCCTTCACCTCCCGCACCACGTCCTGGTATGCAGGATTTTGTTGCATCGTCCGCGGGTTGCCGAGCATGTGCATGACCACCACCCCGCAGCCGGTGCGGGCACAAAGTTCCGCCATCGCCGGGTCTTCGCGCAGGCCACTGACGTCGTTGACGATGTCGGCACCCTCGCGCAACGCCTTTTCCGCGACGATCGATTTCGAGGTGTCGATTGAGATCAAACCGTCCCATTTTTCCCTGAGCAGGCGGATCACCGGAAGCACGCGTTCCTGTTCGGTTTCCGCTGCGACAAACGGTGCCCCGGGACGGGTGGATTCCCCGCCGATGTCGATGATTTCCGCGCCTTCCGCAATCATCGCCAGCGCATGAGCGACGGCTTGAGTCGCATTCGCATGCAACCCGCCGTCCGAGAAGGAGTCGGGCGTGGCATTGACGATGCCCATGATCATGCCGCGTTTCGTTAGATCAATCGTCTTTCCTCGCACGGACCAAATCATCGGACCGGAAGATAACCATGTATTGTCGCGATCCGCAAGTGGGGGAGGGGGAAAAGTGTTGAGTGGGCAGCGAGCAGAGAGCAGTGGAACCGAAGAAAATGTGGGAACAAGGTGAGAGCCGCTAACGGAGATCATTCTGGTGTCAGCCTTTTTTGACAGAATTTCTGAATTGTCGGAATTCATGTCACACAGTTTGGTTGTGGGACCAGTTGATCCAGTGGATTGGCGTGGTTGAGGTTAGGATTTACATTTGTCGGACTTGATCGATGTGGCGCGTTGCCGCATAAAAAATCCTTGCGAAACATCGGGCGGGCTGTTCTAGCATTTGATGAAACCACCCGGATCCGGCCGCTGGCACGGGCTTTGAGGTTGCCCGCAAGGTGCTGGTCACGATTGCCGATCTCATGATCCCCGATCCAATCGCCGATGCGGAGAAGAAAAGCAGCGACTGGTTTGAAAGGTGCCCGAGGTAAGTCGTGCGGAGCAACGTCCGTCGCTATGGGCGGGGCACTCCGTATTTTTCACATCAACTCAGTGCCTCGCAAATGGAGGTTCGCTCGGCGGGCGCGGATCGAACGATGTGGGGCGGCACGATTTGATCGCGCGTTGAGAGAGATGCTGTTTTCACCGGCTTTCCCGGACCGCAACCGACATGGGTCGGCGTGGATTTTTTTCGTGCTTGTGAGACAAATGAGATTGCCGGATTACTAGAAATTGGATAGAACAAACGCAATTCCAGTGCAACAATATGATCAAAAAAACAGCAAGGTGGGTGAAATACCTGGCATGCAAAAGCATCTGACTCGCTTCTTCCGGTCCATCGCACTTCCGGCCATTGGATTGGCTGTGGTTGCCTTGATTCATTGGTTGCTCCCCCGCGGGAATGACACGATTGCCTATTTGAACCAAGCCGTCCAGGTCGGTTACATCCTGCTTGGCCTCAGCCTGGCATTCCGGCTATTCTGCACCGTTGCGCTCGACATCCTTCTCGCCCGCGCCACAGGCAGGCAGGTGCCGAAAATTCTCAAACACCTGATCGGCGTCGCGGTGGTGGTGCTCGGGGTGCTGTTGTCGGTCAATGTGGTTTTCAGCGGAGCGTTCACCGGCTTGATCGCCCTCTCCAGCATCGTTGCCGTGGTCATCGGCCTCGCCCTGAGACCGATCATTCTCGATATTTTTTCCGGTCTCAGCGCGAATCTCGACGCTGCCTTTCATATCGGTGACTGGATCGAAATCAACGGTCGTAGCGGTGCCGGCAGCTACACCGGCTGGGTGGAGGAAATCAACTGGCGCACCACCCATTTGAAAACCCGTTCCGGCAATCTGGTCATCTGTCCGAACAGCACCATCAGCACCGCGATCATCACCAATTGTTCGCGCCCCACGCCGCTTAGCCGCTACGACATCAGCGTCAAACTTCCGCCGGAAATCGAGCCCGACCGCACCCGGCGGATTCTTACGGCCGCGGTGGAGGCGACCATGGGTATGGAAAACGGCCCTACATCGGCCAAATCCCCCGAGGTTCTCATCTCCGAGCTGGACGCCTCAGGAGTGGAATACCGGATTCGATTCTGGCTCGACCCCGCGAAAAATTCCTGCGACCTCGCGATCGACAAAGTGCTGCGTAGCGCATTGCGCCACCTCCAGCTTGCCGGGATACCGCTTGCGGAAAATGTCATTCTGCATCGCGATTCACGGACCATCCTTGATTCCGCCGACGTCTCAGCGCGGGCTGAAGTCTTGGGCAGGACCGCTCTTTTCAGCGGCGTTCTGCCTGCTCCGCTCGAACAGCTTGCGCAAAACACGAGCCTTCACAGCTTTGTGCGTGGCGACACACTCATCCGTCAGGGCGGCGAGGACAACGACATGTTTCTGCTTTTCGAGGGAGCGGTCGATGTATTGATCACCGTAGATGACAAGGAGGTGGCCGTCGCCAGAATGCAGGCGGGAGATTATTTCGGCGAGATGTCGCTGCTTACAGGTGAACCCCGAACCGCCACGATTCGCGCGGCAACGGCCGGCGCGGCCTACCGGATCAGTCGCGATGCGGTCTCGCCCGTGCTGGAGTCCAACGTCGCACTCATGGATCTGCTCAGCCACAATCTCGCCGAACGAAACCTGGGCCGGCAGGCCGCGGCCGCTGCTTCGCAGGATCAAAACCCGGAGCAGAAACGCGAAAGCCTTGCCGCCGTGCTGCTGGCAAAAATGCTGGGCATTTTCCGCATGTGACGGCTCCTTCCGGTGTTTTACCAACAGGAAAGGTGGCATGCTAACGGAGTGTCATCATCATTTGGGAAGATAGGCGTCCTCGCCTGTCTCGGCAAACGGGCTTCCAGCCTGTTTCTTAGCTGCCCATCCGTTTTGAAATGCCAAACAACAGAATCACACATGATGATGACGGCGAGTATAACTGAAGTCGATTCAGCGTCAGGGCGAAAGGTAGGGTTTGACCCCATGGCCAATCAGGTCATCGGGGCTATGATCAATGCCAGCAAGGGGCCACAAGGCCGCTGCAACACACCACTAAACACGAAAAAATATGAAAAATACAATCAAACGACTCATCCCGCTGATCCTCATCTCCGCCTTTTGGGCCGCATTGTGCAGCAGTTGCAATACCATGCGTGGTGCCGGTCGCGATGTCGAAAAAACAGGCGAAAACATTCAGAAGGCAACGCACTGATGTTCTTCCGTCGCTGCGCTCCCTGGCCCTCGCCGATGTCTGCCTATGGACACACGGAGCGGCCGGGGGCGCAAACACACCGACACTGCAGCCCGCACAAACTCCCCCCCAAAAAAAGTGATGTGAACGCGGATCAACAGCACAACCATTCATGGCCGGGGTTTCGACTCGACTCCGAAACATCAGGCTGGTTGTGCGACGCGTTCACATCATGAGGGCGGGCGAAAATTGATTTTCCCCATCCCAAATCCCATTTCCCACCACAAACCGCCAAATCCAGAATCCATGAAAACGAAAACCATTGCCGGACTGGCGCTCATCATTGCCGGCGTTCTGATCTTTACCTATCAGGGCATATCCTACACAACGCGTGAAAAAGCCATTGATTTGGGGCCTCTCCAGGTTACCGCGGAAGAAACCCATACGTTTCCTCTGCCTCCCGTTCTCGGAGCCCTTTCCCTGCTTGGCGGCGTGGTGCTGATTGTTTTGGGCAACAAACGCGCGGCATGACGTGAATCCGATTGCCCCTGCCCTGGATCGAAGCTAGCGTGTGAACCACCGCCGGAAGCAACATCGCAAGATGAAAAAAAAACCCGCCACGCTGACGCGCGTTTATGAAGACGCATTGAACGACTACATCAAGTCGGGAAAAGCCGCGATCCCGACTTCCGCACGAGGCATCGCCTGCAATTCATGCAACACACTCGCGAATGCAACCGTGTTGATCGACAGACACGAGGCGATTGTCCGCGAGGCCACGCAATTGCCCTGCACGGCTGCGAAAAGAATCTTAACGGCCGATCGCGCCGCTCAATTCCTCGCCTCTGCGATTTCGCCTCCTGTTTTGCCTTGCGGCGATGCCTGTTCGAATTGCGACGTCAGGCGCATCGCCATCGCCGCACTGCTCGACCGCTCGTTTGTTCAGGCAACGGTGTTCAAGCAGATGTCGGAGAAAAACGCATTGCTACTGGCCGAGAAGCAATCGCTGAAAAAGAGCCAGGACCACTGCGCCTCGTTGCTGAAAAAATCAATACAAATGCAGCAGGAATTGCGCCGGTTGACCCAGCAACTCATCAGCGCGCAGGAGGATGAAAGGTTGAAAATCAGCCGTGAGTTGCATGATGTGATCGCCCAGACATTGACCGGAATCAACATCAGGCTCGCGACCCTGAAACAGCAGGCTTCCCTCAAAGGAAAGGATTTCAATACGCAAATCGACAGCACCCAGCGCATGGTCGAAAAATCCGTGAACATCGTCCATCGCTTTGCCTTCGATCTTCGACCTCCCGTCATCGATGATCTGGGCCTGTCATCCGCGTTGCGGTCGTTGTTGAAAAAGTTCGAGATCCGCACGCGCATCAAGACCTATTTCCGCACCTGCTCGACACTGGATCAACTTGACACCCTGCAGCGCACGGCGCTGTTTCGCGTGGCGGAAGAGGCGCTGACGAACGTGGCCCGGCATTCCGGGGCAAGCTGCGTGATTGTCAGCGCGAAAAAAACCAGCAACGGTTTGCGGTTGGTGGTCAAGGACGACGGCAAGTCGTTCGATGTCCACAAGGTCATGTTTCATCGTCGGGGCAAACGGCTGGGACTGCTGGGCATGCGTGAACGCACCGAGATGGTCAATGGCCATTTTGCCATCGAATCATCACCGGAGGAGGGAACCGCGGTCACTGTCGAGATTCCCCTTGTTCCACCCAAGCAGCACAGGAAAGCGGGGGTTTCCCGATGAGCAAGTGCACCGTCCTGCTCGCGGATGACCACAACATCGTTCGCAAGGGAATGCGCATGATGCTGGAATTGGAAAAGGATCTGGTTGTCGTCGGCGAGGCGAAAAACGGTCGGGAGGCCGTGCAGCTTGCCGAAGCGCTGGAGCCCGATGTGATACTGATGGACATCGCCATGCCGGTTCTCAACGGCCTGGAAGCGACCCGGCAACTGCTGAAGGTGTTTCCCCGCGCCAGAGTCATCGCTCTCTCCGCGCACAATGACGACGCCTATGTCATCAATGCCATCCAATCGGGCGCCATGGGTTATTTGTTGAAACAGGATTCGATGCAGAATGTCTGTCGTGCCATTCGCGATGTCATGAACGGGCACAGGTATTTCAGTCATTCGGTCGATGTAAGGCTGAGAAAGCTGCGTGCGGCAGCCGTTTTGACAAAAGCGCCGCTGGACATCAAGCTGACATCGAGGGAAATGGAAGTGCTGCAGCTTGTCGCCGAAGGGGAGGCTAACAAACAAATCGCCGCCGAACTCGCGATCAGCATCAAAACGGTGGAGAAACACCGCACCAGTTTGATGAAAAAACTCAACATTCACGACACGGCCGGATTGACCCGGTTCGCGATCGCGCAGGGCATCATCGAAAGCAGCAGTCAAAACACCGTCATCTAACAATTCAAGTTTGTTGAATGATTTGTAGGGTATCACCCCATTGTTGGTGAGGCAAAGTCCGGGTAACCTGGATTCCTTTGAAAAAGTGAATGCTTTTTCATAACCTCGAAATCATTATGGAAAAATTTGAAATCATTGTAACTCCCCCGGCTCCGGTCTCGCTGGTCGATGCCGCTGCACCGGATGTTCTCAATCCGGCCTTTCCGTCCGCCGCTGATAGCATTCTTGATGCGCTTGGCTGTGTCGAGCCAGCCTCGATCATCTATTTGCCATGAGTGCCATTGCCCCGATTCAGCGCATTGCCTTTCTGGGCAACTACCTGCCGCGGCTTTGCGGCATTGCCACCTTCACCCGTGACTTGTGCGAGGCGGTCTCGACAGCCGCGCCGGGTGCGGATTGTTTTGTCGGCGCGATCAACGATCAGCCCGAAGGCTACGATTACCCGCCGAAGGTTCAGTTTGAGCTGCAGGAGAAGGAGATCGATTCCTATCGGCGCGCGGCGGACTTTCTGAACTTCAACAATGCCGATGTTCTTTGCGTGCAGCACGAATTCGGCATCTACGGAGGTCCGGCGGGAAGCCACCTGCTGGCCCTGATCAAGGAGGTGCGCATGCCCGTCGTGACAACGCTGCATACCATCCTGCGCGAACCCAGCTCGGCGCAGCGCCTGGTGATGGATCAAATCGTCCGCCGCAGCGACCGACTGGTGGTGATGGCGAAGAATGGTGCTGCCATCCTCCGCGAAACCTACGGTGTCGCCGATGCCAAGATCGATCTCATCCCCCATGGCATTCCGGATGTGCCCTTCAAGGCATCATCGTTCTTCAAGGAGCAGTTTGGCGTAGGAGGGCGCACGGTGCTTTTGACCTTCGGGCTGATCGGACCAGGCAAGGGCATTGAACATGTCATCGAAGCGCTGCCGCAGATCCTGCTCCGGCATCCGGACGTGGTGTATCTTGTGCTCGGTGCGACCCATCCCAACCTGATCGCGCGCGAAGGCGAACGCTATCGTCTCAGCCTGGAGAGACTGGCCGAGGACCGGGGCGTGAAGGAAAACGTCATCTTCTACAACCGCTTCGTTTCCCAGGCGGATCTCACCGAGTTCATCGGCGCGACGGACATTTATCTGACACCCTACGTGGCGGAAGCCCAGATCACCTCCGGTGCGCTGGCGTATGTTTTCGGAGCCGGCAAGGTTGTCGTTTCCACTCCCTACTGGCACGCGCAGGAACTGCTCGCCGACGGGCGCGGTGTGTTGGTGCCGTTTCGTGATCCGCCTGCGATAGCCGCTGCGGTGTGCGGGTTGCTCGACGACCCGGAGCGGATGGAAAAAATGCGGTTTGACGCGTATGCGATGGGCAGGGAAATGATCTGGTCGGAGACGGCGAATCGTTATCTCAGCGCTTTCCAACACGCGCGAGCGGATCTCAATGCCATGCCGCGGGCCGCTTTTGCCGGCTGGACCTTGGACAGCCGCCCCTACGCCCTGCCTCCGCTGCGCCTCGATCATGTCGTGCGCATGAGCGACGGCACCGGCATTTTCCAGCACGCCATTTTCAATGTGCCGAATTTTCACGAAGGCTATTGCACCGACGACAACGCCCGCGCCTACATTCTCTGCTGCCTGCTCGATGACATCGGCAGCCAGCTCCAGACCAAAAGCCTTACCCGCCATTCGACCACCTACATCGCCTTTCTCGCGGCGGCATTGGATTACGACAACGGACGTTTCCGCAATTTCATGAGTCACGGACGTCAGTGGCTCGAACACGAATGCAGCGAGGACAGCCACGCGCGGGCTCTGTGGGCCGCAGGCACGGGCACGGGGCACTCGCGCAACGAAGGTCATCGTCGCCTTGCCGCGCAACTCTTTGAGTACGGTCTCGGCGCGGTCGAATCATTCACCTCCCCGCGGGCCTGGTCGTTCACCCTGCTCGGCATCAACGAATATCTGCGCACCGCGCCGGCGCAGTCATGGATCATCGACATGCGGAGCCTGTTGACGGAGCGGCTTGTGGCGCTCTGGCATGCAAGTTCAAGCGAAGAATGGCCCTGGTTTGAAGCGTATGTCACCTATGAAAACGCCCGCATCTGTCAGGCGTTGATCATCAGCGGCGAATGGATGCCGCAGGGTGAGGCGCTGCAAATCGGCCTGAAATCCCTGACCTGGCTGGCATCGATTCAGAAAGGAGAGGCAGGATGTTTCCGCCCCATCGGCAGCAACGGCTTTTACCGGCGCGACGGCAACCGCGCGGTGTTTGATCAACAGCCGGTCGAAGCCCAGGCGATGGTCTCCGCGTGCCTGGAAGCATTCCGCACGACACAGGTCCCATCATGGTCTCGTGAAGCCAGGCGCGCATTCGAATGGTTTCTCGGCCGCAACGACCTCGGAGTGTCATTGTACGACTTCAGCACCGGCGGATGCAGCGATGGTCTGCATGAAGACCGCGTGAGTGACAACCAGGGCGCGGAATCGACCTTGGCATTTCACCTTGCGCTCGCCGAAATGAAAAGCGCCGAACACTGGATTCCTCCTCATCCACTTCCTTCCCTATGACCATACCCAGCCTCCGCCGCCACGAAGTGACATTGCTGCCCGAAAGCGCTCGTGTCATCATCCGCCCTTTCATCCCCGGTGACGTCCAGCGGGTGACCACCATCATCGGTCGCGCCCTGGCCCTCCCGGAGGAGGAGGTAATCGCGCAACTGGCCGCCGTCCGCCTGGAGTTCGATTCCCGCCATTTCGACATCGAAACATTGTTGCAAAGCCACTACGACAAGGTGAAGCCTCACATCTTCACGCATCGGGCGATATCGAAGGAACGACAACTGCTCATCGGTGCTTTGTTTTCCGGAGAATACGCGCTTGAGTCCGCGGCGTTGTTCAATCCCTCGATCGTGCCGCATCCCGATCAAAGCGACATGCCCGCGGGCGGACTGCGTTTCATGATGAGCCTGCGCGCCACGGGAGAAGGTCACATTTCATCCATCGAGTTTCGCGTCGGCACCATATCGCCCGAAAACGTCATCGAACTGGTTCCGGTGTCGCGCTTCGTCACCGTGCCGGAAGTGGTGCCCAATCCAGGCTATCGAAAGAAGCGCTTCATGATCAAACTGCACGAAATGAGCCTCGACGACGATCATTCCGCCGCCGTGATGGCTCCGCTAGCCGAGAATTTCACGCGCAGTGATTTGAACAAGAGCGTCGCCACGATGATCCAGGAAACCCTGCCGATCACGCGCAACCTCCATCGCACGCTCGAAAGCATCCAATGGCTGGCGGACTCGAACTACGAGCTGCGCTTCTGCCCCAAGCTGGCGATGAGCGAGCGAATCATCTTTCCGGTTTCGCTCAACGAGAGCAACGGCATCGAGGACGCGCGCTTCGTGCGTTTCGTCGATGACGACAAGTCGGTGATGTACTACGCCACCTACACCGCCTACAACGGTCGCACCATTCTGCCGCAATTGATCGAGACCGAGGACTTCCTGCATTTCCGCATCCTCACGCTCAATGGCAGCGCTGTTCAGAACAAGGGCATGGCACTGTTTCCGCGCCGCATCAACGGGCGTTACGCGATGTTGTCGCGGCAGGACGACGAAAACATATTCATCATGTTTTCCGACAACCCGCACTACTGGAGCGATCCGCAGATCATCCTTCGTCCCAGCGCGATGTGGGAGTCCGTGAAAATCGGCAACTGCGGTTCGCCGATGGAAACCGAGGCCGGCTGGCTGGTTATCACCCACGGTGTCGGGCCGATGCGCAAGTATTGCATCGGCGCCGCATTGCTGGACCTTCACGACCCCACCAAGGTGATCGGCCGCCTGAGCGAACCGCTTCTCGCCCCCGAAGGAAACGAGCGCGAAGGATACGTGCCGAATGTTGTCTACAGTTGCGGTTCCCTGCTGCACGGCCGCCAGTTGATCCTGCCGTACGCGATGAGCGACAAGGCATCCGCCATTGCCAGCCTGTCGCTGGATGAACTGCTGGACGCGTTGAAGTCGGGCATCGCGACGCCGGAAGTTGTGATTCCGGCACCTCTTTGAACGCCCGCCTTCGGCTTCACGGCGATCAAGTTAGGGAGAGGATTGACAAGAAATGTCGCAACCAAAAGGCAGGGAACGATCTCCGAGCGTTCCGGTGGGGGACGTTCGCGGATCACCCTAACCTGATCTACCTTCACCCCACGCTCTCCTGTGCCAACAACGCTAATGAGTCAGGAAGGAAGATGACCCGTCAACCATCCTGCCCCCACCGGATCGCTAGGGACAGCGATCCCTGCCTTTGAGCATCTCCCTGGCTTGATCGCCGTGCCTTCGGCTTGCGAAAGTAGGGTTTGACCCCATGGCGCAATGCCATTCACGCGGTAGTTTGGTTGCCTATGGACAAACTACAAATCAAAGGAGAATGGAACATCATCAAGGGCGAACTCAAACAGAAGTGGGCAAAGCTCACCGATGACGACCTGCAGTACATCGAAGGCAAACAGGAAGAGTTGCTTGGTCGAATTCAGAAACGCACGGGCGAGAGCCGCGAGGCGGTGGAAGCCGCAATCCGCCATTACAGCAAAGCTCTGGTTAAAGAAATCAAAAACGACGTTTGATACGCCCTTGCATTTCCAATCAATCGACAACCAACAACAAAAGAAAAAACGCAGATCATGTTAATGACCATCGCCATCATCCTTCTGGTCCTCTGGGTACTGGGCCTTGTCACAAGTTCCACACTGGGAGGATTCATTCACATCCTGCTGGTGGTGGCGGTTGTCATCATCCTTGTGCGACTGATCCAGGGACGCGGCACCCTTTGACTCGCGACACGTGCTTGTTTTCCCGGATGATGAGATGCCCGAACGGGCATGCGGCGGCTTGACAATGCATATTCCCAGGTCAGTCGGCAAACAACAGCCTGGCGGCTGCGATCCCTCCAGAGATTTCGGCTGTCGCACGGGCCTTTGTCCCTCTCAAACGGGGTGATGATATTTTTTAAAAAAAAGCTCGACAGGGCGGGGTGCTTGTGTAGTTTGGACATTGTCAATTGTATTGAAAGGTTGTGCAAAGTTTGTCAGCAATCCTCGCACGGCTTTTCTTCCCTGTTACTTCAGCTCACAAACACTCCGTGCAAATTCCCAACAGTCGGACGTTAACGAGCGATGGCGAGCCATCGTTTGAAAACTCCTGTTGCTGCGATTCGAAACCACTTTTCCGGTAAATAACAGCAAACAACATGAGGACTTTTCCAGGAGACCCCCAACGGTGGCCTGGCGAAGTACTTCAAAACAAAATAAAATAGAACACACGACAACACCAAAAAATACCACGTCATGAAAAAACAACATCGAGGCGAAACCGCCACTAAACATCTGAAATCACCTTCGTTAAACCGAAGTAAGGGATTATCCAGGCTCCATTCGCTCCCGCTCGCTGCTTCGGCCGCTGTGATGCTCTCACTGCTGACGGGGAGCGCAAATGCGGATATCACCATCGTAAACGGCGGCTCACAAACTGTCAACGGCGATCCATTGACATCCTTCTGGAATACAGCCGGCGTTGTGACCATGGAAAATGGCTCTGCGCTCAACCAATATACGAACCAGCTTGCCCCTCCTGGTGGATGGGTCATCCCCAATAATATTGTCTTAAGCGGCGGTGCGGGAACGATCACCCTGCGGTTCAACGGCAATGACACAAAATGGAACTTCAACGGGCCGGTTTCAAGCACGGCAACCGGCGATCAAATCATTGAGATTCGTACCGGACAAAATGGCAACGGCGACCGTGAGGATGTCATGTTCTCGACACCGATTCCCGATGGAGTCTCACCAGCCACCACCGGGTTCAATGTCTTCTTCAACACGCAGACGGGATCGTTGAGTTACGTCAACCTCAGTGCAGTGAACACGTTCACGGGTCCCATCACTCTCAACACACCCAATAATAACTCGATCGGACGATTTGTTGTCGGAGGCGAAAGATACTCGTTAGCATTCAATGCCACGCTTTTCACGATTCCCGGGTCGGGGAGTTTGGGACCAGCAGGGGTTTATCCCGGCAACGTCTCCCTCGCAGCCAATACCATCCTTGACTTCAACACCTCGGCAAACCAAACCATGTCGGGAGTGATTTCGGGTGTTGGTTCCGTAGTACAGGAGATTGCGGGCAGCACCTTGACGCTATCGGGTGTCAATACCTACACCGGCAACACCACTGTCAGCGGCGGCGCATTGGTTCTCGGCAGCACTGGCAGATTGAATTTCGCGCTCACGAATTCCGGTTCCAACAAAGTCACCGGTGCTGGATCCGCCACCTTCAATGGCCTATTTACCATTGACGATTCTGCGGTTACGACTCCAGTCGCTTCCTGGACTTTGGTCGATACGACCACCAAATCCTTCGGTGGCAGCTTTGGTCTGGTGGGCTTCTCTGGCCCGGTCGGCACATTGTATTCGAAAGTAAATGGTGACAAATATTGGACCTTCGATTCCAGCACGGGCGTGCTCAGCCTTTTGACCAAGGCCGTGATCACATCCTTTTCCTACAATGGCTTGAGCGGCACCATTAATCAGGTTGATTACACGATTCATCTGCCCGTCGCGAATGGGACTACTCCGTCGTCGATCGCACCGACTTATGCATTAAGTTCCGGATCATGCAATCAAACCAACAGTGCGGTGCCGTCGCCGGTCTTTGATGGCATCACCCCTGTGCACTACATCGTTACCGATGGAATTCATGTGCATGACTATACCGTGACGGCCACCATCCTTCCAGCTCCTCCTGGCGGTGTGTCGTCCGACCTCAGGGTGTGGCTCCAAGCCGACGCCATCAATTCCGCCGACACGACCGACCAGGTGCGGGATTCAGGTGGCGACAAGTTTGTCAAGAAGTGGTTCGATTCGAGCGGCTACAACAATCATGCCTCCAATACCACTCCGAGCCAACAGCCCCAGCTCATCACCAACAGCTTGAGCGGCAAACCAGTTCTGCGGTTCACTCAGGCAAACAGTACCAAGCTTACGCTTGGCGACCTCAGCGCTCAGTTTGGCGGTTCCGATCCCTATCAAACCGCAACAAACGTGGGTTCGGGTGGTGCGAGTCTCAATGGAACGTATCTCAATGTCCCAACGCGTGGTGTCACGGGTGCTATTGTCGGAGACAGCGACAAGGCCACAACGTTCGTTTCCGGTTCAGGCCATGCGATGTCCATTCCCTACAGTGCCGCGCTGAATCCAGCGGGCGATTTCACCTATGAAATCTGGGCCTACCCTACCATTTCGGATGGAGGGGCTAGAGCAGTCTGCTCCAGCGGAAACTTTTTTAATTCTGGCAACCGCCAGGGTTTCATCATGTATAACCTTAGCAGTACATGGAGTATCCGCCTCTACACGGGCGCAGGTACGGCTTCAACCAACCTGACTGTTCCGCTTGATGTGAATGCCTGGCAGCACTTGGCCATCGTTCGCAGTGGTACGACGATCAGCGCCTACAAGAACGGGGCGTTCGTAACGTCCACCACCAATGCGATGAATCCGCCAACCGCAGGTTCCTATACCGCTGTGGGCGCGAGGTGGATTGGCGACTCGGCGGCATTTGCCAATAATTTTGACGGCAAAGCCGATGAATTTGCCGTTTACAACACGGCTCTCACCCAAGCTCGCCTTCAGGCGCATTATGAGAACGGGATTGATACTCCTTCCAGATCGCAGGCCTATAACTTGGAAGTTGCGGCGGATAGCCCGGTTGGCTACTACCGCCTGAACGAACCTCCGGTATTGAAGCAAGCAACCATCTTTGCCGTTGCGGTTCCCAACAACGACGGGCAGTACAACCTGTTTGGCAATCGCGGCGACAACGACGAACGTTGGGTTGCAAGCTCATACAATGAATCCAAACCTGGTTCCTTCCGCGGCGGACGTGCGGATACAGGTTTCGCGTTTAGTTCTTGGCCAACGAAGAGACCCCATATTTACTCGCTGGAAAGCAGTACTTCGATCTACCGCGTGCTGATCGACGGAACACAGATTGGCAGTTCATCAGCCGATTACAACGCTGGTAGCGGTGTGAGCTGGACCATTGGCGGCAGAGCTAACGACAACGACCAGAGCTTGACGGGCGACATCGCCGAGTTGATCATCTACAACCGCATTCTGTCCCCTGCGGAAGCCGGGCAGGTGGGGACTTACCTGTCGAACAAGTATGGACAGAACACCACCGCGTATGTCAGTGACTATCCGACTTGGGCGGCATTCTACCTTCCGACCAACCTATCCGACCCGACCGCCGATTTCGATGGCGACGGTTTGAACAATTACTCGGAATATGCGTTTGGCCTTGACCCCCTCAGCGCTTCGTCCGTGAATCCAATCACGCAACAACTCGACAAGACCACAGGCTTCTTCAGCTACCAACGTCGGGCGACACCTGCCACATCCGGTCAAACTTATACCTATCAGTTGTCCACCACGCTGGGCGTCTGGCAGAATTTCACACCGACCTCCGAAACCAGCGATTCCGGAGTTCCAGTGGAGGTCATTACAGTTGAGGTTCCTGCGGCACAATTGTCCAATCCTACGCTGTTTGTGCGAGTGATTGCGGATTGATTTTCCTAACACGCTGATTTCCCAAAAACGCGGGGTCGTCGATCGAAAGGTCGGCGGCCCCTTTTTTTTCGTCGTGAGCATGAGGAAAACTTTCCCGGAAAAAAAATTCACAATTGTTGTTAAGGTTTGTCAGTCCGCGACGACTCACCTTTGTTGCCCGTCAGTTTCGGGCACATCAACCACACAAACATCGAAAACATAAAGATATGAAAAACAGCAAATTGATCACCGCCGCCGTTCTTGGACTTCTCAGTGCCGGAACCATCGCAACCCATGCCGCAAGCATCGGAAGTGTCCTGCCAGCCGAAAAAGAAGGCTGCAAGGGCAAGGACGGTTGCAAAGGCAAGGACGGCTGCAAAGGTGAGAAGAAAGAAGAGAAGAAGAAGGAGGGCATTCTTGCCGCTCTGACCATCGCTTCCGTCATTCCGGCCGAGAAGGATGGCTGCAAGGGCAAGGACGGCTGCAAAGGCAAAGACGGCTGCAAGGGCGAGAAAAAAGGAGAGAAGAAAGAAGCCGCAATTCTCTGAGGAAACATTTGTCCGTCACGGCCGACCGGTCGTGACGCACAGCTTTCAATCAATCACATACCTACACGACCTTCATGAACATCCATTCACTCTCCACCGCCTGCGCCAAAATCCTGCCCCATGTGCAGTCGGCGGTTCTGCTCTTCGTCCGCGTCACCATGGGCTGGGGTTTTTTCCTCTCGGGAAAAGGCAAGCTCATGAACCTCGAAAGGACCACGGGATTTTTCGAATCCCTTCACATCCCCGCACCGAGATGGCACGCAGTCCGTCACTTTGTCGGTCAGCGCCCCGTCAGCGACCGGCGCGTCGGCGACCCTGGATGTGCTCGATGACGAGGATGTCAATTCACCGCCCGCCGGTTACTACGATGCCGCCAATGGTATCAGTGGCAACGCGTTGAAGAGCGCGCTCAAGATCATCGCCTCACCGGCAAACTATCGGTCCTACACCTACTCGAACACCTATACGCCGCTGCGTTCGATCTATGAGGATCCTGCCAACACAAGCAATGTGGTGACTGTTTATTCGGGGACCTCGGTCGGCAAGAATACCAATTACTATCCCGGCGGCCCGAGTGCCGACGTGAGTTGGAGCCGCGAGCACGTGTGGCCGGACTCCTTCGGGCTCGATCCCACGAATGTCAATCCCGGCGACACCAACGGAGACGCGGGGCAGGACTACACCGACCTTTTCAATCTGCGGCCCTGCCTGCAAACGCTGAACAGCCAGCGCAGCAATCGTTATTATGACGCAACCACGGGTGCCGGCACCATTCCGCCGTTGGCGCCGGAGTGCAGTTACAACACCAACAGCTGGGAACCGCGCGATAACGAGAAAGGGGATCTTGCGCGCACGATTTTTTACATGGCGATGCGCTATGACGGGTCGGACGCTCTAACGTACGATCTGGAGGTGGCGAACACGGCCAACGCCGGCATCGGGCGGTTCGCCAATCTATCAACTCTGGTGCGTTGGAACGAGCAGGATCCCGTCAGCACGGAGGAACGCCAGCGCAATCAGAACATCTACGCCAACTGGCAGCGCAACCGCAACCCCTTCATCGATCACCCGGAATTCATCGCGCTGATATGGGGTACCGTTCGGCAGAGCTCGCAGGTGGCTGCTGTGACCGAGGGCGGGACCACCGGCAGTTACACCATGCAGCTGGCCAGCGCTCCGACGGCAAATGTAACCATCAACCTGGCCGTGTCTCCCGGCGGTCAGGTGAATTTTTCGCCGTCGAGTCTTGTATTCACTTCGATGAACTGGGATCAACCGCAAACGGTGGACCTCAGTGCCGTGGACGACGCGGTTCATGAAGCCACGCTGGTCGCGCAAGTAAGCCACAGCATCGCGAGCGGCGATTCCCGATACGCAGTCCTCGTTCCGGCAAATGTCGCGGTCACGGTGAATGACAACGATCCGGTGATCGCGCCGACGACACTTCCCGTCAATTACGGCGGTCCCTGGTCTCCGTTGCCGAGTGGTTTTCTAGCGCAAAATTTGGGCACTCCTTATACCGGCAGCCTCGGCGGTGACAGCGGCACGGGGTCGGCCAAGTTTGACGCGACAGGCAGCCGTCTCACCATCGGCTTCAATACGCCGCCAGCCATGTTGACATACCAGCTCAAGGGCAATCCGGCTTCGGGAACGGCCACAAGCGGAACATTTCGCGTCGAGCAATCTGCCGATGGCGTGAACTTCACGACTGTTCGCACGGTATCGAACAAGAACAACACGGATCAGGCATTCAGCGACCCGCTGCTGTTGACCGCAAGGTATGTCTCGTTTGTTTTGGTTGAGAAAATTTCCGGCAACTTGCAGCTCGACAAGATCGGCATCAGCTCCGCGCCAGCGTTCCAGGCCTGGCTTGCGGGTTTTGGTTTGAGCGGACTCGATGCCGATCCGGGGACGGATTTTGATTTCGATGGCGCTGTCAACCTCGTCGAATATGGCCTGGGGGGATCGCCGGTGAAGGCGGATGCCGCCTCGCGACAGCCTGTGGCTACGCGCGTCGGTTCGAAGTTCCGCCTGACCGCCATCGTTCGCGTCAACGATCCGGCACTGAGTGCGACAGCCCAGACCACGGTCAATCCCGGCAATGCCAACAGCTGGACCAGCAGTGGTGTGGTTCGCCTGACCGGAGTGGATCAGTCCGGCGTTGCCGCGGGCTTCGAGCGCACGATTTTCGAAGTCGATGCCTCCATTCATGCATCCCGATTCCTGCGCCTTGTGTTCACGCTGAATTGAGTGTTTGGCTGAGGTAAATCTATCGGGCTGCAATTGAAATCCCAAGGCCCGGAGCATTGATTCTGCATGCCAGGCATGGCTTTCTATCTGAAAATTCCTTCGTCTGATGAGATCCACATTCCAGTGTTTTACTCCGACGTTCATTTTGATTGCATCCTGCATGACTCCCTCGTCGACAAAAAATACTGCCGGATCTTTTGGCTTTCGTTAGGAAAATTCCCCGGCGATCGGCTCGGACAGTTTGCCGAAGCCTGTAACTCTCGTTGGCCCGAAAAATGACAAGCACATCGGCGTATTGATCCCGAGTTGGTGGGAAATCGATGACAATGACAACGAGGTGTCGAATTGTTGTGTCAATGGCGCACTCTTGCGATCGGCCATAAAGCTCATCGATTTTTCAACGCGGGCGGTTCATGACATACTGGTCATTCGTTCGGCAATACCAATCGGGCACCGCCATGCGGCCGATGGGATGATAGTTGTCGATGATGATGCGTCGGGTGGCGGGGTCAAAATATCGATCCTGGACCTGCAATTTGAGAATGAGACCAATGACCATTCTGTTGCCGCCGATTTCGATGATGTCATGGACCTTGCATTCGAGTGCGGCGGGTGCGGCTTCCAGTCGTGGCACGGAAACCGAGGTGCTGGCCACGGTTGTCAGACCGGCGAAGGTCGTTTCACTTTCTCCGTAGGGCAGCGATGCGGAAGTGCGCACCATCGCCTCGCCGAGTGCCTCATCGACCATGTTGACGACGAATTCCCCGCTGCGCCGGCAGTTCAATGCGGTGTCCTTTGGCGTGCCGTCCTCGCGGTTGCCCGGAGCGAAAACGAGCATCGGCGGATCGTCGCCGATGACGTTGAAAAACGAAAAGGGTGCCGCGTTGACCGTGCCGTTCTCATTGAGCGTGGTGACCCAGGCGATCGGTCTGGGTGTAACCAACGCCGCGAGGATTGGATAGGCTTTGTCGGCGTATTCGTTCAACAGGTCAAGTTCCATGCTTCTATTGTCGTTGGATCGCGCGGAATGGCAAAGAATTTTTTGCCGCATCCGGTGACGGGATGTTTTTTCCGCCGTCACTAAATTCTGGCATTGCGCGGAATCTCATCCATCATCGCGGCATGCGACTTTTTGTTCTCGATGGCATGGCTTTGATCTACCGCGCGCATTTCGCGTTCATCAGCAACCCGATTCGCAATTCGAAAGGGATCAACACCTCGGCATTGTTCGGGTTCACGAATACTTTGCTGACAATCATCGAAAAGGAAAAACCCACACATGTCGGCGTGGCCTTCGATACCCAGGCTCCGACTTCGCGGCATGTGAAGTTTCCCGCCTACAAAGCACAGCGCGACGCCATTCCCGAGGAGTTGCTGGCTGCGATTCCCGAGGTCAAGCGGCTGTGCAAGGCTCTGCAGATTCCGGTTCTCGAACTCGATGGCTACGAGGCCGACGACATCATCGGCACTCTCGCGCATCATGCCGATGCGGAAGGCGGCTTCCATACGTTCATGGTCACGCCCGACAAGGATTTCTGCCAACTGGTCTCCCCGACAACCTCGATCTGGCGGCCGGGACGCAAGGGCACGGATCACGAAATTCTCGATGTCGCCGCGGTGCTCGCCCAATGGGAAATCCACCGAACCAGCCAGGTCATCGACATTCTCGGGCTGTGGGGCGATGCGTCCGACAACATTCCCGGCGTTCCCGGCATCGGCGAAAAAACAGCGAAAAAACTGATCGCGGAATGGGATTCGATTGAAAATCTGTTAGCCAATGTTTCCCAGGTCAAGGGCAAGCTCAAGGAAAACATCGAGACGCACGCGGACCAGGCCTTGTTGTCCAAAGAACTGGCGACGATCCTCATCGACGCGCCGATCCAGTGGACCTGGGAGGACTTGAAACTTTCCCCCTACATCGAATCCGACATCCGCGCTCTGTTTGCCGAATTTGAATTCAAAACACTGGCGAAAAGGATGTTCGGCGGAAACGCTCCTGCCGATGTGTTGGTCAAACCCGCGGATCCCGGGGAAACTGTGGTCGAACGGAATTTGAAGACCATTCGCGATGTCGCACACATCTACCATCTCGCCGATTCGCCGGAAAAACTTCAGCAACTTCTTCGCGAACTCTCCGCCCAGCCGGCGTTCTGTTTCGATACGGAAACGACATCGCTGGACACCTTTTCCGCAAAAATGTTAGGCATCTCATTCTCCTGGAAGGCGCATGAGGCATGGTATCTGCCGGTCGCCCACATTGGTGATTCGATGCCGATGCTGCGACAGGTGTTCGCCAGTCCGGCGGAAAAGACCGGCCACAATCTCAAATACGACCTCGCCATTCTCGCGCAGCACGACATCCCGGTCTGTGGGCCGTATTTCGACACGATGCTGGCGCACATGCTGATGCATCCCGAGCAGCGCCATACGATGGACCGTCTCGCGGAAGCCGAATTGCGTTACACGCCGATCAAATTTTCCGATATCGCCGTTTCGAAAAATCCCCAGGCACCTGTGGCTGCGGACGATTTGTTTGCCTATGCCGCCGCGCTGCCGGTGAACAAAAAAGACCTTTCGGTCGAGCACATTCCGCTGGAGATTCTCGCCGAATACGCGGCGGAGGATGCCGACGTCACCTGGCAACTCACCGGGATTCTGCGCGATCAACTGGAGCAGTCGGGACAAGGCAATGTGTTCGCCACCATCGAGTCACCCTTGCTGCCGGTGCTCGTGCGCATGGAAATGCACGGCATCGCGATCGACACCGCGGCACTGGGGGAAATCGGTGCCGAGTTGCAAAACGCCATCGATGCATTGACTCTGTCGATTCAAGAACACGCCGGAACCACGTTCAACCTCAACTCCCCGAAACAGCTCGGGGAAATCCTTTTCAACAAACTCAACCTCGCGGACAAGGCAAAAAAAACCACGACCGGCCAGTTCAAGACCGACGAAGCCACGCTGGCCTCGCTCGAGGGAAGTCATCCGATCATTGCCGAAATCCTGCAATACCGGGAAGTCACGAAACTCAAGTCCACCTACGTTGATGCGCTGCCCACCCACATCCAGCCGAAGACCGGGCGCATCCACACCACCTTTCACCAACTCGTCGCCGCCACCGGACGTCTGGCCTCGACCGATCCCAACATCCAGAACATTCCGGTGCGCTCGGCGATGGGAAAAAAAATCCGCAAGGCCTTCATCCCTGCCGCGGGTTGCACCCTGCTGAGCTGCGACTACTCGCAGATCGAACTGCGGATCATGGCGGCGCTTTCGGGCGATCAGGGAATGATCGACGCCTTCCGCAACAATCTCGACATTCACACGGCAACCGCCGCCAAGGTCTATAAAGTTCCGTTGGATGAGGTCACACGGGACATGCGCAGCACCGCCAAAATGGTCAACTTCGGCATCATCTACGGCATTTCCGCTTTCGGACTCAGCCAGCGGCTCGGCATTCCCCGCGGCGAGGCGGCGTCGATCATCAACACCTATTTCGAGGAATACCCGGATGTCAAAAAATTCATGGATGACACCATCGCCCGAACCCGCGAGCAGGGTTACGTCGATACGATGTCGGGCCGGCGCCGCTATCTTCCGGATATCCACTCGGCGAATCAGAACATCCGTGGAAACGCCGAACGCGCCGCCATCAACACGCCGATCCAGGGAACCGCGGCCGACATGATCAAGCTGGCGATGATTCGGGTGGATGAATTACTAGAAACATCGTATCGAACCAAAATGCTGCTGCAGGTCCATGACGAATTGGTTTTCGATCTCGTCCATGAGGAGCAGGAGGTGCTCGTCCCGAAAATTCTCGATCTCATGCAAACCGCCCTGCCTCTGCCGGGCGACGTGCCCGTGGTGGTGGAATCCGGCACCGGTCCGAACTGGTTGGCGGCGCATTGACGTTTCGCGTGGAGGGAATGTCTTGAATGCATGCCTTGTTCGGGTAGCATCAAGCCATGAGCGAACCTGTTTGTCCGATGTGTGAGATGACCGATGTGCTGGTCAAGACTGATCATTGCGAATGCCTGACCTGCGGGCATGAATGGGATCTCGAAGCCGCCGCCGACGCTCCGGCTGTGGATCGCGTGGTCAAGGATGCCTATGGCAACGTATTGGCCGATGGCGACATCGTTGCGATGATCAAGGACTTGAAGCTGAAGGGCTCCTCCGAGGTTCTCAAGGTGGGCACCAAATCCAAGCCGATTCGTTTGGTCGAAGGCGATCACGAAATTGCCTGCAAAATGGAGGGGCTTTCCATCGGTTTGAAGGCGTGTTTTGTGAAGAAAGTGTCAAGTTAAGGGTTACACCCGGACCGCCTGTTAAGAATTGTTAAGACCGGGTAAGATTGCTTGGGTTTTTCTCCGCTACGGCGGATTCTGCGGACGCGATTCAAACCTCGCACCCAAACAATATGAAACACGCATCCGCTCTCAAGGTATTATTCGGTCTGTCCTTCGCGATCTGTGCACAAGCCCAGGACGGTGTTCTGGATCTGACGACGCTGCACAACTATGCGAATCAAAGTCGACCGCTTTACATCACCCGCGACAATACACCGGGCAACAATGCGATCACCGATGCCGGGGCCACGCTCGGCAGGGTTTTGTTTCACGACAAGCGGCTCTCGCGCGACAACACCGTGAGCTGCGCGTCATGTCATCAGCAGTCGCATGCATTCGCCGATACCCCGGTTGCCAGCACCGGTGTCGATGGTACGACCAGCCGTCACAGCATGCGCTTGATTAATGCGCGCTTCGGCAACGAGCCGCGGTTTTTCTGGGACGAACGTGTCACGTCGCTGGAAAACCAGACCACCCAACCGGTGCGCAATCATGTGGAAATGGGCTTCAGCGGCAGCAGCGGCGATCCTGCTTTCGCGGATCTGGTGGCAAAACTCTCGGCCATTCCGGAATATCGCGTGCTGTTTGCGATGACCTTCGGCAATGCCACCGTCAGCGAAGTCCGCATCCAGCGCTCGCTGGCACAGTTCGTCCGCAGCATCCAGTCATTCGATTCGAAATATGACACGGGACGCAAGAATGCGAACGACAACCAGAATTTCGCAAACTTCACCACTGCGGAAAACGCAGGCAAGCAGTTGTTCCTGAATCCCCCGCCGCAAGGGGGCGCGGGTTGCGCCGCATGCCATGTGCCGCCGGAATTTTCCATCGACCCGAACTCGCGCAACAATGGCGTGATCGGCTCGCTCAGCGGTGGCATAGACACCACCAACACCCGTTCGCCATCTCTGCGCGATCTCGTCGGCCCGGGTGGTCAGTCGAACGGCGCGTTCATGCACGATGGCAGCCTCGCGACCTTGGCCGATGTGATCAATCACTACAACCTGATCCCGGCGACCAATACCACGACGACCAATGCGAACCTCGATCCGCGGCTGCGGCCGGGGGGGAATTTGCAGAACCTCCGTCTCAGCCAAACGCAAAAGGACAACCTGGTGGCCTTCATGCGCACCTTGACCGGGACATCGGTTTACACCGAAGAAAAATGGTCGAATCCCTTCAACGCGCAAAATGAACTGGAGCTGATCATCCTGCCGGAGAATGCAAGCACGATCACCAAAAATGCCAACGGCACCGCCACGCTGCGTTGTCAGTCGGCGGCGAATCTCAGCTATCAACTGGAGTCATCCACCGATCTGGAACATTGGTCCACGGTGGGCACGATGACAGCGAACGCTGCGGGGCTGATCGAAAGAACGGTCAACATCGTGCCACCCGCTGCGTTCTATCGGTTTACCTACACCGTGCCTTCCTCTTGAGCGTCGATATGCCGTTCCGGGTGATCGATATTGACGGTTTTTTTTCCGCGTGGCCGCAATGGGCGTCGGGTATCGATGAAGGGACGATAGGTCTCGAAGGTTTCAGTGGGTCGTTTGCCCAACATGCGCACGTAGCGAGGCTCTGGTGAGGATTTGTCCCACAGCGGGAGGTCGCGGACGCGGCGTCCTGGTAGTCGATGAGCAGTTCTTCAAGGCCGGCGCGGTGACATTGGTGAGCGTCAAATCCATCTCGGGCAGGGTGACGGACGCTTTGCCGCCCTCGGCGATGTTCTGTTTTCCGGAGCGGGCCGCTTGCACCATTTCTTCAATGCTGCGGTCTCCACGCTTCAGATGTTTTTCACAAAAACGGTAGGTGAAGTCGTAGATGATCCCTGACCTGCGGTAGCTGAGGAGATTTTGGTAGTTTCCTCCGGGTGAAAGGAAGTTGGGAGAGTCTTCCGGCATAAGCAATAAGACCTGTTGGTCTCACAGGATCTATTTTTTCATCGATCAAGCCTGCTGATAGACATCCGCGCCTTTTTCCAGCCGCTCCCTCGCTCCCCGAAAATTTTCACCAACCTCGCGTTTTCTCATGGTGCCCTGCGGATCATTGCTATAACTCTCCGGCCCGACAATGCAGCATTTCCCTGAAATCCAGCTCACCTTTCAAGAAGCCCGTGTTCTCGGTTGCTTGCTGGAAAAGGAAATCCTCACTCCCGGCAGTTACCCGCTCACTCACAACTCCCTGCTCATCGCCTGCAACCAGTCCTCCAGCCGCGACCCCATCACCCACTTCACTGGTGAGGAAGTTGCCGAAGCTCTTCGCGGACTCTCGGAGAAATACCTCGTCGAAAAGACCCTCGGCGGTCGCGCCCCGAAATTCGAACACTGCCTCCATGACGTGCTGAGCATGCAGCCCAGCGAGCGCGCTGTTCTGACCGTCTTGCTGCTGCGCGGACCCCAGAGCGCCGGCGAAATCCGCCAGCGCACCGATCGCCTGCACACCTTCTCTTCCCTGGACGAAGTGGAAGAGACGCTCACGTGGTTCATCGAATACCCGCACGGCCCGCTCGTCAGGCGCATTCCGGTCGGCGAAGGCCGCAGGGTCGAGACATTCGCCCACCTCCTGTCACCCGCCGCCGCGGACGGCCCCTTCGTCACCAGTGCACCTCCCGCAGCCGCCGACACCCCTGCGGAAAACGATTGGCGTGCCGCCATCGAGGCGCGACTCGCCAGCCTCGAATCCGAAATCGCCGGGCTCAAAGCCAGCCAGACGCGCGACTCATCCCTCTGAATCCATGAAGACCCAGCCACATTCTGCACCAGCCAAATTACCCATGAAACTCCAGCCATCAAAAAACGGAAAGCGGCACAAATGGACCCGTAGGCAAATCGCCATGCTCGGAACGATTTCAGATGCCGCCCTCTCCAGAAAACTCGGCTTATGTACCGGCACCGTTTTCGAAAAGCGCCAGAAACTCGGCATCACCGCATCACGACCTGCCAAGACCATCAATTGGACACGTGAAGTAATCGCTTCGTTAGGCAAGATTCCCGACAGCGAAGTCGCCCGAATCCACGGCATGAATATTCTCACCGTTTACAAAAAACGGGTCGACCTCGGGATCCAATGCTACGCCCGCAAATCCAAAACCTGGCACTACTGGACGAAAAAGGAAATCGCCCTCCTCGGAAAGATGCCGGACGGCGATGTCGCCCTCAGAACCGGAATCAACAAAGCCTCCGTGGCTTGGAAACGTTGCAAACTCGAAATCCCACCCTTCACCCAAAAGCGTCCGAAAAAACTTCTCACCGACTGGACCCGCAAGGAGATCGCCGTCCTCGGCAAAATGACCGACGCCGCAGCCGCAGCCACCCTCGACCTCGCGCATTCAGCCGTCCGCCTGAAACGCATTTCCCTCGGCATCCCTCCCTTCGGCCGATCCTCTTCCCGTTGAACAACTGTCCCGGCGATTTATCCCGGCCAAACCCGGGGCGTTACGGGAAGCTCAGCGGCGGCGGATCGCCATAGGTAATTCATCAAGTGATTCCCTCTCCCCGCCGCTGTGCTGGAGGCTTTGCACCGGTGAAGGCTTGCACCCCGGAGTATTCCGCGCTCATTCATTCAAATGCTTGTCAGTCGGGTTTGCCCGCTTTGAGATCCCATCGATAATACCATGCGCGGACTGGCCCCGGCCACGGACGACCAACCCTGAAGCGTTCCAGCGCCCCCCTGAGAAATTCCGGCGTGCGCCTGAGAAATTCCGGCGTGCGCCTGAGGCATTCCAGCGTGCGCCTGAGACATTCCGGCGTGTGCCTGAGGCATTCCGGCGTGTGCCTGAGGCATTCCAGCGTGCGCCTGAGACATTCCGGCGTGTGCCTGAGGCATTCCGGCGTGCGCCTGAGGCATTCCGGCGTGCGCCTGAGGCATTCCGGCGTGCCTTGAAAGGATCACAACCGATTCAGTCAGAGCGATTCGTATTTCAGGCCAGGAATGAAAATAGATTTGATGGCCCGGTCCTGAAACTTGGGCGTTCAAGGGGTTCGCCCTATCATGAAAACGTCCTAAGCGAGTGGGGGAACGGGAGCCGTCCCGTGATTCACCTCAATCTCCACCCACGCAACATCATATAAGGACATGATATAGGGTCGGACACTTTGCCATAGAAGCTGCGCTCGTCGGGGTCTTTGATGGTGAGGAGGACGAGGTAGTGCGTCCAACTGATGGTGAAGGGCGAATTCCGAATAGGCTGCTCGGAAATTGGGAATTGGTCAGACGGCGTCTGACTTTTTGCGAGAGGGACCAATTGCCCAATAGTCTGCTGGGCAATTTCAGGGGCGTCCAATTTGCCAATAGCCTGTTGGCGAATCTTTGTGGAGCCGGATTTTTCAGACACTGTCTGTAAAATCTTGGAGGCACCCGATTTCGCAGCAGGCTGCTGCGAAATCTCGGCTTCGGCCAATTTGCCAATAGGATGTTGGCAAATCTTTGGCAGGCGATCTTCCCAAAGCAGAAAGAACGAGCGCATGTTCTGAAGATTCGACCGAGAGAACCCTCTCCCGAACTCCTCCGTGAGCCTCGCAGACAGCTCCTTCAACAACTCCGCACCATACGCCGCACGCTTGGCTCCTTTTTGCTCGTGCTCGACGATGCGGCGGCCGATTTCGAAGTTGGTCATCACCTGGAAGGTGTCCACGACGGTGGACACGCCGCGCCGGGCGCTCTGGATGAGCTGGCGGACTTCGGTGAGGAGAGTTGTGAGGCCGTCCGGCTTCGTTTTGGCCGGGTTGGTCGCTTTTTTGGAGACGGACGGCTTTTTCATGGATCAGGCTGGCTGATAGACTTCGGCTCCGCTTTCGACGAACTCTTTGCTCTTCTCTTCCATGCCGCGCTGGAGGGCTTCTTCTTCGGAGATGGCCTGTTCCGCCGCATACTTCCGCACGTCTTCGGTGATCTTCATGGAGCAGAAGTGAGGGCCGCACATGGAGCAGAAGTGGGCGGACTTGGCTCCGTCTTGGGGGAGCGTCTCGTCGTGGTATTCGCGGGCGGTGATGGGGTCGAGGGACAGATTGAACTGGTCTTCCCAACGGAATTCGAAGCGGGCCTTGCTGAGGGCGTTGTCGCGGTATTGGGCACCGGGGTGGCCTTTGGCGAGGTCGGCGGCGTGGGCGGCGAGTTTGTAGGTGATGACGCCGACTTTCACGTCGTCTTTGTTAGGGAGGCCGAGGTGTTCCTTCGGCGTTACGTAGCAAAGCATCGCGCAGCCATACCAGCCGATCATGGCGGCACCGATGCCGCTGGTGATGTGGTCGTAGCCGGGGGCGATGTCGGTGGTGAGAGGCCCGAGGGTATAAAAAGGAGCTTCATGGCACCATTCCAACTGTTTTGCCATGTTTTCCTCGATCATGTGCATGGGGACGTGGCCGGGGCCTTCGTTCATGACCTGTACGCCTTTGGCCCAGGCACGTTGGGTGAGTTCGCCCTGGACTTCGAGTTCACCGAACTGGGCTTTGTCATTGGCATCGGCGATGGAACCGGGGCGCAGGCCGTCGCCGATGGAGAAGCTGACATCGTAGGCGGCCATGATGTCGCAGATGTCGTCCCAGTGGGTGTAGAGGAAATTTTCCTTGTGATGGGCGAGGCACCACTTGGCCATGATGCTGCCGCCGCGACTGACAATGCCGGTCATGCGGGAGGCGGTCATGGGGACGAAGCGCAACAATACGCCTGCGTGGATGGTGAAGTAATCGACACCTTGTTCGGCCTGCTCGATGAGGGTGTCGCGGAACAATTCCCAAGTGAGGTCCTCAGCTTTGCCGTTCACTTTTTCGAGCGCCTGATAGATCGGCACGGTGCCGATGGGCACGGGGCTGTTGCGCAGGATCCACTCGCGGGTGGCGTGGATGTTCTTGCCGGTGGAGAGGTCCATGACGGTGTCCGCGCCCCACTTGGTGGCCCAGCGCATTTTTTCGACCTCTTCCTCGATGCTGGAAGCGACGGCACTGTTGCCGATGTTGGCGTTGATTTTGACGAGGAAGTTGCGGCCGATGATCATCGGCTCAAGCTCGGGGTGGTTGATGTTGGCGGGAATGATGGCTCGTCCGGCGGCGACTTCGCTGCGGACGAACTCGGGGGTGATTTCGTTCGGGATGCGTTGGGGGAAGCGGGAAAAAATCGAAGGTGTGTAGGGACTCTGGGGAAGCTGGGTGGAACCAGCGTGCTGCTTATTGATCCGATCGCGGAGGATGTCATCGCGCTGCTCGGAAATTTCCATGCGCTGCATGTTCTCGCGGATGGCAATGAATTCCATCTCGGGGGTGATGATGCCTTGTCTTGCATACCAGAGCTGCGTCACCGGATGCCCCGCAGAAGCGCGCAGCGGCTGGCGGCGTTCGGCGGTCAGGCCGGGGAACTCTACAAAGCGGTTCGCCCGTTCGGACTTCGAGGCAAACTCCGCGTGTTTTTCCGTTAGATAGCCGTTGTCCTGCGGTTGCACCACGCGACCGTCGTAGGCTTCGGCATCGCCGCGCTGCAAAATCCACTCGCGCCGCAGCGCCGGCAGGCCCTGATCGGCTGTGCCGGTGAATGCCTCATCGCCCCAGGGACCGGAACAGTCATAGACCCTGACCGGAGGATTTTTTTCCACACGACCGTTGAATGACTTGGTGTCGGAGAGCGAAATTTCGCGCATCGGCACGCGGATGTCGGGATGGATTTGGCCACTCACATAAACCCGCGTGGAGGCGGGGAGTGTCGTGCGGGAGGCGTCGTGTTGCTCCGGGGTCTTGTTTTCGTCGGCTGCGATCATGAAGGTGGGATGCTGGTGATGGTATGGTTTCGATTTCAGAAAAAAGCCGCACAGATCCTGCGCGGCGGAAAACGAGAAATGGGGCATTTCCGACTTCCTACGGCGGCATGACCCGCGTCAGGTTCAGAGGGTTTTTTTCCCGCGTGGAAAAATCTCGGTCTGTCGATCGCCAGACGCCCCTGTCGGTTCGAAATATGAAGCATCGCAGGCCGCTGTCAAGAGGGAAGAATGGCTGCCTGGATTTGGCGATGGCGGGGTGAATTGCGGGAAATAGAGCCAGTGGGATGTTGACGGCGGCGGGATGCATGCGCTAGAACGGGCCATGCAGGTGGCTGTCATAGAAGCAAGCAGGATCGTGGAGCAAGGAGGGGCGATTGTATGGCTGCAGCTGGCGTTGGCATTTTTCGGGATGGTCTTCATCGCAGAGCGCATGTTTTTTTTTCATCGGGCGCGGGTCAACGTGTCGGATCTGATGATCGGACTGAGGAATCACGCGAGAAAACGTGCATTCGCCGAGGCCCGTCACGAAGCCGCACGCGCGCCAGGCCCAGTGGCCCGCGTGGCTCATGCCGTGTTGCTGCGGCCCGATTTGCCGCGGGTTGACCTTCGGGACATCGCACAGGAAGCGGGGCAACTCGAAGTCCCGCGGATCGAGCGCAACGTGCGGGGGATCCTCGGCGTCGCGCTGTTGACGCCGCTGCTGGGCATGCTGGGCACGATTTTGGGACTGGTCGATGTTTTTCAGAAAATGAGCGAACGCGGCGGTCTTG
>Ga0209400_1000380_pt1 | contig 38410 bp, 34 predicted proteins | sample M_130807_EF_Meta_FD_187313 | JGI IMG/M metagenome (GOLD analysis project Ga0209400, IMG submission 187313) | Freshwater microbial communities from Lake Montjoie, Canada to study carbon cycling - M_130807_EF_MetaG (SPAdes) (version 2) | ecosystem: Environmental > Aquatic > Freshwater > Lake... | reverse complement strand
TTTTTAATTAAATTTTTTATTTTTTTTTTTTTAGAAAAAAATTTTATTACAAATTTATTAATGAAATAAATTTGTTCATCTTGTTTTTGTAAATCTCCCCCTTTTTTTTCAAGAATTTCTTTAGTTTCATTGTATTTTTCAACAGTTCCAGTATCTAGCCATTGAGTGTTAATTATTTTTAAATTTTTAATATTTTTCAATCCTTCAAAAACTTCTAAAGGATTTTCTTTACTTTTCTTTTCTAGCCCTTTAAAAAAATTCTTATAATCATATATTCCGGCAATTCCAGAAAAAGCATTAAAATATTTATTCTTAACATTACAAATTTTTTTGTTAAAAAAAGATAAATTTCCATTGACTTTTTGTAACGTTAAATAATTTGCAGAATCTAAAACTTTTCCTGTCATTATCCAATTTTGGTTCGGGACTGTTATTTTTTCTCTAATTATTGTATCGACGGATGTAAATATAAAAGGACAATTTAAAAATTTTTTACATTCCAAAAGAGTCAGTCCAGGACCAGTTTTTTGTTTATTATAATTCTTAATATTTAAAAATTTAATTTTCCTATCCGGGTAAGAGTTTTGAACAAGAAATTTAATTTTTTCACCCTGATAACCAAGAGTTATTAGGATTTCTATATTTTTTGGAAATTGTTCTATTATGAGAGAAATAATAGGTTTGTTGTTAATTGGTAATAATGCTTTATGAAGATTGTAGGCTTTTTTTGTTCTTGTGCTATTTCCAGCTGCTAAAATGCAAACTTTGTAATGCATTATCACTTATGTTCATTATCTATTTTTCCGTTCTGCCTTTTAGTATCATCTTGTAGTCTGTAAACATCATCAAGTTCAATTGTCGAAGCTTCAATCATTGTAAGATCGGTCAAGGCCTCGACCCTGTGTAAAAATAGAGGCTTAACATGAAATACAGAGCCTTCATGCATTTCTTTAATTTTTATTGATTTAATAATTTTTTCTAATTCCTCATCAATATATTTATTTAGTTTAAATTTTGCTAAATCAATTTTTTCGTCAGAATAATGTAAAGCTGCTGTGCCTTTTGTAACGATATTTGTTTCTTCTTTTAATTCATGAAACTGCAAAGAGGATCTTGTTCCTTTTTTAATAAAAATCTCTTTTAAAGCATATTTAAAATCTGGCTTTCCTGAAGCGATCCACTTTTCATGACCCCAAGGTTTTGAAACCATTTTAACCGATGATACATTTTCAAATTTGATCATTATAATATAATTGTTATTTTAACTTATATTACATTTTTTTAATTACATTTACAGAGTATTTTTATTATAATTAAGATATATATTTAGTAATGAATTTTAATAACAAAATTTTAAAAAAAATATCAAATAAAATTAGATTAAACTTAATAAAGTCACTTTATATTGCTCAATCAGGACATCCTGGTAGTTCGTTATCAATTATTGAAATTTTAGTATATTTATTCTTTATTAATAAAAAAAAACCTAGAATAATTTTATCAAAGGGTCATGCGGTACCAGCTTTGTACAGTGTTTTTTACCAAAAAAATATTATAAATAAAAAAGATTTTCTTAATTTAAGAAAGATTAATTCAGTAACTCAAGGCCATCCTGATTTTGTTCGTTTAAAATTTGTTGATGCAAGTACTGGTGCGCTAGGCCAAGGCTTATCTATTGCGGTAGGTTATTGTATAGCAAACAAAATAAAAAAAAAAAGCGATGTTACTTATTGCATCTTAGGTGATGGAGAATTGCAAGAAGGACAAATTTGGGAAGCTGCAATGTATATTGCTGCTAATAAAATTTTAAATTTATGTACTATAGTTGATTATAATAAATTTCAGAACGAATTATCTATTCACGATACTTTAGATATGGGCAATATAAAAAAAAAATTTGAAAGTTTTGGCTTTTTAACAATCGAAATTGATGGTCATAATTTTTTTAGTATAAAAAATGCTTTAAGCGAACTTTATAATAAACAAAGAAAAAAACCACTAGCCATTATAGCCAACACGATAAAAGGTAAAGGAGTCTCATTTATGGAAAATAAAGGTGAGTGGCATTCAAATTTAATAAATGAATCAAATTATATGTTGGCCGTAAAAGAATTGGAGTGCTTTCATGAGCGCTAAGGCATTAAGAGATATTTTTGGACTGGAGTTAGTTAATTTTGCAAAAAAAAATAAAAAAATTTTAGCAATATCTCCTGATTTAAAACAAGCCACAAAATTAAGTTATTTTTTTAAAGAATTTCCAGAAAGATCTTATGAAGTAGGAATAGCAGAAGCAAACGCTGTTGGAATTGCGGCAGGTCTTGCAATGAGTGGTTTTAGACCTGTGCTTGCAAGTTTTGGATCTTTTTTAACTGGAAAAAATGTAGAAATAAGAACATCGATTGCTTTTAATAAAGCTCCGGTAATTTTGGTTGGAACTCATGGTGGATTGATTGGACAAGATGGTCCAACGCAGGCTGGGCTTCAAGATATTGCGGTAATGCGCTCAATTCCAAATGTAAAAATAATTCAACCATCCACACCCATCGAAATGAGAGAAGTGCTTAGATTTATATTAAAAAGTAAAGATATTATATATTTGAGAGTTTCAAGAGAAGTAACCAAAGAATTTTTTAATGATAGATATAAATTTCAAATGGGTAAAATAAATATTATTAAGAAAAACTTCAGAGATGCAATCGTAATCACCTCAGGTAGCATGTTGCAAATATGTAATGAGGCAATTTTAAAGATCAAAAATAAAAGGATAGGTCTCGCTAATTTATCTTCAATTAAACCAATAAATTTGGATGATTTAAAGAAAATTGTTAAGAAAACAAATAAAATAATCACCGTTGAAGATCATACGGTAATGGGTGGATTAGGTTCGGCAGTTAATGAAAGTTTAAATAATATTGGGTCTAATATAAAAATTTTAAATTATGGTCTAAAAGATGTTTTTACCCAAAGCGGTTCAGTTAAAGATTTGTATAAACATTATAAGTTAGACGCATACGCTATTAGTAAAGTTGTATTAAATTTTTTGCAGAAATGAAATCAATATATACCAACAGGAAACACTGCATTCTTTCTAAAAAAGATAGACTTAAGAGTTTTTATAAATTAAAAAAATTTCCAATTTTTATTGGTTGTACAAATAAAGAAAAAAAAAATGATATTTTTTGCGACATGGATTGGGGAATTGGTACTAAAAGTGGGTTAATACAACTAAGAAAACTAATAAATCTAAATTTAATCTATACTAGGTATCATTCAGAGGCTGTCGGAGAAACCTGGAGACAGCATCATAAAAGATTATCTAAATTTATCACAAATAATTCCACCTCTAATATTGTGGAAATGGGAGGGGGAGCAGGCCAGTTGGCAAGTATTTGCGTAAAGAGTAAAAAAATAAATAAATGGTACAATGTAGAATTGGCAAAGATAAAAAAATTAAAATTAAGTAAAAAAATTTTATTTATAAATGAATCAATAACAAGCAAAAAATGTTTAAAATTTTTTAAAAAGAATACAACATTTGTACATTCACACGTCTTGGAACATCTTTATTCGCCTCTAAATTTATTGAAAAAAATATCAAACAAAACAGATTTAGATAAAATGATTTTTTCAATTCCTAATTTAAGAATGTATTTAAAAAAAAAATATTCCAATGTAATTAATTTTGAGCACACTTACTTTCTCACAGAAGAAATTTTAAATATTTTTTTGAAAGAGATGAATTTTTTAATAAAAAAAAAGGAATATTTTAAGGATCATTCAATATTTATTTTTGCACAAAGAAGTAAAAAAATAAAAAAAAATGAAACTACAGACTTAAATCTAAAAAAATATCAGAAAATGTACATAAAAATGTTCACATATTATAAAAAAGAAGTCGTAAAGATTAACCGTCAGTTGAATCACAATAACTCAAATTTTATTTTTGGGGCACATATATTTACCCAGTTTTTGATTTATTTAGGATTAGATACTAATAAAATAACTTACATTCTCGATAACTCTTTGCAAAAAAAAAATCTTAGGTTATATGGTTCTGATCTTATAGTTAAAAATCCTGAAATATTAAAAGAGTTTAAAAGTCCACTTGTTATTGCGAAGGTCGGACAGTATCAAAAAGAAGTAGAGAACCAATTAAGAACTATAAACTCCAAAGTCAAAATTATTAAGTAAATAATTTAAATTCTTAAATGCAGAGAAAGATTTTAATACTAAATCCCTATAAATCAGTTCTTATTGGAAAACCACTATATGATTTTATTAAGCGAAGTAAAATTGTTTCTAACTTTCATATTTTAACAAGTTTCTTATAAGATTATCTAAATTTATCATAAATAATTCTATCGCTAATATTGTGGAAATGGGCGGAGCAGGGCAGTTAGCAGGTATTTACGTAAAGAGAAAAAAAATAATAATTAGTACATCGTAGAATTGATAAAGATAAAAAATTAAAATTTAATAAAAAAATTTTATTTTAATTAAGTTTTTTTTGATATATTATAAGTAATTAAAAATATTATTAATTGTCTTAAGATAAACTTCGAGATTCAAAATAAGATTATTAAATAATAAGTTATTAAATTATAGTTCGGTATATTAAAAACTTTTTATTAATTGTTAGTGTTTGAAATATATTGCTAAATCATTTGATGCTAGCGTTTGTTAAATAAAAGAATTAAGAATCTAAAGTTTATGAAATTACAAAAAATTGCTTTTTTAGACAGGGATGGAGTTATTAATTCTAAAAAATATAATAACGGTTATATTGGAGATTTAAAGAAATTTGAGTGGATTAAGGGTTCTATAAAAGCAATAAAATTTTTAAAAAAAGAAAAATACAAAGTCGTTGTAATCACTAATCAATCTGGCGTTGCAAGAGGTTTTTTTAGAATTACAGATGTAAAAAAAATACATTCGTTTATTCAAAAAAGACTTAAACTTAACAATACTAGAATAGATGCTTTTTATTTTTGTCCTTTTCATAAAGATGGAGTTATAAAAAAGTTTAAAAAAAATAGCATACTAAGAAAGCCGAAAATAGGAATGTTTCGCTTAGCTCAAAAGAAATGGAATATAGATAAAAAAAATTCTTTTATGATTGGCGATCAAAAAACAGATATAGAATTTGCTAAAAAGGCAAAAATAAAAGGATATTTTTTTAATAAAAAAGATTTATATAAATTTATTAAAAAAAAGTTATCTAAATAAAAAAAGATTAAATATAATAATTTTAATGAAATTAGTAATATTTGCCGGAGGTTTGGGTACAAGAATTTCCGAGGAAACTGATTATGTTCCAAAACCAATGATTAAAATTGGAAAAAAACCAATTCTATGGCATATTATTAAATATTATTCATTTTTTGGATTTACAGAATTTATAATTTGCGGCGGTTATAAAATTAGCATTATAAAAAATTATTTTAAAAATTTAAAAAAAAAATTATGGGATATTAAAGTTATTGATACAGGAAAAAATAGTAATACTGGTGAAAGGTTAAGAAGAGTTAAAAAATATATCGATAACACTTTTTGTTTAACTTATGGTGATGGTTTATCTAACGTTAACATAAATAAATTAATACATTTTCATAAGAAAAATAAGTCAATAGCTACTCTAACCGCTGTCAAGCCTATGCCGCATTTTGGAAAGATTGTATTTAGAGGGAGTAAAGTGATTAAATTCTTAGAGAAGGATCGAAAAAAAGAAAATTGGATTAATGGTGGATTTTTTGTTTGCGAAAAAAAAATATTTAAATATTTAAATAAAAAAAATACAATATTTGAAAGTGATACATTAGAATTCTTAGCAAAAAAAAATAAACTTGCAGCTTATAAACATAAAAATTTTTGGTATTGCATGGATACATTAAGAGACAAGAGGCATTTGAATAGTCTTTGGCTTTCAAAAAAAGCTCCTTGGAAAATGTGGGATGATGAATAACTTTAAATATTTAAATAATTTTTGGAAAGGTAAAAAAGTTTTCCTAACAGGACATACTGGCTTTAAAGGAAGTTGGTTTTCTATTTTATTAAATTTACTTGGAGCAAAAATTGTCGGCTATTCTCTAAAGCCCAATTCAAATCTAAATCTTTTTGAATTGGCTAAATTAAATAAAAAAATTCATAAAAATATATTTGGTGACATTAGGGATTATAATAAATTAAAGAAATCTATTAAGAATTTTTCCCCAGATTTTGTTATACATATGGCTGCTCAGTCTTTAGTTGGAGATTCCTACATTAGTCCAAAATATACATATGAAGTAAATACTTTAGGAACTATTAATGTTTTAAATATTTTAAATGAACTAAAATTTGTTAAATCTGCTTTAATTATTACAACAGATAAAGTTTATTTTAATAATAATAAAAAAAATTTTTATAAAGAGAATAGTCTTTTAGGGGGATTAGATCCCTATAGCAACTCTAAGTCTTGTGCTGAATTAGCAGTTAATTCTTATAACCACTCATTTTTTAAAAAAAAAAATATTTTTGTAGCAACAGCAAGAGCTGGAAATGTTATTGGAGGTGGTGATTTTTCAAAAGATAGGATTTTGCCTGATTTTTTTCGTTCTTTATTGAAAAATAAAAAACTAATTTTAAGATCACCAAATTCTATAAGGCCTTGGCAGCACGTAATTGACCCATTGTATGGTTATCTATTATTGTTAATGAAATTATATAAAAAACAAGCAATAACATGCGATGGCTTTAATTTCGGTCCAAAAAAATCAAATAATAAATCTGTAAATGATGTAATAAATTTAATTAATAAAGAATTTAATAATTCCGTAAGAGTTATAAAAAAAGCTTATAGTTCAAAGAATTATCATGAAAGTAAAATACTAATGTTAAATTCAGATAAATCTAAAAAAATATTAAATTGGCAAACTAAATATAATCTTGAACAAAGTATAAAGCTCACTTCTTATTGGTTCAAAGAATTTTTTGAAAAAAAAAATATTTTAAAAGTAACGCAAAATCAAATTATTAATTATTTTGATTAATCATGAATGATAATACCCTTAAAATAAAGAGTGAAATATTAAGTTTAGTTAATGATTATTCTGACATTAATTTTAAACAAAAAGAGTTCATGCCCGGTGTAAGCGAAGTTCCCGTGTCTGGTAAAGTGATTGGCGCTTTAGAACTTAAAAATATGGTTGAGGCCTCATTGGATGGTTGGTTGACCACAGGCAGATTTAATGAACAATTCGAGAAAAAATTAGCAAATTTTTTAGGGATCAAGTGCCTGTTAACAGTCAATTCTGGTTCTTCTGCAAATTTGATTGCCTTTTCAACATTAACTTCGCCGAAATTGAAAGAAAGAGCCATTCAAAAAGGAGACGAGGTTATTTCTGTTGCCGCAGGATTTCCAACAACTGTTAATCCTATTATTCAATTTGGAGCAATTCCAGTCTTTATCGATGTAAAAATTCCAACTTATAATATTGATGAAAGTTTAGTTGAGGAGGCAATAACTAATAAGACAAAAGCGATTATGTTGGCGCACACCTTAGGTAATCCTTTCAATGTGAAAAAAATTAAAGAAATATGCGAAAAATATAATTTATGGTTAATCGAAGATAGCTGCGATGCCTTAGGTTCAAAATTTGACAATCAAAATGTTGGAACTTTTGGTGATTTAGCAACTTTAAGTTTTTATCCTGCTCACCACATAACAATGGGAGAAGGTGGTGCAGTCTTTACTAATAGTAAAAAATTAGAACGTATTGCAGAGTCTTTTAGAGATTGGGGCAGGGATTGTTATTGCGAACCTGGAAAAGACAATACTTGTAATAAAAGATTTGGATGGCAATTAGGAGATTTGCCTTTTGGTTATGATCATAAATATACATATTCCCATCTAGGTTATAATATGAAAATAACAGACATGCAGGCCGCTTGTGGTCTTGCTCAATTAGATCGTTTAGAAAATTTTATTAAACAAAGAAAAGAAAATTTTAATTTTTTATATAAAAATCTTAAAAGTTTAGAGGAATTTTTAATATTACCTGTGGCTGAAAAAAATTCTGAACCATCGTGGTTTGGATTCCCGCTTACTTTAAGAAATAATAAATATAACAGAAATGATTTAATAAAGTTTTTAAATGAAAATAAAATTGGCACTAGATTGTTATTTTCTGGCAACCTAACTAAACAACCCTATATGAAAAATATAAATTTTAAAATTTGTGGTGATTTGAGAAATACGGACTTAGTGATGGAAAGTACATTTTGGTTAGGTTTATACCCTGGTTTATCGGAGCAGCATTTAGAATATGCAACACTGAAGCTCAAATCTTTTTTTAAAGGCTAAGTTTAGTATTTTCATTAAAAAAATATTTAAAAATATTAAATAATTAAATTATCAAATCATCAACCTTATTAAAATAAGTTAATAATTATTTATAAAATTTATTTTATACTGTTGTAATAACTTAAATTTCTATGATATTTTTTTTGTTATATAGATCTATAATTTTTGAAATTCCGATTTTAAAATCAGTTGATAAATTCCATCCTATTTTTTTTAATTTCGAATTATCTAGAATTATTCCAGGTTTTCTCTTGTAGTTTTTACAATCATCAAATATTAATTTGATATTTTTTGATGTCGAGCTAAATTTTGTATTTGAAATATCTATAATTATTTTAGCAATCTCATCTATGGCTAAGAAATTGTTTAATTGATTATTTGAGGAAATATTATAAGTATTTGCCGATTTTCCTTTCATAGCCACAGTCAGCAATCCTAAAATTGCATCATCTATATAAATGTTATCTCTTCGTGCAAGAGATGAATCTTTTATATGAATATTTTTTCTTAATATTGCGTTTTTCATAAAATCAAAAAAAGCCGATTCAGTAGTATTTTTTGTAGCTCCATAAACTGTGCTTAGCCTACAAATTACCAAGTCCACTCCAAATTGTCTTGAATATGATAGGGCTATTATTTCCGACATTCTTTTAGATTCTGAGTAAGGAGCTTTTTTTGATTCTAAAAAATCAGAGCAAGAGGTATCTTTTTCTGTAACAATGAGGTTTGTATCAGAATTATTTCTGTAAATTGTAACCGAGGAAAGCAATATAAACCGACCTACTATTGAATGTTTTTTTTTTTGTTCTTGCAAATAATTTAAACAATTTATTGTACCTATTAAATTGGGTTTAATGATTTCCATAGGCGATTCTGTAATTATTTTTGACTCATGTGAGCCTGCTGCATGAAAAATATAATCAATCTTATCTTCTATTTCATTTAACGGTAAGGAGATATCATGTGTAATAAATTTAAAATTTTTATCATCTAAGTGTTCTGAAAAATATTCAAAAAGTTTTTTTCTATCTCTTCCCATAGCTATAACATTAACATTTTTCATGTCTAAAAATTTAGATACAAGATTACTACCTATTAATCCTGTTGCGCCTGTTATTAAAATTGTTTTTCTGCGAAAATTCATTGGTAAATTTATGTTATTTTTTATTCTATATTTTATTTAACAAACCTAATTTTTTTTTTTCAAGAGAAGGACTCATATTTTGAAATTCATTACCAATTGGAATATGAGGTATCATTTCAATAGAAGATTTCACTTTGATCTCTAAAAATTTAAGTTTACTATTTTCCGATAGAATATTGAGAACTTTTTTTGTATTAGATTTATCAATATTATAGTATTTGACACCATATGCTTTTGCTATGTTAGAAAAATTAGGGACAGAATAACCGCTATCTAAAGTTGTGTGTATAAAATTTTTTCCGTATTTTATTTTTTGCTTAGTACGTATCATTCCTGAGGAAAAATTATTTAACAATACAATTGTGATTGGCAGTCGATTCGATACCAGATATTGTAACTCTGGAACGACCATTTGTAGAGCTTGATCACCTACAAAACAAATAACTGGCTTTTTAGTTCCATAATATACACCAATCGCTTTTCCAATAGACGAACCCATTGTGCCATATGATTTAGAATAAATAGCAGGATTGGTACATTTCGCATATGCATAAGCTCTACATAGCCAGAATTCGTTATTACCCACATCACTCACAATCGTAAAATCACTATTTATGGTTTTTAATATTTTAGCAATTAATGTGATTGGATATCCAAAGTCTTCATTTATAAGTTTTTGTCTAATATTTAAGCAAGAATCTAGCCAATTTTGACCACCTTTATAAAAAATATTTTTATTTTTAATTGCTGACACAATTTCTGTCACTCCCATATTAAAATCAGTACTATTATGAATTTTCCGGCTTAGTTCTGTTGAATCAATATCAACGCGTATTATAGAAGATTTATTAAATATTTTTTTAAAACTTTTGGATTTATTATTTAGAAAGAGCATTCTGTGCCCCAAGGCTATAATTAAATCGGATTTAGATAGTATAAAATTACTATATCGCAATCCATGGCTTCCAAAGTATCCAAAAAAAAATTTAGATTTCGAAACTAGATCTTGTGAGAATCTGCTTGATAATATTGGTATTTTATTTTTATCAGATATTTTAATTAACTGATTTATAATGCCGGCATATCTAAATCCATCCCCTATTAAAAAAACCGGCTTTTTAGATTCCAGAATTTTATTAATTATTTTTTTTTTTGCTAAAGATATCTGCTTTTTTAATTTTTTTTTAATTTTGATTTTTTGTAATTTTTTTATTTTTATTTTTTTAGAAAAAATTTTTTTGTTAAAATCTAAGAAAACTGGTCCTTTTCTCCCGTTCATTGCTTCAAAATAGGCTTTTTCTATATGAAATTGAGCATTCTTGGCACTACTTACTTTGGCGCAGTATTTTGTTATGCCGGAAAATATTGAAATTGTATCTATTTCTTGATCAGAAATTACACGCATTTTTTTTTTAGATAAGCTTCCGGAATGAGCTGTAATTATTAGCATAGGAATAGAGTCACAATAAGCATCCGCAACTGCAGTTACCATATTTGTGATTCCAGGTCCTCTTGTTGCGTAGGCCACACCTAATTTTTGAGTTGATCTTGCATAACCACTTGCAGCAAAGCAGGAATTTTGCTCATGAAAATTTAAATGCGATTCTATTTTTGGTTTATGCCTATTAATAGCATATAAAAAATCAAAAATTATTTCACCAGGTATTCCAAAAAGATCTGTAACTTTTTTTTTAATTAAAAACTTTATGATAAAATCCGATACAGTCATTTATTTAGCTAATTCTTTTTTTTTAAATATTTTATAGTTTTACTCGCATTTTTTTCTGTATATCTATTTCTATATTTTTCGGGCATTTTAGTTAATATTTGATTGATCTCAGAATAAGTTAAGTTATGTTTCTTTCTTAAAAAAGAAGAAAATTTGTAGGCAGTATTGTTAATAGCTGGAATTAAATTTTTTACAGAGTAGCCCCACAAATTATTTTGTAAATATTCTTCAATAATCTCACAGGCATTTAGTATACAATTAAAGTTATATTTTTTTTTGATATTTAGAAGAGAAATTAGCAACTCTGTTTGCACATTACCAGCTCCTTGGCCCATACCCATTATCGAGGAGTCAATAATTACGGATCGATTTGAATTTTGTTCAATAATAGAAATAGCGTTACTGAAAGCTAAATTTAAATTATTGTGACCATGAAATCCAATTTTTATTTTTTTATTAAGTCCATCGTCAAAAATTTTGAATAATTTTAAAACATCTTTTGAGTTCATTAATCCATAACTATCCACAATATATAATGCGTATGCGCTAAAGTTATTACATTCTTTTATCAAAGTTTTAAGTTCTGGTAGACTATATCTTGATGTTACCATTGGCTGGACAAACACATCATAACCCTTTTCACTAAGCATTCTGCAAAATTCTAATGATTTTTTCATTTCAGAATAACGAATAATGACCCTGATATATTTGCAGTATGAGGGATTCCATTTTGGTATATCCTTTGAGGGGGTATCTGGACCACGATATAACGCTGCATACATCTGTTTACTAGATTTATTTTTTGGAATTAGTTTTGATATTTCTTGAAGATTTTTATAAATAGAAAATTTTTTTTTATTGTAATCACTTATTTCTATCGCGCCAATCTCTATAAATTCTATTTTAGATCTTTTTATTTGTTTAATAAAATTTAGTATTGTAGTTCTGTCAAAAACTTTGGTTTTATCACCATTTATTATTGCATCCTCAAGTGCAAATCCTCCGTCGCGGAGAGTGCAATCCAAAACAAAAATTTTTTTTTTCATTAGTTATAAATATATAATTGATAAGATAAAAATAAAATATTCTAATAGTATCAAAAGACAATAAAATTTTATCTTTGATTATTTTATTGATATTTTTAATAAGTTTTTTATTAAAAATTATTAATATAGAAACGCAACTAATCAAAATTGCTTGCTTTAAGTTTATCGATCACTAAAGTCTAAGCTATTTTTAATTATTTTAAAAAATTTAAATGGGTTTATATAGTGCTTCGCCCAATCTTTCAATTGTAGTTCCCACATATAATAGAGAAAATATTTTAAAAAATTGGTTACAGTGTCATGCTGATTTAATGTTTAAATGTGGAGTAAGAATTCATATTCAAGACAATTTGTCTACAGACGGCACAAGGTTGCTTTTGGAATCTTGGAAAAAAACGTTTTCAAATATTAGTTATGCTGTAAACAATCATAATTTATCAGGTCCTGAAAATTTAGAAGTAGCTCTTAATGCTGTTAATTATGATTTTGTTTGGTTGGTAGGAGATACTTATGAAATTGACAGCGTTCTTCTTAATAAAATTCTTTCTATAATAAAAAATACTTCATCTTTATTTTTAATTACGAATTTAGAAGGTCGAAAAAAAAATTTTATTAAATCTGAAGTTAATTTTAAAATTGCCTCTGAAGAGCTTTCTGGAATTTTAAGTTGCTGTGCATGTGTAGTTTACAATAAAAGAGTACTAGGAAAAATAGTTTTCGAAGAAAAATCTTGGTCATGGTTTCCTCACACAATATATATTCTAAATCAACTAAGATTAAAAAAAGAAAAAGGTCTTTGGATTGCATCATCAATTAAAGTATTAAGATCAATTGTTAAAAAAAACTGGGCCAATACTTCAGAGGTTTTTGAAATTGGATGTAAAAATTGGATAAATAGTTTAGACTCTGTATCTGGTTTGAGCCCTAAATCTAAGAAAAAAGCCTACAAGGCTTTTTCTAAAATTACTAATCTTTTTAGCCTTAAAGGAGCAGTTTGGCTTCGTGCACAAGGATTGTTATCTTTTAATTTGATTAATCACTACAAACCTTATCTCAAAAAATCTATAGGCATAAATTATATACTTTTTTATCCTATCGCTATTGTACCAGAGAGCTTTTTGCTAATTCTTTCAAGAATATACAATAAATACTGTAAAAAAAAATTTAGTTAATATAGTATTTATATTAAAAAAAATTAAAAAATGTCAAAAAACAAAGAAATAAATCCTAAAAATTTATTTTTATACTTGCTGAGAGAAAAAGTGTTAATTTCATTTTTTAGTATTTTATTCATGTTAATTTTTTTTTTATATAGCATTAATTTTAAAGAAAATTTTCAAACAAAGATTGCCATTACAAATCCACCAAGTAAAATATTTGAACCCTATAATTCTATTTTTTATCGTTCACAAAACGAAATTTTTCGTTCAAATCAAAATAACAACAATATACAGCAAATAGGAAAAAGCTATTTGCAGAATCAATTTATCATAAGTTTTCACCAAAATATTAAGTCTATTTATAATTTTAGAGATTTTCTAGATAATAATAATAATTACGAAAAATTTTATAAAAGCAAAAATATAAATATAGAAAAATATTTTAACAAATCTAATTTTGGATCAATTAAGCAAAGAGAAAAGAATAATGTACATGAGTATTACTTTATTTTTCCTGAAGACTTTCCAGGAGATATTTTTTTTTCAGATTATATTTTGTTTTCTCAAAATAAAACAGCAGTTGAATTTGAAGCAGAAATAAAAGAAACAATTCAAAATTCAATTAGTTACGATATGCAAATACTAAATATAATAAAAAAAATTGATTATAATTCTATTGCTAATTTTAAAAAAAATAATAATTTAAATGAATATTTAATTCTTCAAAGTGTTAATGATTTAAGTGCACAAATCGAACAAAACCAATTAATTATGCAAAATTTAAATCATAAAAATTTTAATTTTAAACCTTTTTTAGAGAAACCATCAAAACCTACTCCTGCCTCTAAATACTTTGTATTTTTATATTCTTTATTAGGACTGTCACTTGGTTTCTTTTTAGCACTAATAATTATTTTTTTTAAGAATTTTAAAACAATAATATTATAAAGAATAAATAGTTTTAATTTTTTCTACAATAAATTAATAATGATAACATTTTCATATAATAAAGATTATAATCCATCTTTAAAAATAATAAGTATTTTTTGCGCTTGTTTAGTCCCCTTATTAGTCACCGGTCCTTTTCTTTCTGATTTATTAGTTAGTGTTTTATCATTATGGTTTTTATATTATTTATTTAAAAAAAAATTTTATAATATCTTTCGTAATTCTTACTTTTATCTCTTCATTGGATTTTGGTTAGTTTGCATTCTATCTTCTTTATTATCAGAAAAAATTTTATTCAGTTTAAAATCTTCATTATTTTATATAAGGATTGGAATTTTTGCTCTTCTTATCTCTTATTTAATTGATCATAATAAAAAAATTTTAGATTATTTTTATTATGCGCTTTTGATTACTTTTTTTGTTTTAATTATTGATGGATATTTTCAATACTTTTCTGGATTTAATATTTCAGGGTACCCAATGTTTCCCGGAAGAGTTTCTTCATTTTTTAAAGATAAGCTTATTTTGGGGTCTTATCTTGTAAGGCTATTCCCATTGTTATTTGCTTTATTTGTAATAAGACCAAACAAACATCTTTTTGAGAAATCTGGAATGTTTATTTTGTTTATCTTAGTTGATATTTTGATTTTTTTATCAGGAGAACGAGCTTCTTTCTTATTCTTAAATTTGTCCACAATTTTTATTATTTGTTTTATTTCCCAGTATAAATTAGCGAGATTACTTGTTTTAATATGCGCTTACTTTTTGATTACATTCATAACTCTAAATGACAAGCAGATCTATGATCGATATATAACATCTGTTAATCAAAACTTACATTTTGGCAAATCAGATTCTAGTTTAAATATATTTTCTCCAGCGCATGATTCATTCGCAAGAACTTCCTGGAATATGTTTTTAGATAAACCTATTTTAGGTCACGGACCTAATTTATTTAGATTTAAATGCTCCAACCCTTTGTATGCTGAAGGTTCTTCACCCTGCAATACGCATCCACATAATTTCTACGTTCAACTTCTGGCAGAAACAGGAATTGTGGGTTTTTTATTTTTAGCAGGGTTACTTTTATTTTTTTTTTATTTGATGATAAAACATATCTTTGAATATTTTATTCGCAAAAAAAAATTTTTATCAGATTACCAAATTTGCCTTCTTTCAGGTTTGCTTATTACATTATGGCCAGTAACAACTAATGGTAATATTTTTAATAACCATCTTATGATGCTATATGGATTGCAAATGGGTTTTTTTCGAAAAAAAATTTAAAAATTAATTATGTTTAATTTTTTTTTTATAAATTGTTAAAAGAATATATTATTAATGTCTGTTAAAAGCTTAAGTCTTGATTTATTTAATCAATTTCCTTTGATTATTCAAAAAAAATTTAGACTAATTATTCTATCAACATTTTTTTTAGGTTTTTTAGAAATGCTTACAATGGGCATGATTATACCAATTATTACAATATTTTTAAAAGGAAATTATCAAGGATTTTTTTTAGAAGTTATAGCCAGTCTAGGTTTAGCAGTTTTACTAAAAGAACACCCAATGCTATTCGTTGGAATTCTATTTTTTATAATATTTTTTGTAAAATTTATATATTCAATTTGGCATGCTTTTTATCAATCACGATATATCTATGACATACAAGAATATATTGCTAACCAACTTTACAAACTTAGAGGACTACCATCATTCCAAAAATTAAATGACGTCACTCCTCAACATTTAGTTCATAAAATTACAAATGAAACAACTCAACTGACCACACATTTTAGCGTTCCTCTCAGCATTATTTTTTCTGAGCTGGTTACTGTCTTTGCTTTGATGATATTGATGTTTTTAATTGATTTTTTGTTAGCTACTATTTTTCTAACCATATCTGTTAGCTCGTCTGCTTTTTTTTATCTTTATATTCGAAAAAGAGTAAAAAATTGGGGAGAGGAGCGAATTTTTCAAGAACAAAAACGAAGTGATTTTGTTATGAGAGGAATACATGACGGAGTTCAATTTTCTCTTCTTGGATTAAAAAAATATTTTTTACGTATCTTTAATAAGCATAATCAAAATATTTCTAATTTATTAACTTTGCAGAGATCGTTTCTTTTAATACCAAGAGCAGTAGTGGAGTTTTTTTTTGTAATATCTATATTCATTTGTATTGTAATATATTTTTATTTAGGGGTAAATTTAGAATCTTTATTTATCTCTATTTCATTTATAGCTTTTATAGGAATGCGTATAATGCCATCCCTAAATAAGGTTGCCATATCTTTTCAGGAATTTCGTTTTGCTGGACCATTAATTAAATCAATATTAGATGAACTTAAATATGATAGTGATAATATTCTAAAATTTGCGAGCTTTAGAAATAAAGGAGCGCTCTATATTTCTCAAGGTTGTTTTAGTTACAAAAAAAGAAAGCACACATTAAACCTTTCCGCCAATAAAGGAGAATCAATACTTATAACTGGTCCAAGCGGTTGTGGAAAATCAACGTTGTTAAAATCAATGATGGGCTTCGATCGGAATTTTAAAAAAGTATCATTTCGCAAGGATACTACCAGCATTATCAGAATTGCATTTCTTGGTAGTTCTTCAAATCTATTTATATTGCCATTAATTGAAAACATATTACTGGGTAGAAAAATAAAGAAGAATAAACTTCAGTCTATTATTAATTTTTGTATGTTAAATGAACTTGACTTGCTTGGCGAGGGGGGGAAAAAAGTATTCGGAGAAAATGGATTTGACCTTTCCACAGGGGAGAAGCAGCGCTTAGTTTTGGCTCGAGCACTTGTAAGCTCTCCACAAATTTTAGTATTAGACGAATCTCTTTCTGCTTTAGATAAAAAAACTTATCTTGGTATAGAAAAAAATCTATTAGAAGTATTTCAGGGTTTATTCATACATGTTTCGCATCACTTTGCAGATTCAAAAAAATACAAAACTCATATTAAATTTTAAAAATGCTAAATCTATACTATAATACTAAATTAACCCAAGTCCCAATTCATTCAAAAAATTTTTTACATCTTACAAATTTTTTTCATCCAGCTTACTATGAGTCTCATTTTGATATGATCTCAGTATCGAGTCTTGATCAATGTTTGTTTTCAATAGAATCTCTTCATGTTTTAAAATTCAATAGAGCCATATTTAATATCTCATTAGATGAAGATGATGAAAAAGTTCGACAAAAAATTAAAAACGTAATTCAGGAAAAAATAAAAGCAAATAATATTACAGTTAACTGGTTTCGCCCTTCTACCAGGGGCCAATGGTTAAAAGATGTAGAGCAACTTGAAATTATTGTAGGTAATGAGCCAGTGCTTGTTATTATGAACCATGATCACCCGCTAAATCCAAAATATAGCAATTTATTCATAAAGGATGTGGAAAAATGCTTTTTAACTAATGAGCATCATCGAGTTATGAGCTATTCACATTGTCCAGAAATGCTAGCAAACTATTTTAATACTGGTTCAAAAGCACAAGAAAAAATTTTTAGAACAAAAATAACATGGCTTGACTCATTATATTTAATGAGAGCTAAGACACTAAAGTTGCTGTTTGAAAATCTTGTAGTGCCATATGAAGAATTTTATCTTGGAAAATTCGACTGGCCAGGAGTTTACATTAAACCCACAGTTTTAGAATTTTTCATATGTACAAAGCCTTATTTTTATCATTTAGGTGGCTATCAGCACGTGAATGGCATTAATATAAAACAATTTTGCAAATCCAATAGCGCATACATTTATTCACAAGGTAAAAATATAGGAGATGCTTATTGCGAATGGTTAATTCATTATTATTTGTATCTATTTAAGATTTTTAAAAAAAAGAAACTAAGAATACTTAAAAGAGAAATTTATTTTAGCTTGCAACATTATTTTTCATACGCCAAATCAGAAAACAGTAACTTAAATATTTTAGAGAAAAAAGGACTAACAGCTCTAGTATTTTCTACGTTTAACTCTCTTTACAACCTATTTGATATTGAAAGTGAGATTGCTGGTAAAAATTTCTTATTAAGACATTTTTTCCCTTTTCGCGCTAAAGTAATTTTAAAAAAATGGTTAAAAAGAATTGGAATTTACAATTGATAAAAGTTTTTTTTAGTTCCGTATTATTTTCCCTTTTAATATTATTCTTAGAGCGAATGAATGGAGTCGGGATTGATTATCATCCAGACGCCACAACTTATTTGGATAGTTTAGATGAAAGTACAAATTTGCTATTTTTTAATAATCCATTAGATTATGTGGGATCATTTTATTATGTTTTCGTTAATTTTTTAAATGGAAATGTTAATGTTTTAATAGGATTCAATATTTTTTTATTTGCAGTTACTAATTCGGCTTTGTTTAATTTAGTTAGGAAAACTTATTTTAAAAAAGGTTGGTTATACTATTTTTCGATTGTTATAATTATTTTTGATCCTTATAGAGCGCATTTATCGACGCATGTTCTAAAAGATACATTTATTATATTTTGTTTATTTTTTTTATGTTTTTCGAAAAGTTTTGTTATAATGTTATTTTCTGCAATACTAGGTATGTTTATTCGGTTTGCTTTTTTTATTTATGTACCAATGTTATTGTCTTTAAAAAAAATTACAATTAAAAATACTTTTTTTATATTTATAATACTTTGTATAACTACATATCTTTTTATCGAAAACATTATTTTAGGTTTGCAGGAAGGACAGACCGCGGATATGGCATTCCGTTCTTTTGATCAAGTTCCTAATTTTATGAATGATGAAGTATTCGGCAGCTTAATTCGAATAATAATTTGGCCAGTTATTCGGATTACAGGAGCAGCTGCATTATTTAGTCCTGTATATCTTTTGTATCTTATACAAGCTTGCGCTTTGATGTATATAACTTTTGTTAATAGATCCTATTTAAAATTTACGCATATATTTCTTATTTTCCCTTTAGTGGCGTTAGCATACGGCACAACTGGTTATAACTCTTACCTACGCTACACTCAGCCTGCACTTACCATTCTTTCTGTTTGGATAGCTTGTTTGCCCTCTACGTATTTTAAAAATGTTAAGACTAAATGACCAGTAAAATAACTTAATAAAGTATTTATTATTAATTTTTATAAATAAAATTTAAAAATATAATTTAATTAAAATAAATTTGATGAATAGCATATGAATATATCTTTAAATTATAATAAAAAAATAAAATTATCAATTATTGGCAGCGTAGGAGTCCCAGCAAATTATGGTGGCTGGGAAACACTAGTTGAAAATATTATTTTTCAACTTGGAGATAATTTTGAGATTACGGTCTTTTGTAGTTCTAAAATATATAAAGATAAAATTTATGAATATAAAAATGCAAAATTAATTTATGTAAATTTATATCCTAATGGATTACAAAGTATCTTTTATGATGCTATATCTCTCTATAAGTCAAATAAGTTTGCTGACATTACTTTAATCCTAGGTATTTCTGGCGCTATTTTTATCCCTTTTTTAAAAAAAAAAAAAAATAAACTCGTTATAAATCTGGATGGAATTGAGTGGAAAAGATCGAAATGGAGTTTTTTTACGAAGATATTTCTTTGGTTGAGCGAGTTTATTGCCGTAAAATTTACAGATAGAGTTATTGTAGATAACAAAGGTATTTCAGATTATATTTTTGATAAGTACAAAAAAAAAACTAATTTGATAGCTTACGGGGGGGACCAGGCTCAAAAAACCGTTTTATCTGCGGATGTAGTCTTTGCTTATAATATTCCAAAAATATATGCATTCAAGGTCGCTAGAATTGAGCCTGAAAATAATGTTGAGATGATCTTAAATGTTTTTTCTAAAATAGAATTACCTTTAGTGTTTGTGGGAAACTGGGATTCCAGCAAATATGGAAGAGATTTAAAACGCAGATTCAGTATGGTAAACAATATCATTATTTTAGATGCAATCTATGATCAAAAAATATTAGATCAGATTAGAAGTAATGCCTTTCTTTATATTCATGGTCACAGCGTAGGAGGAACAAATCCATCCCTAGTCGAGGCAATGTGTCTTGGTTTACCTATCTTTGCTTATGACGTGAACTTTAATAGAATGACAACTGAGAATAGTTGTTTATATTTTGCTAATGAGAAGGAGCTTAACAATCTCATTAAAAATATTGATAGGAATTTGATTTATAAAATTGGATCAAATATGAAACAAATCGCTGATAAAAAATATAAATGGAATTTAATTGTTGATCAATATTTAACTTTTTTTAAGGAGATAGTTTATTGAGTTTTATATTAAATACTTTTACAAGTTTAGGTCTATTTGGGACTATGCGGCTCTTGTTTTCTTACGTTTTTTCAAAGTTTTTTTTCCCTAATGCCCGTATTGTTCGTTACCCATTTTATATACGTAAGGAGGGAAAACTTAAGATTCAATCTGGATTTTCAGCTAATGCAGGGTTGGTAATTGATATATATGGGAAAGAATCGAAACTAAATATAGGTAAAGATGTGATGGCAAATTACCGGCTTCATATTGGTGTTGCTAATTCAGTTGAAATTGGATCAAATACTTTGTTTGGAAGTGATTGTCTTGTGATTGATCATTCTCATGGGGGATATGGAGGTAAATTTAATACTCACCCTTCAATTGCTCCCGTAAAAAGAGAATTGGTCAGCCTTCCAATTGTTATTGGAAAAAATTGCTGGTTTGGAGATCGTGTTTCTGTAATGCCAGGGGTTACTATTGGCGATGGTGTTGTTGTAGGAGCTGGATCGATAGTAACAAAAGATCTCCCATCAAACACACTTGCCGTCGGAGTTCCAGCGAGAGTCATTAAAAAATTTTCTGATACAACTTCACGATGGGAGCATTTAGACATTGATTAACGTTTTGAGAGCAATGAATAAAATTTTTTTTATATAAATTAGGAGAAAATAAAATGTTATGAAGATTATAGTTACGGGTGGTGCTGGCTTCATAGGATCAACTGTTATCAGGCATTTAATACACAACACTGATCATGAAGTCTTAAATCTGGATAAACTAACTTATTCAGGTAATTTAGAGTCTCTAGACTCGATAGCTTCATCTCCACGTTATCGTTTTGAAAAGTCTGATATATGCAATTATAAATCTGTTGAGTTAATTTTTAAAAGTTTTCAGCCTAATATTATAATGCATCTAGCAGCTGAGAGCCACGTTGATCGTTCTATTATAAAGTCTTCTGATTTTATTCAAACAAATATTATAGGAACTTACACGCTTCTTGAGGTTTCTAGAAAGTATTGGAATCAATTACCTGAGGACCTAAAAAATAAATTTCGTTTTCATCACATCTCAACGGACGAAGTTTATGGAGATTTGCAAAGTACTTCTAATTTATTTACCGAACAAACATCATACAAACCAAATTCACCATATTCAGCGTCTAAAGCAAGTGCAGATCATTTAGTGCGTTCATGGAATCGTACATATGGTCTTCCAGTTGTGTTGACAAATTGTTCTAATAATTATGGTCCATATCAATTTCCTGAAAAACTAATCCCACTTATCATTTTAAACGCCATAAATGGCAAGCCATTGCCTGTTTATGGTGATGGCGAACAAATACGTGATTGGCTTTATGTGGAAGATCATGCTCAGGCATTGGTTCTTGTTGCTCTAGAAGCAAAAATTGGTGAAACATATAATGTTGGGGGAAATAATCAAATGCGCAACATTCAAGTTGTTGAGTTAATTTGTGATTTGCTTGAAAAATTGAGGCCTCAAAAAAATGCAGGTATAGAATATTATAGAAATTTGATTAAATTTGTAATTGATAGACCTGGTCACGATTTCCGATATGGAGTTGACACTAGTAAGATACGAAGAGAGTTAGGCTGGGTTCCTAAAGAGAATTTTAAAACAGGACTTCGCAAAACTGTTGAGTGGTATATAAATAATAAAGTTTGGTTACAGAATATTCTTAATAAAAAAAATCAGCAGAATAAATTTGATGAGTAATAATAGCAGATGAAAGGCATTGTTTTAGCAGGCGGTTCAGGCACGCGTCTTTACCCTATCACCAAAGGCATATCCAAACAGTTATTGCCGATTTACGATAAACCGATGATTTACTATTCACTCTCGACACTTATGCTTGCAGGCATAAGAGAGATTTTATTAATTACAACTCCTCATGATCTTTCAAATTTTAAGAAATTATTAGGTGATGGTTCTGACTTTGGAATTGAATTAAGTTATGCAGAACAACCAAGCCCTGATGGTTTGGCCCAAGCTTTTATTATTGGTGAAAAATTTATAGGAAAAGACAGTGTATGTCTTATATTAGGAGATAATATTTTTTACGGGCATGGTCTTAGCGATATGCTGAAATCAGCCACTTCAAGAAAGGATGGCGCTACCATTTTTGCTTACCATGTAACTGATCCAGAACGTTATGGTATTGTAGAATTCGATAAAAATGGTCGAGCTATTTCAATTAAAGAAAAACCAAAGAATCCTAAATCAAATTACGCTGTAACAGGAATCTATTTTTATGATAATCGTGTAATTCAAATTGCAAAGAATATTAAACCAAGTTCCCGTGGTGAGCTCGAAATTACAGATATAAATAATTTATATCTTCAGCTAAATAATTTAAATGTCGAAATAATGGGTCGAGGATTTTCTTGGTTAGATATGGGGACCCATGAATCTTTAATTGCAGCTGGAAATTTCATTCAAGCAATTGAACTGAGTCAAGGACTCAAAATTGGCTGCTTAGAAGAGATAGCTTTTAAAAACAACTGGTTAACGCGAGATCAATTGAAAGAAAAATGTAAGACGCTTTCCAAAACAGTATATGGACAGTATCTTATTCGAATTGCTAATTTAGATTAAATATTGTGAAAGTAGATAAAACGAAATTATCAGGAGTGCTGATTATTGAACCAAAAATTTTAATTGATGATCGTGGTTTATTTAAAGAAACGTTTCAAATCGATCGCTACAATGAAATAGGTATTAATCTACCTTTTGTTCAAGATAATTATTCACGTTCTCAATTTGGAGTTTTGAGAGGACTTCATCTTCAGAAGTCACATCCCCAAGGAAAACTTGTAAGCTGCATTTCTGGTTCTATCTATGATGTTGTAGTTGATATAAATCCCAGCTCTATAACATTTGGCACTTATGTTGGTGTAGAACTTAGTGAAAAGAATCATTTACAACTTTGGATTCCCCCAGGATATGCTCACGGCTTTTGCGTATTATCAAAAAATGCAGACATTTATTATAAGTGTACTGATTTTTATTTTCCGAATGACGAAGATGGCTTGATTTGGAATGACACCGAAGTTGCGATTGATTGGCCAATTAAGCTTCCATTGCTATCCGATAAAGATAAATTACTACCAACATTAGATGAAATTAGAAATGGTGTGCTTTCCTAATGAAAATAGTGGTTGTTGGTTGTAATGGGCAAGTAGGTAGAGCGCTTATTCATAGAGGTGGATCACATGGATTTAAGATGCTCGGAATCTCTAAAGAAACTCTAAATATCACTTCCAAAAAAATGGTTTACGATGTGTTGCATTCTCAAAAGCCTAACTTGTTAATTAATGCGGCAGCATATACAAAAGTTGATCTTGCCGAAAAAGAAGTTGATAAGGCATTTGAAGTTAACGAAAAAGCATTATTTTATTTAAGTGAATATTGCAAAACTTCGAATATACCTTTGTTTCATTTATCAACAGACTATGTTTTTGATGGAAAAATTAACTATCCATATAAAGAGTTAGATAGCGTTTCTCCAATCAGCGTTTATGGAAAAAGCAAAGAAGCAGGAGAATGTGCAGTTCGTAAACTGCTTGTGCAGCATATTATTTTAAGAACCTCTTGGGTATTTTCTGCCCATGGAAGCAATTTTGTTAAATCAATACTTAGTAAAGGCATCGAGCAAGATATAATTAATGTAGTTACTGATCAATATGGAGGTCCAACGAGTGCTGATGGTATAGCAGACACCCTGCTTACGATAGCTTCCCAATATAATCTTATCGGTAAGTTGGAATGGGGCACTTATCACTATTCAGGTTATCCCTATGTATCTTGGTACGAATTTGCTGAGGAAGTATTTAGAAGCGCACTTGCAATAAAAATTGTTAAAAAAATTCCAACTATTAAACCCTTATTAAGTTCGGCTCATTCAGCTATTGCTAGTCGTCCACGAAACTCTCGCCTCGATTGCTCTAAAATTTATAAAAATTTTGGTATAACAATGGATAATTGGAAAGTTCGATTATTAAATTTTTTAGAAACATATTAGGCTTAAAGAAATTATAAGAGACAATATTTTAATGAGAAAAAAAATCCGCAAGTTAATATATAAAAAATTTAATTTAATATTTCCATTATTTCGATATCTTGATGTATTAATATCTACATTAATTGGTAGATTGCACGAAAATGACTTTCATATTTTACAAGATCTCCCCCCGAATTTAATCGTATTAGACGTTGGTGCAAATCTAGGGCAATCTGTCACCTCTTTAAGCGTTGTTTTAGATTCACCAAATATTTTATCCATCGAATGCAATCCAGCATGCATGAAAACTCTAGCGCAAGTTGGAAAAATTAATTCATATATACGAGGAATAAATTTTAATTACTTAAATATTGGATTTGGAGCTAAAAAAGTAAAAGGTGGGTTGCCATTTCTTGTCCCAGTTTATAACGGCATAGAGTTTCTTCAAGAAGGCTTTTTAAAAACTGTAAAAGCAGATCGCTTATTAATTAGTGAGAGAATAGGGTGCTCTGAATCTGATTTAGTTTTTAAAGAGTATAATGTTAAAGTTTGCAAACTTGACTCTTTATCTTTAAAGATCGATTTATTAAAGATAGATGTCCAGGGTGCAGAGTTAGATGTATTAAAAAGCGGTAAAATAACAATTAGGAATAGCTTGCCCATCTTATTTATTGAACTACCTGACAGTTTTTTGTTGCGGAAAAAAATGTTTAAATATTTAAAAAATATTTTAAAATATCGAGTTATAGAGCTCGAGAATAATTGTTTTTGTTACCATAAATCAAAAAAATATTTTTTAAAAGATCTTTTAAACAGAATACGTAAAAAAAATTTTTTGTGAGCGTAAATATTTTTTTTATTATTACAATACAAATGATCTTGCACTTAATGCATTAACATAATATTATTTTTTTTATGATCAAAGTTGCAACAATAAATCCTCCTTTTCTTAAAAACTATTCACGACAAAGTCGATCTCCATCAGTAGCCAAAAGCGGAACAATATATTATTCTTACTATCTTGCGTATGCTGGCGCTGCAATTGAGTCGCAGGGTCACAATGTTAAACATATAGATGCCATTTCACATGACTTGAGTGAAGATTCTGTTTTAAAGGTTATCGCAGAGTTTTCTCCTTCATTGATTATATTTGACACAAGTACACCCAGTATAGTCAGTGACATTAAATTTGCGTGTAGAATAAAAAATATACTTCCTAATTGTTTGTTGTTTGCAGTTGGAACCTTTCCTTCAAAAAATACGATTGAGTTTCAAAGACTTAATAATAAATACAATGCAAAAATTACTGGTTGTTTGATAGGAGAGTATGAAGAAACTTCAGTTGAAGTAGTTAATGCTGTGGCAACCGAAAGCCCTATTAATGCTATCGAAGGTATCGTCTTATTTGACGGATCACCTATTCCAGAAAAACCACAGCCTAGGAAAACTTCAGCTGATTTTTTAGATCAAATTCCATTTGTGTCAGAATTTTATCTACGCCATTTACAAAGACCTGGCATTGAAAAACATTTTTATGCATCTATAACTTGGCCCTATATACAAATTTTGACCGCTCGTGGCTGTCCTTACAAGTGTTCATTTTGTAATATTCCATCTATTGGTTCTTATCGTACAAGAAGTGTCGATTCAGTTATTTCTGAATTTAAATTTATAGTAGAAAAAATGCCTTTCGTTAAAGAAATCTTTATTGAGGATGACACTTTTCCGATTAATAAAAAAAGAACAATAGAAATATGCAAAAGAATTATTTCTGAAAAAATAAAAATAATATGGTCATGTAACGCTCGAGTTAATACAGACCTTGAAACTTTACAATGGATGAAAAAAGCTGGTTGTCGACTTGCTTGTGTTGGGTTTGAATCCCCGTCAACTGATGCTTTAGAAGGCGTGACAAAAAAAACTAGCCTTGCTGAGCAAGAGTTATTTATGAAAAATGCAAACAAAGCTAAGATTAAGATTAACGGATGTTTTATTTTAGGACTCCCAGGAGACACCGCTAAATCTATAGACAACACAATTGAATATGCAAAAAGACTTATGCCAAATACAGCTCAATTTTACCCGCATATGGTTTATCCAGGAACAGGGTCTTTTGAGTGGGCAGAAAAAAATAATCTTTTGGAACATAAGGATTGGGAAAAGTGGAATACACCTGAGGGTTTTCACAACACACCCTTGAAAATAAATGGCATGAGTAGTGCCGACCTCCTGCAATTTGCTGATACAGCTAGAAAAAGATTTTATACAAATCCAGGCTATTTAATTAAAATGTTTTTTCAATGCATAAAATCTCCCTCCGAGCTACAAAGAATATTGATAGCTGGCAAAACATTTTTTCCATTACTTTTGGGATATATATTTAAAAAAAATCCCTAAAAATACTCAAAGTAAATACATGGTAAATAAAGATTTAGTATCTGTTGTGATACCAATGCACAACTCAAGAGATTATATCCAAGAAACACTATCATCCGTATTAAAACAAACATTTAAAAATCTCGAGGTAATAATTGTAGACGATGGCTCTACCGATGATTCTGTCGAGATTGTAAAAAAAACAATTCGTGCCGCAGGTGAAGATCGTGTTAAAATATTGAGATTAATGTCTAATTCAAGCACTCCTGCTGTTCCCAGAAATCATGGGATAAGAGCTGCACGTGGTAGATATATTGCTTTCCTCGATTCAGATGATGTGTGGCATCCGAAAAAAATTAACATTCAATTAGATTTAATGAAAGCTTCTAATTCTTATATGTGCTCAACTTTCTCCGCTGATTTTGTAAATAATTTAATTTTTTATCCAGTGCAAAAGAAAACTAGCAAATTTTTTTTTTATGTCTCGTTATTTGATCAAATGATAAAATATCGAACACCTACATCAAGCATTATAATTGACTCAAAAATTATTAAAAACAACTTACATAATGAAAATTTGTTTTTTAAAGGGAAAGAAGATTTGCATAATTCTTTAATTTTGCATTCTAGATATGGAAAAAGTGTTAAGAGTTCAAATTTGCTTGTTTTTTATAGAAAGCATAAAAATCAAACCTCGTCTTTAAAATTTATCATGATGATGAAGACAATGTATATTCTGCTAACTACTGATTTGAAACGCTATAATAGTTACCGTTTATTATTTCCATTATTTTTAATTACTAACTTTGTATTTTACGTTTATTTTAGAATAATATTAAAAAGATTATAATTTTAAATGGATATATATCAGAACTTTAGCTTAGTTTTTTTAATATATTAAGTTTACCAAGCAATATAGAAACTATTTTATAACAGAATTAAAGTAAATTTTGGTGCATCGGAACATAACTATACATGAATTTTTATTTTGGGGATAATTCTTATGAATAAATCTTTCTTAAGAAATAAGTCTACTAAACTATATTTTTTATATTTAAAATATATTTTTATATTTGCTTGTATTTTCTTTTTAGGAAATAAAATTTTAGAAAACAAATTTGATATTTTCGAAACATTAAAATTAAACTATCGCACAGTACTATTTGTATTTCTTTTTTCTATTATTTTTCAACATTTAACAAGTCTAAGACATTTTTTTTTATTAAAATATTCTGTAAATTATTTTTATAGCCTACTTGATTGGAGTAAATTGTTTTTTTATACTGCTTTATTAAATAAAGTAATCTTTTTTTCTGGACATGTGTATAGAGCTGTAGAATTAAAACATAGAGGAATTATTTATAAAGAGTATGTGAGTTTAACTTACGTGTCATTTATATTAAGCACAGCCACAAATTTACTTTTGGTTTTTTTTGGGTTTATTATTATTAACAGAAGTGACTTAATTTTTTTTTATTTTCCATTGGTAATTTTAGCAATTTTCCTAATTTACATTGGTCCAAGAATTTTTTACTTTTTTTTAAAATATTTATTAAAAAATAGCTCGATTTATAAAAATAAATGGCAAAACATTTTTTTGGAGACACTAAATATTTTAAAAAAGTTTTTTTTTAATAAGAAAAATTCAATTGTATTTATTTTTTTTACTATAATTATTTTTTTAGCGGAACTAATGCTTTTTTATTTATCGTGCACTATATTTTTAAGTAATTATAACTTCATGATTATACTCATATTGTTCTTGGTCAGTTTAATTTTAGCAAGAATACCTTTCTTGTCCAATATTCCGGGAATAAATGAAATTATACTTGGAAGCATAGGAATCCCAATGGGAATTTTTTTTTTAGATGGCGTTCTTGTCCAGTTACTCATAAGAATTAATATTTACTTATCTGCAATACTTAATACAGCTTTGTTTTTTGTGTTGTCTATTTTTGATAAAAATAAATTTGCGAAATGAAAATTTGCGTTACTGGCTCAACTGGTTTTATTGGTAAACCTCTCTGTATTAAATTGTTAAAAAATAACTATAGTGTTTTAGCTGCAACCAGGCATTCGAATACACTTACTTTTAATTTTCATAAAAATTTAAGCATTATTAAACTTGATAATTTTAATTCTAGAATTAATTTGCAACAAGCGTTGAGCGGTGTTGATTATGTAATTCACTGCGCCGCAAAAGCACATGCAATTAACAAAAATAAATCAGATGTATTGAAAGCTTATCGAGAAGTGAACGTTGAAGTGACTCGCAATTTTGCAGAACAAGCCGCAAATGCTGGTGTGAAACGGTTTGTGTTCTTAAGTTCAATTAAAGTAAATGGTGAGAGAACATTTGGATCTGAACTTTTTAATCATAATGATGTTCCTTTACCGGAAGATGCTTACGGTGTTTCTAAATTCGAAGCAGAACAGATGTTAAGTGAATTATCTAAGCGAACCGGATTGGAAGTTGCAATTATTAGAGCACCTTTAGTTTATGGAGAAGGTGTAAAAGGAAATTTTTTATATTTATTAGATTTTTTATATAGAGGCATACCATTGCCTTTTGCTAGCGTAGTTAATCTTAGATCTTTTATAGGACTTGATAATTTAATCGATTTTATTATTTTTTGCATTAAGCATCCTGAGGCAGGTGGTAAGACTTTTTTAGTTTCAGATGGCCAAGATATTTCTACACCTAATTTAATTAGAAAATTAGCAGAAGCAATTGGAAAATCTTCACATTTATTTCCTGTTCCTTTATCTTTAATAAAATTAATAGGTCGTTTAACTGGAAAATCTTTGGAAGTCGCGAGATTAGTAAATTCTTTAAGAGTAGATAGTTCTTATGCTCGTGAATTATTAGGATGGAGACCTTCATTTAGTTTAGATGAAGGTTTAGAAAAAACAGTTAAGTGGTATTTGCAAAATCGATGATACGTTTATTTGATATTTTTTTTTCTATATTTGGTTTATTTTTTCTTTTACCATTATTTTTTTTAATATCAGTAATTGGATTTTTTAATACAGGATCGCCTTTATTTTTACAGAAAAGGTTAGGATTAAATTTAAAAATTTTTACTTTGGTAAAATTTAGAACTATGAAGTTAGACACATTGTCTGTAGGCACTCATTTGGTTGATCTATCAAATGTTACTCGCTTTGGCTATTTTCTTCGGAAATCTAAATTAGATGAGATTCCGCAATTATGGAATGTATTAATAGGAAATATGAGCTTAGTTGGACCTCGTCCATGTTTATTGAATCAGAAAAGATTAATAAATGAGCGTAGAAAAAGAGGAGTCTTTAAAGTTAGGCCTGGAATTACAGGATCAGCACAGGTGATGGGTCTTAATATGGCAACACCAACCCTTCTTGTTCAAGCCGAGTTGAAAATGATTAAACAAATGAATTTGTATTATTATTTTTATTATATCACAATAACAGTCCTATTAATTTTTAGAAAAAAATTATGAACTTTAATTTTATTTTCCTCTTAATACTTTTTCTCAAATCTTATTTATTTTATTGAGTTTTTATTTTTAATGACAAATATATAAAATTTATACTTAATATAAAGTATTAAAAATGTTTAAATTCATAATTAATTTATTTTAATATTAAAATGCTAATTACAATTAATAAATTTTTAAAAATTTTTCTACTTCTTCCCCGTCCTTTAAAGCGAGTATTTGCGTTATTTCTTGATTTAGTTTTGTGTATTTTATGCGCTTGGTTAGCATTTTATCTTCGCTTAGATAAATTTTTTTCAATTAATGGAGCTGTCTTAATTGCAGCATTAGTTTCGATATTTTTAGCCTTGCCTGTATTTTGGTTCCTTGGATTATACCGCACAATTTTTAGGTACTCAGGTCTAGACATTATGTTTTCAGTATCTATTGCCTTTTTATTTTATGGGGTATTATATTTTTTTGTCATTGGGGTTTATGGTATTAATGACATTCCGAGATCTATTGGTGTTATTCAGCCTATGTTACTTTTTTTCGGAATTGTTATTTCTAGGTTATCTATAAAATACTTATTTTCGGAAAATTATAATTTTAAAAAAAAAACTCAGTTTTTAAAAAAAATATTGATATATGGCGCAGGTAGAACAGGACAAGAAGTTGCAGCTGCTTTAGATAATAGTAATGAGTTAAAAGTAGTTGGTTTTCTGGATGATAATAATCTTTTGCGTGGTGGTATTTTACAAGGTCAAAATATTTATTCTCCTTTAGAGTTATTAGATTTAATTAAAATTAAGCAAGTGCAATCAATTTTACTTGCACTTCCTACTACCAGCAAAAAAAGAAGAAATGAAATTTTAAATAATTTAAGTAAATATGAATTAGAAGTAAAAACTGTACCAACAGTTGCGGACATTGTTCAAGGAAGGGTTAATTTTTCTGATGCGAAAGATTTAGATGTAGATGACATTTTAAATCGAGATCAAGTGTTACCAAATTCTGAATTGTTAACTAAAAATATAACCTCAAAAGTCGCATTAGTGACAGGAGCTGGTGGTTCTATTGGCTCTGAAATATGCCGTCAAATTGTAAAACTCAATCCTCAAAAGTTACTACTTTTAGAATTTAATGAATTTGCTCTTTATAAAATTTATGAAGAATTAAAGCTTTTAAATAAAAATTTAAAAATTATTCCACTCCTTGTTAATGCTCAAGATCAAACTAAAGTGCATGAAATCTTTAAAACTTTTAAAGTAGATACTGTTTATCATGCAGCAGCTTACAAACATGTGTCATTAGTTGAAGAAAATATTTCTGAAAGTATTAAAAATAATGTTTTTGCAACTTTTGCTGTTGCAAAAGCAGCAATATCTCAGTCAATTAAAACTTTTGTACTAATATCAAGCGATAAAGCCGTAAGACCAACAAATATTATGGGTGCTTCCAAACGACTTGCGGAACTTTGTGTGCAGGCAATTTATCACAATGAAAAAAAAAATAAGACTGAAATGTCAATTGTTCGCTTTGGCAATGTTCTTGAATCTTCAGGTTCTGTTATCCCAAAATTTAGAAAGCAAATAAAAAATGGCGGACCTATAACATTAACGCATCCTGATGTTACACGCTATTTTATGACCGTTGATGAAGCTGCTCAACTTGTAATTCAAGCTGGAGCTATGAGTAAGGGTTGTAATGTATTTGTTCTTGATATGGGAGAGAGTGTAAAAATTAAAGATTTAATTTATCGTATGATAAAACTCTCAGGTCTTACAGTTAAAAATGAAAATAATAAAGATGGTGATATTGAAATAAAAATTACTGGACTTCGACCAGGTGAGAAATTATATGAAGAATTATTATTAGGTGACAATCCACAAAAAACACAACATCCTAAAATTCAAAAAGCACAAGACCCTTTTATTCCTTTTAATCAGCTAGAAGTTGATTTAAATATTTTAAAACCTTTATTAGATTATAATAAAGTATCAGACGTTAAAGAAATTTTAGCTAAAATTGTCGAATCTTATAAGTCCAATTCTGAAATTGTTGATCACTTCTATTTAGAGCAAAGTGAGCTTGATAAAAATTCTTTTATTACTACCAATGAACGAACAAGGTAGTTAAGATTATAAATAATTACACTGATTTTAATTGGTTGCGGGGCTTGGATTTGAACCAAGGACCTTCAGGTTATGAGCCTGACGAGCTACCAGACTGCTCCACCCCGCGATAAAGTTTTAAGTTATAGCATTATATTTTAAATTATCTACTTTTGTTGAATTTGAGTGTGATATTAAAATATTTAAGATATTTACAAAAGAATACTATTTATATACAAAAACTTGCCTGGTGATTATTGCAAAGGAGTAACACCCGATCCCATTCCGAACTCGGCAGTTAAGCCCTTTAGCGCCAATGGTACTTTGTCTTAAGGCACGGAAGAGTAGGTCGTTGCCAGGCTTTATAAATCCTTCTTAAATTTTAATGAGAAATATATTAGTTATTACAGGCGGTGCAGGATTTATAGGATCTAATATAATCTCCGAACTTTTAAAGTTTAAAAAATTTAAAATTATAAGCGTTGATAATTATTCATCTGGGTTATCTAAAAATCATATTAAGCATAAAAGAGTTAAGTATTTAAAGGGAAGTACAAAAAATATAGAAATTTTGTTGCAAAGCTATACTAACAAAATCCATAGCATTTTTCATTTTGGTGAATTTGCAAGAATTTATCAAAGCTTTAAAAAAATTAATGAGTGCTTTAGCTCAAATGTTGAAGGAAGCTCAAATGTATTTAATTTTGCATTAAAAAATAAGATTAGATTAATCTATTCTGCAACCTCCGCAAGCTTAGGAAACAATGGAAAAGATATGAATTTATCTCCTTATGCTTTTTCAAAATCTAAAAATTTAGAATTGTTAGAAAATTTGAAGAGGTGGTTTAATTTTCGATATGAGGTTATTTATTTTTATAATGTCTATGGAAAAAAACAAGTTTGTAAAGGCGATATGGCAACGGTTGTAGGCATATTTGAGGATCATTTTAAGAAAAAAAAAAATTTACCAGTAGTGAGGCCCGGGACACAAGTAAGAAGATTTACTCATGTTGACGACACTGTTAAAGCTTGTATTTTTGCATGGAGAAAAAATAAATGCAAACACTACTCTATTGCAAGCAAACAATCTTATAGTATTATTGAACTTGCAAAACTTTTTAGAAATAAAATTAGATATTTACCAAAAAGAGCAGGGGAGCGTTATGCGTCTGCTTTAACAAAAATGAATCTGAATAACAAAATAATAAGATTATCTGCAAAAATTAGGCTAAAAGATTATGTAAATAATTTTTTAATAAATAATCGTTAACTTTTCTTTACAAAGTGTTTTTTAATATATATTTAAGATCTCTATGAAAGTAGTTAGTTCATTAAAATCTCTTAAAAAAAGAGATATCAACTGTAAAGTGGTTAGAAGACGAGGAAAACTTTACGTGATTAATAAAAAAAAACCAAAGTTTAAAGCACGCCAGGGTTAAAACTGCATGGATATTGAATCTCAAAAAGAAAGTTGGTCTAACTTTAAAAAATTAGCAGTTTATATATCGGTTGCTATAATACTTGTTTTGATTTTGATGGCTATTTTTTTACTATAGATTCTTGATTTTAGTAACGAGCTTTTAGTTTTTTGAATTTTTTAACTCTTCTCGTATTTTCGTCTTTTTCTCTCTTTTTTCTTTCGGATGGTTTTTCAAAGTGACTTTTAATTTTCAGTAAGCGGAAAACACCTTCTCTTTGTAATTTTTTTTTAAGAGCCCTAAGAGCTTGCTCTAAATTATCGTTTTTAACTTCTATTTTAATATTTGCTTTCCTCCAAAAAAGTGAGACGATTTAGCATTTTTGATGTTATATTGTCTATATTTTTATGAAGCTTTTTAAGCATAGACCAACAGAAGGTTATCAAACAAAAACAAGTATAATTAATAGAAGAAAAGCAATCTTAACTACCGCTAAATATACTTTTTTTGGTTTAATTGGTCTTAGACTTTTGTGGCTTCAAGTATTTCAAAGAAATAAATATTCAATTTTATCCGATCGAAATCGTTTTAAAGAATGGAAAATTGCAGCAGAGAGAGGATTAATATTAGACCGCTTCAATAATAAGATAGCTGAAAATCGTCAACTTTACAGAATTGCTCTTATTAAAGGAGACGTTACTGATCTTGATTTTGTTCTTACAACATTAAATAAATTTTTAAGATTAGACAATGAAACAATTGAAAAAACTAGAACAGATTTTATAAAACTTAGAAAATTTCAACCTTATGTTATTAATAAAAATTTAACCTGGGCCGAATTTTCAAAAATAAATAGCAATCTTTTTACTCTAAATGGAGTGCAGCCTTTTATCTCAATGGAGAGACATTACAATTATCCTTATGAATTTGCTCATGTATTAGGTTACGTAGGCGTTCCCAATGAAAATGATCTGCAAAATCAAAAAGATGATCTTTTTAGAACACCAGGAATTAAAATAGGAAAACTTGGAATTGAAAAAATATTGAACAGAGAGCTTATTGGCACTCCTGGCTTTACTCGATTTGAAGTTAATGCGGCTGGTAGAGCAGTTAGAACAGTTGAATTTGTAGACGGAGTAAGTGGCAATGCCTTAAAAACTTCTCTTGATCTTGAACTTCAAAAATTAACTTATCAAAAATTAGGACGATATGCTGGATCTGCAATTGCAATGGACATTAAAACAGGTGAAGTTTTGGCATGTGTTTCAACGCCATCGTTTGATACTAATAAATTTGCTTTTGGTATCACTCAGCCAGAATTTAATGAGTTATTAAAGAATGAGCGAAAACCATTAATTAATAAGTTTTTATCTGGTCAATATTCTCCGGGCTCAGTTGTAAAACCAATTATAGCTTTAGCAGCACTAGAGAATAAAATTGTTGATCAAGATTATACTCATTTTTGCCCAGGAAAGATTGAACTATTTGGTCAAGAATTTTATTGTTGGAAAGATGGAGGTCATGGAAGAATTAATTTAAAAGATGCGATAAAAAAATCATGCGATATTTATTTTTATGAAGTAGCAAGATTATTAGGAGTAGACAGATTAGCAGAAACAATAAGAAAATTTGATTTTGGCAAGACAACTCTAAAAGATTTTGACGAAGAGAGAAAAGGATTGGTTCCAGATACAAAATGGAAAAAAAATGTCTTAGGAAAACCTTGGTTGCTTGGAGAAACTTTGATTACAGGAATAGGACAAGGTTATATATTAGCAACACCAATGCAAATTTGCAAATCTATGGCCCAATTTGCAAACGGAGGTTATGTAGTTAATCCAACTTTTTATCTTGATGAAAAATCTAAATTAAGTCGGATGGATTTTGATGCTGAAAATATAAAAATAATCAATGAAGCTTTAGTGGCAGCAACAAATGAACCTGGAGGAACTTCTTACGGTTCTAGATTAAATGGAAAATTAAAATTTGCTGGGAAAACAGGAACCTCTCAAGTTACAAAACTAACCATAAAAGACAGAGAAGATAATGCAAACCCAAATGCTAGAGAATACAAATATAGAGATCATTCTCTTTTTGCAGGATTTGGTCCTGTAGAAGAACCAAAGTATGCTGTAGCAGTAGTTGCAGAACATGCTGGACCAGGATCAAGAATTGCTGCTCCAATTGCTAGCAGTATGTTTGATTTTTTATTTAAAAAGAGAATATCCAATGCGTGAAACAGTAAAAGTATCTAAAATTTTCTTATTAATCGAAAAATTTCAGAAATTAGACAGAAGTCTAATTTATATGATTTTAGCCTTAGGATTAATAAGTATTTTGTCTTTGTATTCAATAGATAAAGGACAAGGGACTATTTATTTAAAACATTTAGTCAGATTCATATTTGCATTTACAATTTTAATTATAGTTGCTTTTACTCATGTAAAATTTTGGTATCGTTATGCATATCATTTTTATTTTTTAATATTATTTCTTTTAATAATTTTAAAATTTATTGGAGTAACAGCTAAGGGCGCTCAGCGTTGGCTAGATTTTGGATTTTTTCACGTCCAACCCTCAGAAGTTGCAAAACTTGCAATTATATTAGTACTTGCAAAATTTTATAATTTAGTAAAAGTTGAAAGTACTAATAAGTTATTTTCATTATTAGTTTCGGCAATCTTAATTTTAATTCCATTTCTAATAGTTTTAAGACAGCCAGATCTTGGAACCGCTATATTAATTCTAGGCGCAGCGCTGGGCACTTTGTGGATTGTTGGTTTAAGTCGAAAAATATTTATATCTGGATTTATAATTATTATTTTAGCGTTACCCTTCATTTTTGCTGCAATGAAACCTTATCAAAAACAAAGAATTGTTAATTTTTTCAATACAGAAAGAGATCCGCTTGGTGCAAATTATCAAGTTATACAGTCTAAAATTGGAATAGGATCAGGTGGAATTTTTGGAAAAGGATATTTAAGGGGCTCTCAAAGCTCTTTAGATTTTGTTCCTGAAAACCATACTGACTTTGTATTTTCTCATTTTGCAGAAGAATTTGGATTGATTGGTTCTTTGTTATTATTGTGGTTATTTTTCTCAATAATTAAACGAGTAACTTTAATTGGAGATCAGAGTAAGAATAATTTTTCAAAAATATTTTGTTACGCCTTTGCCTTTAATTTTTTTTTGTATATTGCGATAAATCTAGGAATGGTAACAGGATTACTACCCGTTGTAGGAGTGCCATTGCCAATATTATCATATGGAGGAACAGCGATGCTCACAAATATGATAGGACTTGGAATTGTTTTAAGTTCTAAATTATATAACGAAGATTTTATTTAATAAATTTTTTTATGGAATTTTATTTATCAAAAATTTTAAGTTTTTTTATTAATCCATTATACATATTGTCTTTAGTTATATTAATACAATTATTTATAATTTTTTTTATACAATCAAAAAAATTAGTTATCTTCTTTTCTAAGTTATTTTTAATTTTATTTTTATTTTTTGGATACAATCCTTTAAGTAATTTTTTGCTTAGTAAGATTGAAGATTACATCCAGCCTTCTAAATATCCTGTTCAACAATTAATCGGAGTAATTATTTTGGGAGGAAGTTTTAATTCAGGACTTGAATCAAAAGAAAGAAATGAAGTTTTCCTAAATAGTTCAGCAGAAAGATTAACTAAAGCTTTAGAGATTTATAAAAAAAATCCAAGACTTTTAATATTATTTTCTGGATTTTCAGGAGAATTAAAATCTCAAGGTTGGAGTGAGTCAGATATGGCTAAAAAGTTCTTTTTAGATCAGGGTGTTAAACTTGATAATTTGATATTTGCAAATCAGTCTAGAAATACATTTGAAAATATTAAATACTCAAAAGATATTATTGCTAACTACAAGGGTACATGGGGATTGATTACTTCTGCAAGTCATATGCCAAGATCTTTTTTTACATTTAAAAAACAAAGTTTAATTTTAGAGCCTATTAGTGTCGATTACAAAACAGGCACTAGTAGAATGTTCTGGATAAATTTTGATATTTCATCAGGTCTAAGCAATTGGAGCATTATATTGCACGAGTTGATAGGCATCTCTTATTACAAGTTTACAAATAAAATTTAAATAAAATGAGTAATAATTTCAAAGCATATTTGATGCTTATACTCTGTGCTTTTTTTTGGTCAGGAAATTTTATTGTTGGTAAATTTGCAACTCTTTATGAAGTCCCCCCTTTAACTCTAAATTTTTTTAGATGGCTAATAGTATGGTTTATTCTAATTCCTTTTACACTTAGAGATATATTAAAGAATATTAAAGTTATAAAAAAAAATTTTTATTCAATATTATTAATGTCCTTTACTAGTAGT
>Ga0209400_1000378_pt1 | contig 38452 bp, 32 predicted proteins | sample M_130807_EF_Meta_FD_187313 | JGI IMG/M metagenome (GOLD analysis project Ga0209400, IMG submission 187313) | Freshwater microbial communities from Lake Montjoie, Canada to study carbon cycling - M_130807_EF_MetaG (SPAdes) (version 2) | ecosystem: Environmental > Aquatic > Freshwater > Lake... | reverse complement strand
TTGATACAAAAGCACTTATAGATTTATTTGAAACAAGTGCAACACAAAAATATAAAGTATTAGAAAGTATAAAAAATAAATTATGGATAGATATTTTTAACTTAGATAATTCAATAAAAAAAAGTGATATTAAAGGTTATGTTTTTAATTATAGTATAGAAACTGATGGATTTTCTACTTCTATAATATTTATAGATGCTAAAGAAGGACTGAAAAAGAAAAAAGAACTTAATATAAAAAAACAAAAAGCAAAACAAGAATTAGAACGTAAATTAAAAGGACTAAGTAAGGAAGATAAAATAAGGGTTAAAAAAGAATTAAATAATGAGAAAAAAGAAAAGGAGAAAAAATATAAGGAAGAACAAAAGATAAAAATTACAAATAAAATTAAAGAAAAGAAAAAAAATAAAGATGCAAAAGATATTAAAGAAGATGGTAAAATAAAATATATAGATGATGTTGATAAGGAAGAATTAAAAGGGAAGCATATTTTTATAGACCCTGGAAAACGAGCATTATTTACTATGGTTGATGATAATAATAATTATTTTAAATATACTAATAGACAATATATGAACGAAACAAAAAGACTAAAATATAGTAAAAAACTAGATAAAATCAAAACGGAATTAAATATAACACCTATAGAACATGAATTAACAGACTATAATAGTAAAACAATAATAATAACTAAATTTAAGGATTTTATTAAGAAAAAAATAGAAATAAATATAAAAGTTTTAGAAAAATATAATGATTATAGATTTAGAAAATATAGGTGGTATTCTTATATTAATAGGAAAAGAACAGATGATAATATGTTGAATAAGATAGAAAATAAATATAGTAAAGAACATAAGATAATTATAGGTGATTGGAGTATAGGAAAACAGATGTCGAATTATATATCAACACCAAATATAAGATTAAAGAGAAAACTTCAAGAACGCTTTAGTGTTTATAACATTGATGAATTTAGAACTTCATGTTTAAATTATAAGACAGAAAAAAAGTGTGATCATTTATATGTACCAGGTTCTAATAATAAATTATATAAAATGCACTCAATCCTAACATTTAAAATGGAAAACAACAGGCTAGGGTGTATAAATAGAGATAGAAATGGTTGTAATAACATTAAAAAATTATTTAATAGTTATACTACAACAGGAACAATACCTAAAGTTTATAAAAGAAGTTATAAATTTGAGGAAAACAAAAATCTTCAACCGTTATCATCCCGATATTAGATAACTGTCAAATGAAGGTTAGCCCTTTAAATAGGGTCAATTAGGTATATGGATAAATGCACGCTCATTTATTAGCGGATATGCCTAATAAATTAGAATTAGAATTAGATTATAGATTATAGATTATAGATTATAAATTATAAATTATAAATTATAAATTATAAATCAACATGCTGATACTTGATACCTGATACCCGATAATTAGAATATAAAAGATAATATATCTGCTATATATTACTCTAGAATAATTGATATTCTATAGCCAATAAAAAATTGAAATTTATTAATTTTATTTTTATTTTCACAGAAATTAAATCATAGACTTGAAGATATACTGATAATTGATTATCATGGCATCGCAAAATACTTTTGATTATTATAAAGATACATTTGATGTAATTGACACTATCTTAACACAACATAGTAATAGGGAATTAGTTAATCATCAACACGCATCTTATAAGCAATTTATTGAGAAAGATATTGGTGATGTCATTAGACAATTCAATACTCGCAAACTCTATTTCAACTATAATTCCAATGCAAATAAGCATAAGTTAGAATTACATATCGATTTCTTAAATTATAATCTGGGTCGTCCAACTATTTATGAGAATGATGGTTCATTTAAGGTAATGCGGCCGGATATTGCAAAGCTGCGTAATCTTACATATAGTTCACCTATTACAATGAATGTCCGTTTAACTCGTATTCTGCGAACTAGTTCTAACCCTGAAGTGAAACTCGGGGTGGATGGGCGTGAAGAGGTTCTAGAGACATACGACCAAGAAGACGTCAAAGAAGAAATCTTCAATAACATTAATTTTGGCCGTATTCCTATTATGGTTATGGGTGCCAATTGTGTTCTTGTTAAAAAAGATGGTACCACTCTAGAACAAAATGGCGAATGCGCTTATGATATCGGTGGTTATTTCATTATCGGTGGTAATGAGAAAGTTATTATTTCCCAGGAACGTATTGCTGAGAATGAGCCATTCGTGTTTAATAATCAGAAGAAGAATAAGTGCAAAGAAATTGAAATTCGGTGTTCTAACGATCAATGCTTTAGTGTAGTTATTGCAAATGTAGTTCGTCTACTGTATCGTGATAATAGTTTAGAATTTGAAAATCCTAGTCTCAAGAATCCTATTCCCCTATTCGTCTTAATGAAGGCTCTTGGTATTTCTACTGATAAGAAATTATTTGAATATATCGCCTGGGATATGGATGATAAATTTGGTAAATTTATTACTGAAATTTTGAAATCCAGTTTTGAACGATTTAAGAAGGTATGTCGTACTCATTGTATTAACACTGATGCGAAACCTGAAAAATTTCAAGAAATTATTATCAATTATTTGAAATTTAAGAATCCTAATAAGGAAGTGCGGCTTAGTCATGATGATAAGATGGCGTGTGTTAGAAAACTTTTGGATGATGATATTCTTCCTCATTTAGGCAAAGATTATTCAAAGAAGTCGAAATTTTTAGGATATATGACTCGAAAGCTTATACTGGTACAAAATGGCCATATGCCATATGATGACCGAGATGCCTATGAAAACAAGCGTGTTGATGCACCTGGGCGTTTATTAGCAATTCAATTCCGCCAATGTTTCAATAAGTTGGTAAAGGATATGGTAAAGAGCATTACTCGTGAAATAAAAAATAATAAGTCTAAACGTGATGTATTTGAAATTATTACAAATAATAATATTTATAAAATCATTAAACCGACTATTATAGATGGAGGTTTAAAATATGCTCTTGCGACTGGCAACTGGGGTATTAAGACTGGCGGAAAAGGTAATATTAAGGCCGGAACTGCGCAGGTATTGAATCGGCTTAGCCATCAAAGTTTTATATCGCATTTGCGCCGCGTTAATTCACCTAGTGATAAGACTGGCAGCAATGGCAAGATTGTAAAACCTAGAAAATTGCATGGCAGCAGTTGGGGATATCTCTGCCCTGCAGAGACACCGGAAGGCCAGCCAGTTGGATTGGTAAAGAATCTTTCGTTGACAGCAAAGATTACAACTAATAGTAATAGCCAAGTAGTTCGATCAGTAATTATGGCGATTGGGATTAAGCCGATTGATATCTGCGAGATAGGATGTGATATTTCAAGCAATGTACTAGTTTTTGTGAATGGTGATTGGTTAGGTATTACTACGGAACCCGATAAATTTGTTATTGCACTACGTCGTGAACGTCGTAATGGCAATATTAATATATTCACCGGAATTCATTGGAATATCGAGCAACGTACAATTAAAATATACACTGATATGGGTCGCATAACTCGGCCGATGTATATAGTGGATGGTGAAAACCGTTTGCGGATTACACCTGAATATATGGCTACATTAAAAGAAACAGGATATGCATTTAATTTTCTGATTAGTCCAAAGTTTTATGAACAATCCAAGGCTACCCCTAATATTGAATACACTAATCACGTATCGTCAATAGGTAAGATTACTGAATTATTTGGTACTGAAGGTGTAATTGAATATGTCGATTCGTGTGAAGTTAATAATTGCTATTTTGCAATGACTATTGAGGATTTAGACAAGGCACATGAACCCTATAATAATACTTTTACCCATTGTGAAATATTTCCGGGATTAATACTTGGTGCAGTTGCTGGTGTAATTCCATTTCCGGATGATAATCAATCGCCTCGTAATTGCTATCAATGTTTAGCTCCAGACGAGACCGTACTAATGGCTGACCGCAGCTGGAAAGCTATTGATAAGATTAAAATTGGCGATAAAGTAATGACATTCAACCCTAAAAATATGGAATTAAGCGATACAAAAGTTATTAGACAATTTACTATTCCACTATTGGCACCAAATAAGACTTATCGTATTGAGACTATCTCGGGACGTTCGATTATTGCAACTGCGGATCATCGTTTTATGACTACAGATGGATGGATGGAGGTGGGACAGATGAATGAAAAAACTATAATTGGTATTTGTCTATCTAGCAATCCATATGCTACTAAAGAAGAACTAGCTGAATTGATTAAGGATGAATATAGACGAATTAATCTATACAAATCGAAAGTTAATTCTCAAACTAATTCTCCGGTTAGTTCACGTGCCACATCGCCATTTCCAACGACTACTCTAGAATGGCAAGCTAATATGGTTTATATACCACTCGCTAGAATCGAAGAAGTAGATTGCCCTTTTGTATCCGATATTACAGTTGAATCTAAAAATCATTCATTCATCGCCGGTAGTTCTGGTGGAGGAGGATTCCTTTCTAGCAATTGTGCGATGGGTAAACAATCCATTGGACTCTATGCTAGCAATTACCAGAAACGAATGGATACTCTTGCCTATGTACTTAATAATCTAGAGCGTGCATTAGTAAAAACACGATTTGCGAAGTATATTAATTATGATGAGCTGCCGTGTGGTGTTAATGCGATAGTTGCTATTGGTAGCTATACTGGTTATAATATGGAAGATAGTGTTATCCTAAATAAGGGTGCGGTTGACCGTGGATTGTTTAGAGCAACATTCTATAGAACGTATAAAGATGATGAGAAAAAAATTCAATCTAGCGGTCGGGAAGAGAAATTCGCAAAGCCTAATCCCAAATATACACGTGGTACTAAACCCGGTAATTATGATAAGCTTGATGAACGCGGATTTATTCGCAAAGATGAGTATGTTACCAGCGAAGATATTATAATTGGTAAAGTTCTACCATTAAAGAATAAGCTAGATGAAAACGGTCATCAATTATACAAAGATTGCAGTACCAGTATTCGAAGTAATGAATCCGGATTCGTTGATAAGATTTATACTGATCGTAATGCAGATGGATTCCGGTTTGTAAAGATTCGTATGAGAACCGAGCGCATCCCTATAATTGGTGATAAATTTGCCTCTCGATGTGCTCAGAAGGGAACCGTTGGAATGATTTATCCGCAGGAGACAATGCCCTTTAATTCCCAAGGAATTAGTCCGGATATCATTATGAATCCTCACGCCATACCTAGTCGTATGACCATAGGAATGTTAGTGGAGATGATTCTGGGTAAAGCTGCGGCATCGTTATGTGGCTATGCAGATTGCACACCATTTAATAAAATTAGTTATGATGCTATTTGCGAGATTCTAGAAGCAAATGGGTTTAATTATACCGGAGACGAGATTCTATATTCCGGGATAAGCGGGCAACAGATGGATGTTAAGTTCTTTATGGGACCGACATACTATCAACGGCTAAAACATATGGTTCTTGATAAACAACACTCGCGCGCAAGTGGCCCCGTTGTGCAACTCACACGACAACCTATGGAAGGCCGTTCACGAGACGGTGGATTAAGATTTGGTAAAAATTCATCTTGCCAAAGATAGGGGATTTCTTACCTAACTAGCAATTCTAACGCTAGGGTAGGAAATATGTCCCCTAGTCAAACTGCTTTGCTGACTTGGATGAAAGCTTTAATGCATCCATTTGCAGGAGTCAGGGCTCTAGAAATAGGGCTTGCAGTTGGCGACACGACCTGGTTCGAGGAAACTCTCATCCCACACAACTTAGGGGAGACAATCTCGATGCGAGCTAGCCTTAGCTGACTAGCCGCGGTAACGCACGCAAAGGCGTGGGTAGGGGTGCTTCTGTGGAAGTGCTCCTGCTTAAGGAACGTGCTAAGCCCTAGTGAAAGCTAGGCCATCATGATAAGTGCTGCAACACAAAGCGTGATGGGGTCATTCTATAACTTCCCAAAAAACAATTTGGGTGGAAATTATGACCGGAATGGGTGGAGATGGAAAAAGATTGCGGTATTGGGAGCACCCCATGCCCTACAACTTTTGGATTATCTATAAAGTTAGAAGACTTCGATAATCATAATTACGAAGTATTGGGATGGAGTGGCAGAGGTATGAAACCTTCTAAGCAAACTAATTACTTATACAAAGGTGAACGTGAATGCGTAGATGTATATTTACAAGATGGTAGAAAACTAACATTTACACCAGACCATCGGTTCCTAACAGCAGAAGGTGAATGGAAGAAGACAACTGAATTCAAGGTTGGTGAAACCCGTTTGAAATGCAGTGTTAAGTATCCAACTATAAGTATTAAGGATGAAGTCCGTGATTGTAAGAATTGGTCTTTAAAGGTTAGTGATAATCTAACATTAAAGACTGATACGATTGATGAATTTATAAAGAGCATGGCATTCTGTCGGCTGCTAGGATATATTCTAGCGGATGGGAGTATTAGTAAGATAAAAAATAAAAATAGTTATGCTGGTTTAATATTTCTAGGGCATATGATTGATGTTAAGAATGTTAAAAATGATATTGAATTATTTGAACCTGTAAAGCAAACTAATTTTATCTATAAGAATCTTTATAAAATTAATATACCTTGCAAGCTACTTAAGAATATAGTAGCCCTAAAAGGTATGATGACTGGGGCACGTGTCAAACAACCTAGCACATTGCCCGAATTCCTTACTAAGCCAGATTGCCCTTTACCACTAATCCGCGAATTCATTGCTGGTCTATTTGGTGGTGATGGTCATACATGTGTGATTAGCAAGAACACATTTACCTATATATCATTTGCTAATAGTAAGGTTAAGCCTCTAGTGCCTTCCCTGGTAGCTATGATGGAACAAATTAAGACCTGGCTAGCGAGATTTGATATTAAGGGGGTAACAATCCAAACCCCTAAAGTAAATACAGCCTCTAAGAAACGTGAAGATGAAAACAAGAAAAATTATGAGGTAGTATTGCATCTAGATATGCACGAACTAATCCCATTCTATGAAAAGATTGGATTCCGTTATTGTTGTCATAAGAACCAGCGAATGGAAGCTGCAGTAGCATATATCCGGTTGCGGGAAGGTGTTATTCAACAGAAGATGCAGATTATAAATCGTGTTCCTGAATTGATAGAAGCTGAAAAGATGACGAAGCAAGCTGCAATAGATAAAGCAACAGAAGAATTTATTTCTAAAGAACCACTATTACATAGCTTTGCTAAGCCTGCTGTACATGATTTGAAAGAATATTTAGTAAATGGCCGCAAAGGTGGTCGTATTCCTAGTAGTAAGTTTCCAACCTCCACTGAATTCTTAAAGGAGATTGGAGCAATAGACTGGTTTAGTGAATCTAAAGCTAAGAAATATCAATCCAAGAAAGCTAATACGGAAGTAGCAGATGAAGAGGATAATGACGAAGCAAATGAAACTGCAGACATGGATGAAGCAGTAGAACCACTAGAACAAGACAGTGAAAAATGCAAAAAGAATTTTGGCGTGTGTCGCGAATTAATTAAAGAAGAAGACTTAGTATTACCCACAATGAACTTGAAGGTGATTGATATTCGTCCCGGTGGAATCCATCCAGTATACGATATCCAAGTCGCAGAGCAGGAATCATTCCTAGCGAATGGTGTAGTTGCACATAACTGTATGATTGCACACGGGGCAATGGGATTCTTAAAGGAACGTATGATGGATGTCAGTGATAAATTCACTGTCCATATTTGTAATGAATGTGGGCTATTTAGTTCTGTTAATCCAGATGATGATGCAGAACGTAAGTGTGGTTCATGTGAGAATTATTCCGAATTCACCGAGCTAAATATTCCCTATGCCTGTAAATTACTAATGCAGGAATTAGAAGGGATGATGATCACCCCACGATTTAATCAAGAGAAACCCTAGTGCTAGCTCTAATCCTAATCCATCACTACGTATTGATTATGATTATCACCTCCTTTTTGGTTAGGTTGGGTAAGTATTTCACTTTTTTCAAGATTTATTTTTTGTTCTTTATCTCTATCTTGTGAGTTTTCTTTTTCTGGCATTTGTGTTTTAGTTAGTTTTGGTATTCTTCCTGTACCGTTGGCAATAGAATTTGTGCTAGAATTATCTTGTTGTTTGCGTGTTCGACGTGGCCGGGTGATTTCTCCTCGAACTGGTGCAAGTTGTGATTTAAAACTCCTGCGATAGTATTGCATTATTTTATTCTGTTTTTCTTTTTGGTGCTTATTGAAATTATACTTACCTCTAGAAATAGATTGTTCTGGCATAATGTGATATTGGGATATTGGGATAATGAGATAATGGGATATTATAAGATGGTAGTTTTTACTAGAATAAATCAATAAATAATTTTACTAATTTATATTAGACAGTTTCTAGTTTCTAGTTTTCAGTTTCTAGTTTCTAATTACTATATAGTAATTGCCAATAGTGAGAACAAATGGCATCAATATTACCATTAAAGCAAACGGATTCATATTTTCAAAAAATGGATAGGGGTATGATTATCAAACAACTAGAACAATTACCACCTCTAGATAAACCAATTACAATTACTTATTTTGATTTTACAAATAAACAAATAGTTTCATTACCAACAACAATACCTACACCAAGAACACCAAAACCACGGAAAATATTCACACCAATACCATTAAAACCATCAACAAGACCAATAACAAGACCATCAACAATAAGATCATTCACACAGCAAGCAAGAACTCCTATACAAACACACCAAGTAGCTAACGGATCTGTATTTGAGAATGATGGAATAGTAGAATATACTATTCCAAATAATGTTTTAAGAATTACAGGAACTAGATTCATTCCAAGAACATCTACTGACTATGCCAAAGGTAATTTCGATAGGATGATACAAGACCCAAAGGCAAAAAACTGTTTATTTATTTTTAATGATAATATTCAAGATTATAATAATAATAAATCTGGTGGTGGCAATGCATCAATAAGACCTTTTAAAACACAACATAAATCTTGGGGTATACCAACCGGAGGAACATCTGGATCTGGCGGATTTCAAGATTTAGACAAGACTCTTTATGATGAAAATGGTGATATTGGTACTGATAAGACTAAATATAAATCAGCTAAACATTATATTGATAAGGCAATTAAAGATATAATAGACGTTATTAATAAACGAAATGATGGTACTGACCCAAATAATAGCGATTTTGTTAACGAACTTATATATTCAACTGAACACAAAACACAACCCATTAGTATAAATATTAATGGAACCCCATGGTGTGTGCCAGATTTAGGTAGTAGCATATTTAGTGTAAATGACAACGTTAAACAATACATTCTAAAACAATTATATAATATACCATATAATATACCATATAATCTAGGTATTAGGCCATTATCATTATCATCTGTTGAAACACCATTATCAAGACACTCCACATCAAGACAATTCGCACTAAAACCAATCAGTCAGCATAAGATTTCTAAAGAAGGTGTATACTACTCTTTACTACCAAATAAAAGTCGAGGTATGGGAATCTACAATATAGGTAGTACTTGTTATGCAAACGCAGCTTTTCAATTACTAGCATGTATTGGGGATTTTATTACTGGCATTATGTCTGCAACTTTAAAACAAAAGAAAGATACTCCTGCAAATCAAAACGCGTTAATTTTTCTTACAACAATTTTTAATGAAATAAAAGTAAATCCAAATCCAAAATTAGAACACATTGTTCCTAATGAAAATGAAATGAACAAATTGATTAGTGTAGTAAGTCCCAAAGACAGAAATAATAATTTACTTATTGGTCATGTTGGAACACAAAATGACTCTCAAGAATTTTTAAGTGCAATTATAACCTGGCTACAAGAAAATACAAATATGAAAATAGACTATCTACAATGGTTTACAAGAAACTTAAACATATGTGATAATAGAACATTGTTTTTCGATATAAGAGAGATCGAGGGAATAGTATGGCCTGTAAACATTGAAAATTTAAATGAAGACTCATCAATTAATGAATATATAAAAAATTATGTAATAAAAGAAGAGGAAAAAATACTAGATAATGACGGTAACATAGCTGGAAGATTTGGATCTGACAAATGTGTTCCGTTTGCATACAAACCTAACGGAATAGATATTAAAGATAATGCAATAAAGTTTAAAACATTATATAGTTTTGATAAATATATAATTATTCAATTAAACATTTTTAGTTCTATTAATGGAATACAAAATAAAATATATAAAAAATATACAATCTTACCTGAATTAGATATTGTAAATCATAGTAAAGCTGATTTAACAAAGCAAATTCTTAACATTGATGATGATGGTATAAAAAAAACCGCGCAACATAAATATAAATTAATTGGATATATTGCACACAGTGGAGGAAAATATGCTAATTCTGGTCATTATGTTTTTTATAAATATCAAGATTCAGACAAGTGTTTAGTGTTTAATGATCCAAGCGTATACTCTATTGATTCTTATAAAATGACAAATATAAATAGAACGACCGGAGATCCCTATATATTTTTATTTGAAAGAATTGATAGTGAAGAAAATATGAGCGTATTACACCAATCCAGACCCCCATATTCACACCCATATTCACACCCATATCCATCTCCATCTACATATCCATATCCATCTCCATCTCCATCTCCATCTCCATCTCAATATTCACCCCCATATTTACACCCATATACATATCAATCTCAAATTGAATCACTAGCAAACTCACAAAACCGATTGGAGAACTCATTACTAAACCAAATTGTACACCAATTAAGCCCATTAGTAAGCCAACCAGAAGACACATCTACAAAAACAAAAGAAATATCTGTTTTATCAAGGGATGTAGACATTAGTGAATATGTAAACTATTATCTTAATATAAAAGATGCCAATAAGGAAGAAATAAAGAAAAAATTAATTGAATTTATAAAATGTCAATTAGGGAAATCTACTACATCGTATCAGCGTTCTTCATTTTCGAATGCATTAGCAGAAATTCAAAATTGTAAAAAAAAAACTTGTTGGATGTGGTATGTGATACCATCTCGTACAGATTATTCTGGTAGCAGTGAAATATCTAAATATTTTTGCATCAATAATCCAAAGTATTCTCCGGTTATGGTTTCGCATTATTTAATGATACCATATCTAAAAAAAAATTATGAAACTATCATACACTTCATATATAATTGTATATTATTAAACAATAAAATAAATAAAATATTACCTAATGATGATGATGTACGCAAATTTTATAGTTCTATTAACGAATTTTTAAATGGATACAATGAATTAAGACCAAAAACAAAATTTAATAACAATTTTATAGAAATATTAACAGAATTAAATAAACTAAATCATAAACAAAAGACAGTACAATTTAGCAAACATACAAAGGCAAGTGGTGGAAGTTATAAATTAACCAAAAAAAATAACGGTAAATTAACATCTCCGTAATAATCTAGCATCTGGCTTCATTTCTTGTTTTCTTTTCCTTTTTTATTTATTCATTATATTCAAAATACATAAACAACTATTCAATATCTTTTTATTTATAATAAAACATATTGCAATTATGCCTCTAGATATCAAACACAAGCATGCTATCGGGTGGGATATCGGGATTAAGAATCTAGCATATTGTGTATTAGAACATTGCTCTAGCACACCCGCACAAACCATGCCCACACAAACCACACCAACACAAACCACACCAACACCTTCTCAAACCACTACCAACCATATAACCTTTAATAATACCACCTATCAAATTACCAATTGGGCAGATATTTCGCTTCTATCCCAGATTACCAATAACCTAGCAGATTCCGGTCAGGCGAGTAGCCTTGCTATTAAAATTACTTGCGCCTGTCCTAAGAATGATAAAATGAATGCCCCTATATGTGGGGCTATTGCATCATATTGCAATGAAACTTTATCTCCCAACGGAGAATACCAAGGCTATTGCAAATCTCATTTTAAGAAATCAGGTATAACACGGATGCCAACAATTTCAGTTAGTAAATGTTATCATCTAGGATGTACTAGCAAGGCAACTCACGTTTTAAAAGCGCACGTCTTTATGGGATATTGCAAAAAACACGTTTTCGAATTAACCAAGGCTAGGGGAACCCATATAGAAGCGGATTTCCTTAAGATAAATAATGTTAAAAATGCAGGGAAGATAGATATCAATCAACTAGGGATGGCATTATTCCAAGAATTAGATAGAATAAAGGCAATTATTACTAATCCGGATGTTATCCTGCTAGAGAACCAACCAGTGTTGAAGAATCCTACTATGAAGAGTATGCAAATGTTTCTCTATTCATATTATTTGATGAGGATTCTAGAGGGAAATCAATCTAAAGGGATAACAGGATTAGGAGATAAACATATTCAATGTTATACTGCTAGTAAGAAGCTGGATTTGATTAAATTCTTTCCAACTGAGGAACAAGCACGCATTAGTGGGTTGTTATCCAAAGTTAAGAATGGATATACTAGGAATAAGAAAATGTCTATCTTAATGGTTGAATATCTTCTTAAGGATAATGCTAAATGGATTCAATTCTTTAAAAGCAATCCAAAACAAGATGATCTAGCAGATTCTCTTCTTATGACACTGCATTATTTTGAAAGAGATAACTTAGCAAAGTTAAACAAGGCTGTTAAGAAGGCTACTGTGAAAGCTAATGTAAAGGCCTCGAAGGCTGATTTAAAAGCCGGTGATGCTAGTGTTATAAATAAGTCTGTTGAAGGGAATAAGAATGATGATGAAAATGATGATGAAGATGTTGATGATGATGATATTCTAGAAGATGAATATATATAATCCGGATATGGATATATAAATATCTTAATATAATTTTATTAGGTAAGCACAATCGAATAAAATAAAATCGAATAAAATACAATAAAATACAATAAACAAATACACAGTATGCTCTAGAGACGGGACATTTTAACTAGCTTATGCCCTGTCATTCCATAGATGACCCATGCAAACATAAGATATAAATTGCCTAGGAGTAGGTATAAGACAACTTGCAAAGCACTACCAGTTAAACGATAAGTAGCAATTGCACCTAAAATGCAAAATAAAATTGCTAGAATTACAATGATTACAATAAATGCCACTAGACCATCAGAGGTATTATCGAAACCATTTGGATTGGGTTGGTTCTTAATACCAACAAAAGCACCTAATGCACCACCCATACCTAATACAGAACTAGCGAGATTCATAGCACTATTAGAAGACATTTTATAAGGAAATAATTATTGAATTAGAATAAGATAAGAATAGGATGATGATTAGATAGGATAAGGATAAGAATTATTTAATATAATATGATATAAAAAATTGCGTAAATTATAAAGTATTTCTTTACGATTTATTAATAGTATCTTGTAAGTTTTTTTTGTTTTTCTAGATGGATACATTTGATTTAGACCTAGAAGACTTAGACCTTAAAAGCGTTGATATTAAGCCATCGGCAAATCCTATTACTACATCTAATGATTTTAAAAGTATCTCTTTTAATGGTTCTAGTTCTAGTTCTGGTGGTGTTAATATACCAAATGCCAAGCCTAGTCTCACAGTAGCCGGTAGTAATTATGATCCTATGCCATCTGGTCTCAGTTCTGATAAAGAAGTTGATTTTGGTTTAGACTTACTTATGAATAAGAAAAAGATGAGACCTGATACTGAAGTAAATAAACTAGGGGGTAATTCTCAGGCACCTAGTCCTACCCATTTTCGTTCTCCATCTAGCAACGGTTTTAATCTAAATGGTAATGCTGGTGGTTTTCCTGAAAAGGTAGATGTTAATACTGAATTACTACAAAATTCATTATTTACTGATAATATTACTGATATTGATTTAGATAAGGAATTAAGCACACTAGATCTAGGTGATATTGCTAAACCCACTAAGCCCTCTATGAGTGGTCCTAGTCTGCCATCATTCTCCACATCATCTGCTAATACTACTACGCCAGGTATAGGTGTTGGTGCCGGTATGGCTTCCGGTGTTAATGGTGGGTATGGTGGATATGGTAGTGGTAGTGGTGGTGTTAATGGTGGAACTAGTAATGGGGGTGGTGGCTATAGTTCTAGTGGATATATTAATACTGGTGGTGTGTCTAGCAATGCGGGTTTGAGTTTTGAAGAGATTCAAACTAAGAAATTTGATTTATTATGTAAATTTGAAAGGCTTCGAGATAAGGGGGTGCGGCTTCCTAAGACATTTTCTATGTCTTCTAGCCTAGATGAAATGGAATTGGAATATAAGAGGTTAGTGGAACATCGGCAAATGGATAACTCCGTTAAAATGCAGCGGCGGATGTTAATTTCTTTTGCTAGTATGTTAGAATTTCTTAATGGTAAATTCAGTAATCCTTTTGATTTGCATATTGATGGATGGAGCGAGCAATTAAGTGAGGAAATTTCTTCATATGATGATTTATTTGAAGAATTACACGCTAAATATAAGGATACGGTTAATATGGCACCTGAGCTTAAACTTGCAATGATGGTTGGGTCTAGTGCTTTCTGGTATCATCTTACTAGCAATATGTCAAAATCAATGATGCCAAACTTGATGAATAATGTTATGAATCAAAATCCTGACTTAATGCGACAGTTTCAAAATGCTACATTGAATACTATGAGCCAAGGCAACCCCGGAATGGCACAATTTATGAGTAATATGAAACCGGGTGCCGGAATGAATCAAGGTCCGCCAAAATATAATCCTATGGCTTCTCCTCCATTTGCCAATCCTCGGGATGCACCACCTCGCGGGCAAACTAATATAAATCAAACCGATGATATTGATGCACTGATTGATAGCATAAGTAGTTAAATTATTGCAAAAGACAAATAGTAAACATACGTAAAAAAAACAAAAAATAATCAATAAAATATATTTTTTGCAAGTCCATTTGTGATAAATGCTATATCATAGAAATATTCAAATGCATAAAATTTGCATAAGTTATAATGTTGTTCAGTTTTTTCTATTAAATATTCATTACAATAAGAATCATATAATGCATCAAACGCCCAATATTTCGATTCTAAAGGTGTATATAATAAATATCGCAAATAGTAATATAATATATTTTCTTGGTCTACGTGTTCGCAAAAATTTATAAAATTACTATCATATTCCATTATGGATAATGCAATACACTGATATGAAAAAATGTATATTAATATGAAAAAATATCTATGTTTATGTTTATATTTATATTTAATCAACTTCTTCCATCATACAATTGCTAGAGTCAGGAATAGTATCCCGCTTTTCGATCTTATATCTTAATACTAATACTTCATTTTCCATTCTTGTTATTTTTGCATCTATAATAATAATTTTATTTTCTAAATCAGTAAGTCGCTTTAAAATAGTTTCAAAAAAAGGCTCTACTACATTACGGACAACGGATTCCATTCTAGTATGGCGTGTAATTTATAAATTAGTTCTATATTTTTTTTATCCATTTTTAACTCATTCTAACATATTCTAGCACATTCTAACATATTCTAATTCATTCTAACTAGCTGGAACCTTGTTATCGCCTACATGCATACTAACTGCCATATTAGGCTTTGGTGTTCCAGAATTACCACCGCCGGGAAATCCAGGTGCAGGTGGCATTGTAGGACGGCTAGATTCATATTTTTGAACCATTTGTTTTGCGATTTCATATTCCTCCTTACTTACAGGTGATGGGTTATCTATCGGCAAGATGCAATAATTACTTTCTTCATTTAATAGGGTATTTGAAAGCAATATGAAACAAGTTGTAATTACTAGAGAAACTATGATATCACGAGAACCCATCCAAATGACTAGAAAGATAAGAAATCGCCGGGCGAATTTATGGTTTAATACTTTATGTGAAAATTCATTAAGTTCATTGCCAATATATCGCGCACCGAGATTGATTAGCAAAATCATAATACCTAGAACATATTTATTAGAACTTAATCCCGCAGTTGCTAGAGCTAGGATACTGGCATTGCCACCAGCTATGCTTGCCGGAATAGTGCTAGCGGAGGGTATTCCTCCAATCATTGCAGACATTCTTTATTATATTGAATGCTTTATGGCTACTAAATAATTAGAAAAAAGAACAAAGAAAAAAAAACAAAAAAAAAAGAACAAAGAACAAAAAACAAAGAACAAAGAACAAAGAAAAAAGAACAAAGAAAAAAGAACAAAGAACAAAGAACAAAGAAAACAGAAAGAAAACAGAAAGAAAACAGAAAGAAAACAGAAAAACATCTAAAACTAAAAACATATTAGCATTCTAGCCAATCTAGGCATTTAACGGATAAAACACGGTACCGTATTGGCAAACTTTGCTAGCATCATAAGTACTACATCGAGCTAGAGGTTGTCCCCACTTAGTGAGATTTTGTGGAGAGTCTTTCATATCATAACGGCAGCCGGTACAATCATAACCATCACGATTTAAAGGTGCAACTTGGGAAAGTGAATCATTCTGATTACACGCAATAGTAGAGCGAATTTGTGGTGTAAGAGCTGCGATTTGTTCTGCTACCACGGGTTGGAAAGGCGGGATGTTGCCGTTGGGGAAAGTAGGTTTATTATAATTGATTTCTGATTCACTGGTATATGCGCGGGGGATGTCTGAAAGAGGATTGCTAGTAAGAATATCACCAAACCGCTCTTGCTTATTCATATTCTTACTTCTATTCTTAAGCCATAGTTTAATCCAGACCGCTAGATAGAGGAATAAGAATGTTAGTAAAATTCCACTAGGCATATCTAGTAAAAGAACTAGAATACATAGAATAATAAGTAATAGAAAATTTGTGGTTTCAGTAAATAATTTGCTAAGAATTGGTAGACTGTTGAATATATCATCAGCAAATGCAATTATTAAGATAACCAGTACGGTTAGTACAACTGAATAAAGGCTGCAGGTAGTCATTATTTATTTTAAATACTTGTTAGATTGATTGTATTCTAATTCTAATTCTAATTCTAGAATATAACAAGAAAAATATTCTAGCGGTGGATTCCATTAGCCTATTTTATTTCGAATTATATTTTCGAATCATTTTATAGATAGAACATAGCTTCTAGAACTATGGAAATAAATTCAATACAAAATTCTAAAGAAGAATCACCATCTACGCTAGATGAATTCAATGATTTTCTAGTTGAGTTATGGGATATGATTAAACAAGATGCTCGTAATTCAATAAATTTTATTTCTAGCAATAGGGGATTTTTTACTACGGCAGCATTACTTGTCATTCTATTACAAGTATCTAGCATATCGAATTTAGGAGCATCATTTGAAAAATATTGCGGAGGGCGTGGGATGCGTGGTGGTGGTGGTGAACCAGCTATTTTGGAATTTCAAGATGTACAAGCTGCTAAATCAAAGGAAAAAGCAGATAGAAAATCAGAAGCAGCTAAGGCGAAAAGGGCATCTAAAATACAGAAGGAAGTAGATAAACAAATAGAGAAAGAAAAACAGGATATTAAAAACAAAAAATTAAACAGTCATAGCAGCTTAAATTCATTAACTGCTGCTGCTACACAAAAACAACAAGCCAAAGAAGATGCAGCAGCATTAAAACAAGGTAAATCTGCGGCAATAAGTCAATATAAAGCTAAAAAGGCTGAGACACGGGAAAATGATAAATTATTGAAAGCTAATCAAGAAAGGATAAGTTTTTTTGAAGGTATCAAGCAAAAATTTCAATCCACGTTATCACCAGGTTCTTTTGGCGGACCGTTATTTGGTAAGCTCGATCTCATTTTCGATTCAGTTAAAAATGTGTTTTATATTATAGCTATTTTACTAACAATTGCTGGGGTGCTTTCTTTGCCAGTTCTAGTGTTTTTAATAATTACTTATTATGTATTTAAGACTATGATTAGTAAATTTATAATTCTCTAGAGAACACACAATCACACAATCACACAATCACAAAATGAATGATATTAGAAGTTAAATAAATCTAAATTACTAATAGCAAATACTAAATACTGTATATGGATAAAGGTATGGATACTGGTATGGATACGGGTAATGAATTATCTAGAATAGGTGATACAATAGGCGATACTATATCTAATTTCTTAATAGATGATAACTATAAAATAGATGATACTCTTGAATGGTTGGAGTTGAGCCAGGTATATATAATGCGATATCGCCGTATTATTGGCATTGTGATACTAGTTATATTGCTAGGAATAATACGATATTGTCATTGGGATGAAAAGAATGTGTTGGAATTACAAACTGGAGGCGGTAGTGCTGTAATAGCAGCTGCAAAAAGTGCAGGTCGTAGTTCATTTTCTAAGGCAATGGGTTCAGTAGGAACTACATTTAAAACATCAAAGCCAGGGCAAGATTTGGCTGCTGTTAGAAAAACTGTTAGTAATTCTTTAAAATCTGCAGGAAAGGACATAGGACAATATAGTTCTCATTTAGCCAAAGACACTTATACAGGCGAACAAGTAGCAAAGTTAAAAAGTGCAGCAGGCAATGCCTTAGGAAAAAGCAAATTAGGACAATTTGCAACTGGAAAGATGGGTGATATCAAAGATATGAGAAGTGCAGGTATGACTAAATTTGGAGTTGCTAAACAACTAACAGGTCAAGCCGGGCAGTTTGCAACAGATAAATTTAAGGAATTTGCTAATTGGTTATATGAAATTCTTTTTGCAATCGCTATTTCTATTGCAATTTGTATGATTGTAGTTCCATCCATTGCATTTTTTGCATTGGGATTAATATGTTATTTCTTATTACGCAAGAAGATATCTAGCATGAAAGCATTCTAGTATCTACTCTCAATTTATCCACGATTTACCTTTGTTTTATTGGCAATACCATCAGTAAGGGGATTAATTCCAAAGCCGGTGTTATTACTAAGATTTTGATAAGTTATTAAATCATAATCTACTTTGGCAACTGTTGGAACGTAATTGAAATTACCTGCTGCTATATATGAGGCACTATCACTATTATTATTTTGCAGTTTTTTAAATATATCATTATCAAAATACTTATTATAGATTTCGTATATAACGTCTTTATCTAGTTGAGTTTTATAAGGATCGAAATCAACTTGGGCTTTAATTTGTTGTAAGATTTCTCTGACCGCAACTTCATCTACTTTAAAACGTTCATCCTTCCCTAGGGCTTGTGCTTGTATTTTATCTACAGATAATGTATCCTGGAGAGGCATCGTTGTTGGAACCGGTAGATCTGCAGCTACCCGCCCATCCAAAATTTTAGTTGGTATTGCTTCTACTCCATTGGATTTTGGAATTAGTATCTTTGGAATCGTGGTTGTTGCGGGTGCGGGTATTGTAGTATTTGGAATGGTAGTCGGTTTTATATCGCTAGAATTACTAGAATCGCTAGAATCTCTAGAATTACTAGAATCATTAATAGGTGCTACTAGAATTGCAGTTGGTTGTGGATTATAACGCGGGTCTATAATATCACTAGAATCGCCACTAAAGAGTTCCTCGGTGAATAATTCCCTAAGTGCAGATTTAAATGTTCCAACCGCTAGAACCAATAATAAGACACCTGTATATGAATCTAGCCATAGAATAAATAATGATAGGATTAGATATAAAATAAAGCAATATTTATTCATTATATATGTATGCCAAAATCCATATATGAAATTAGCTGTTTTCATAGTAAGTAGATTATAGAATATATAGATGAATATGATGGTTATTGTTAAATGATACCATAATTGCTGGTTCTTGGTCTTTTCAATTGTCTTTGCCATTGTCTTTTCAATTGTTTTTGCCATTGTCTTTTCTATCTGTAATGGTATTGAATACTATAGAAAAGCTAGATAAAATTATACTTGAAACAATAATTCTAGGAAGATGTGCATTTGTCTAATTTACTAGAATAAATTATCTAACTTTTTAATAAAGAATTTATATATTTCTAGCAAATAAATAATAAATTAAAATGTGTTCTATTGAAGAAGCTTGGGCTGGCCAGAATTTTGATGGTTATAGAGTTCAATCACAAGCTGATTTGCACCGTAAATATATGCCTATTAGCGATGATATGCTAACTCGTAATAATGAATTTACAGTTGCTAAGAAAGAACCAGTTTCTAGGATGGGTAATCAAGGTATTAATAGCAAGATGGTGCGCCCTCTACATGTTGCGCATTCACCTGCTAGTGGTGATCACAGTAGTATAGGTAGTATGGGTAGTAGTGGGGATAATGCTATGAACGTGGCTTTTGCAGATAATCAAATGCCAATGGATAATTATGGTGGTCTAGAACCTCGCCCTGGATATATGTCTATTTATGATAATGCAGGTCAAGGTATGCCAATGCCAACACAAACTCAATCACAAGCAGGTCGTAGTGCATTTGGTGATATTAGACAAGCTTTTCAAGTGAGTCCAGTGGTAGAACGATTTATGGCACGAGGTGGTGATTCCAATACTAATTTTTTATTAAATGAGAACTCCAATGACGACCAGTTAATACTAGCTAAGAAATTCAACTCGGCAAACACTAATACGCCAGTGTTAGGTAATACACTATTAACTAATACGCCAGTGTTAGGTAATACAACTGACCATAAAACACTACAAGGTTTATCCCAAGTACAGCTATCTTTGCAAGATATTTTAACCCGGCTAGATAGAGTAGAAAGGGAATTACATAACGGCGCATCTCGTAATATGTGCGATATGGTTTTATATGTTCTTGTGGGTATGCTTATTGCTTTTATTGTATATTCTCTATTACGTAAGTAATTCATCTAGTTTGCTATGAAATAAATCAATATCGTCTAAATTATATCCTCTGGTGTCATTGCTAGTCTGCCGATAATCTTCAATAGGTCTATAATTTTTTTCCTTTTCTTTTTTAGTTCCTGGTTTGCTAGAGAATAATTTATATTCACTCTCACGGGATCCTGATAGCGGCATTATAGCTGCGAACTTATTATCTCTAGCGCCAATTCTAATAGGTGCTTCTAGTTGATACATTTGACGAGAATAATCCGAATTGCTTTCCTTTTTCCACGAAATAAATATATTATTGGGAACTGCTAGATGTACTTCAAACCCTTTCTCTACTAGTTTAACCATAATAAAACGGATACAATCCATTAAATTAAATAAGGGAAGACCAAACACTACACTAGGACAAGTAAATATACAACAACAATCATCAGTTTGCTGATTAGTTGTCATAATCTTATTATAAGACATATTTAGAATATGTTCAAAGACTTTAATTTTGCGGGCTTCACGAGCTTCTACCTCGCTACGTAATTTAGCTGGATTAAGAAGCGACATCGTACTTGGATTCTAGAATCAGATAAGAAAGAAAACAAAGGAAAAATAAACAAAATACTTAATTTATAAAATAAAATCTATAATACTTATAGATAAAATAACATACCCTATTAATTTAATAGATTGATAAAATGGCATTCCGTGATGTACTCTTTAATAAAGACCTGTGCAATGGCACTATTACATATCAAGGTTCCGGTGATCTTTTAGTTCGTGGCAATTTGAAAACGCCTGTTGCAGATGCACAACTATTTTTCTGGGCTGCTGCGCCTCCTACTAAGGGTATTAGTTTCTCTGGAAGTGGTATGCCCTATCCCAATCCTCTAGTAGCTTATGATCGTACTCCTAATAAGGGTGTAGTTCCTGTGGTAAATGGCACATTCCAATTTAGTATTAAGCATCCTAATGCATATTACATTGGTCTAGGTTCTCTTTACTTGCCACCTCATATTAATTTTAAGCTATGCGCACCCGGCCAACCTGATAGTTATTTTTCCGTCCAAATAGATGATGGTATTCCTTTTCGTATGCTAACATATCCTGCACCTCCTACTAAGAAACCCCGTCTTAATGCAATGTTCTATTGCGAACCAGAAAAAGGCGCTCGTAGTCAAGAATCTATCTTAAAGGCAAGTGCTTATCCAAGTGGCTATTCTATGCCTGATAATTTTTGGGGTGATCGCCCACCACGTTAATCCAAATAATCTAGATTGAAAGACTGGCAATATCCATTTGTATTTTTGCAATTGCTAGCTCTACATTTGCAATTTGTGTATTGATTTTCTCTAGCTCTATTTTAGTTGAATTTTTTTTTGCGATTTCTTCTAGCAGAGTTGCTAATTCTTGGTTAGTTTGCTTTAAAAAATTATTAGTTTCTGCTAACTCGTTCTCTACTTGTTTAATCTTATTTGCTAGAGTTATAATATTGGTTTCGTGGTCATTTGTAATTCTAGATGTCATAATATTCAACCGTTCTTGGGCTCGTAGTGTGTCTGCCGCTAGAGAATCTAATTTCATTTTATATTCCTGTTTGACATTATCTATAACTTCAAAATCCCAAGAATTCAATCTAGCTTGTAAATTATTTAATCTTTCTTCTAAGGATGTTTTTATTAATTTTGCATTTTTATAATTATCTTTATAACTAACTACTTTTTCTCTAGAGGTAGAGCTAGTATCTTGCTTTGTTTTCAAATTATTTGCAGTAGCGGTAATAGTTTTATCTAATCGAGTTGCCTTTTTGCATATACTAGATAATTGGTATTTAGCATCTTGAATTTGTTTATCTAGATATGATATCACGGTATTCAATAATTCGCCTGAATTGGTATCCATACTAGTATTAGTATTAGAATCAAATAATGCTGCTGGTAATAGTTCCCTAGCATTAGGTGTTTGTAATATATTATGTTGATTCGCATTAGGATTTGCATCAGGATTTGCATTAGAATTTGCATTAGGATTTGCATAATATGAATTAATTACCTGAGTTTTTAATTCGATTAAGCTATCTAACAAACTAGCAACTGCAATAGAATTGGTATTATAAAATTCTTTTGTTTTATTAAGTTCATCTAGAGTGGTAGTAATAGTGGTTTTCTCTTGTTTCTTTTGTTGTAATTCCAGAATAGTATTTTTCCTATAAGAATGTGCTTTTTCTTGAATGCTAGATAAATTATTCTGGGATTCTGTAAGTTGGTTTTGTAAATCTTGTATTTGAATGGATAGGTTGATTTTATCGACTTCTAGAGATGCAAGTTTATCTAGATAATCTTGATTGGCTTCTTGGGTTCGATCCTTAATATTTTGAATTTCTTCCTGATATATAGCAAATTCTTGCTTTTTATTAGTTTCTAGCTGTCCGGGTAGTAATTTTATATGATGATTCAATTGGGTATACTCACTACGAGAATTTAATAAATCATTCTTGCATTCCTGGATTCTAGCCTCTAGAATCTTTTTTTGTTCTAATAAATCTAGTCTATTTGCATCTTCTAGTGTATGTTGGGTAGGTGCAGTCTTAATAGAATTAAATAATTCTAATTGTTTTGACTTGAGATTATCTAGTTTGGTAGTATATTCTGCTAGTTTATTTGATAGAAGTTGCAATTGGAACTGGTTTCTTTTATTCATATGTGCTATGTGATATGTGATATGTGCTATGTGATATACGATATGTGCGCTGCTAGATGGAATTATATATTTTATGTATAAAATTATAGTGCAAAAATATCGGCATATCGGCATATAGCCAAAAGAAATAGCAAAGACAAAATACATAGAAACATACATAGAAAAAGAATATAAAAAACATTATAAGATAATATTATAAAACAATATTATAAAAACCGGAAAACATAAAATGGCCGCTAGTTCAAAATTGATTCAGGCAATTTCATATGCTATAAATAAATATTCTAGTTTGCCATTACTTTCTAGAATGCATTTGTATGATACATTGCAGAACTATATTTTTTCACAAGACAACCGACTAACTACACTAGAAAATAAAATATCACAACTTCAAACTAAACTAGAATCATTTGAAAATCATAAATCCAAAGAACAACAACTTAATAACACTAACAAACAAGAGCAATGAAAACAAACAAGAGCAATAAAAACAAACAAGATTAATAAACAAATCATAAATTACCATTGCTAGAGATATTCATTTACTGCATTTTCAATATTTTCTTTATTTGTTCCAATTAAGGAATGACACATAGTGCCATTTTTCATATAAATTAGACTTGGGACTTTGGCAATATCAAACTTTTCAGTAATGCAAGATAAATCTTCGTTTTCTATATCAATTTCTTCAAAAACAACCATAGGATATTCATTTTGCAAATATTCAATGAAGGGTTTTAATGCTTTACATGGACCACACCAGCTTGCCTTAAAATCTAAAACAATCAGTTTATTAGGATTTGTAGTGCTAAATGTGATTAATTCATCGTATGATTTAAACATTTTCTAATGTAAGCTATATAAGATCTAGAAGAATTGCTCTAGAAGAATTGCCCTAGAAGGATAAGTATTTTATTATTTTATATTGCTAATTTTTTTACAAAATAAACTTAAGGAACTTAAGGAACTTAAGGAACCTAAGGTTCCTTAAAAACTTCCTCCAGTTAAACTTATAAAGGTTTAACCTAGGTTCCTTAAAAACTTCCTCCAGTTAAACTTATAAAGGTTTAACCTAAGGTTCCTTAAAAACTTCCTCCAGTTAAACTTATAAAGGTTTAACCTAAGGTTCCTTAAAAACTTCCTCCAGTTAAACTTATAAAGGTTTAACCTAAGGTTCCTTAAAAACTTCCTCTCTTTCTCTTAGAAGTTCTTCTTTCTCTCTTAGAAGTTCTTCTTTCTCTCTTAGAAGTTCTTCTTTCTCTTAGAAGTTCCTCTTTCTCTCTTAGAAGTTCTTCTTTCTCTCTTAGAAGTTCCTCTTTCTTGTTATGAACTTAAGGAATTAAATTAAAATATATTTATCGCGGATTTATTAAGACAATCTAGAATTATACTATCACCATTATGGGTAATAGGTCGATATATGAAATAATGCCAACCCCAAGGTATATATACTAAATTTCCTTTCCTAACAATAATTTCAATATAATTTAATTCCATTGGTTGTGCATCTAGCATTTTAGTAGCATCATTGCTAGATACGTAATTATTAAAGGGTTCTAGCTTTCCAGATTGGTCTGGTGGTGCAATTATTATACGAAATTGACCTGATACACATCCTAACATTTGCAAGTAATTACTTTGTTTAATAAAGAAAATACCATTAGTATCATCTAAGACAACTGATCGAATATCTATTAACCAATCATATGACAATGGCAAATTATATGGCTCTAGATTCATTTTAATAGAAGTAGAATAATTCATTTCAGGTTGACTAGTGATTTGGACTTTGATATTCTCTAGAGGTTGGTCAAGTAGTTTATTAAAATCTTTCCAAAATTCTAATTCACGCTGAAATACAATTGGTTGATTATGGCCGAGCAATTCATAAGCTAGTTCCGGATCAGGATCGTGCACTTGCAATATATCTAGCTGATTAATAACTGTAGTAATCTTAGTAATATGGACGTAGAAAAAGAATATTATAAATAATAAAACCAGTGCTGCTAGATATTTATACATTTCCAAATGAATTACAAAAATTAGTAATTAAAGATTAGCAATTAAAGATTATCAATTAATGATTAGTAATTAAAGATTAGTAATTAAAGATTAGTAATTATAAATATATTTATTTGCCAAATTATTCTTTTTCAACTATTTTGGAAAAAAACAATATAAAGACATTTAAAATAAAGGTATCTAGACAATCACGAATTCTCAACTTTAATTAACTTTAATTTATTTTAGTTATAAATACAATGGCAACTGAAACCGCAAGTGCTTCATCTACCACATCACCTCTGACCGGTTGTGTAAAATGGTTTAACAATGGTCTGAATTATGGATTCATCACGGTTCTTTCAGAGGGTGTAAATCGTAATTCTGATATCTTTGTTCATCAGTCAAATATTCGAACGGCTAAGGAGTGTTTCCGGACGCTATACACTGGTGAGTGTGTGCAATTTGAATTAGCAAATTCAGATAACGAGAAACACCCAGTTCACGCGGTTAATGTACGTGGATTTAATGGTGTTCAGCTACGATGTGAGGTTCCTCGTGATAATGGATTCGGGCGTATAGGTGGTAGTAGCAATGGTCGCGGACGTGGTGGTGGTCGAGGACGTGGTAATGGTCGTGGTAATGGTCGTGGTGGTTTTTTCCGAAATGTTAATAGTAGCAGCAATCACCAGCAATCTGAAGATACTACTCCTGCCGCTACTCCTGCGACTGCTACTACACCTGCTATAATTGAAACTACATCTCAGGAGGCTATCGATTCTGTAATTAGTGGAACTACTGAACTTTTAGTATCTACGCCTTTAGATAATGCATCTGCTGCTACATCTGTTGCGAAAGGACGTGGAAGGGGGCGTGGTCGTAAGATCAGTGTTTAGATTATATTGTAATTAATTATTTTGTATAGTGTTGTGTGTTGTTGTGTTGTTGTGTTGTTGTGTTGTTGTGTTGTTGTGTTGTTGTGTTGTTGTGTTGTTGTGTTGTAGTGTTGTGGTTTTGAAATTTGTTTTTTGGTTTTTTTCTATTAAGATTATAGTATATACATTAAAAAATGAGTAATAATAATTCGAGTGTAAGAGAAATTGATTTTACTAGTAGAACAGGATTTTACAATAAGCACAAGAATATATTTTCAAATTCGATTGCTGTATCATTAATTGTTCTAATAGGTATGGTGTTTATTGCATATGCATTTTATGTGTATTATTATAGTGCCGCAGATAATAACGTTCAAGCGAATAGCAGTTATTATGGAAAAGATATTACTTTGTATCAGCCTATATTTCAAGAGTCTGCAAATACTATAACAGATTGCATAAATATGTGTCAAAATGATATAACTTGTGATGGTATGACCTATAATAATAAAACTCAAATATGTACGGGTACAAAGAACGGGCAAATTCGCAATGAAAATTCAGATTATAGTGCGTGGGTGAAACCTCTTGGGAAACCATCAAGTGCATCTAAAGATTTTGCAAAGGCAGTTCTAGTAGGATATACTAAATCATTTAGACTTCTAGATGGTGCAAAAATAATGAATCCATATATGCTAGGTAATTTTTGTTGGGCTTTTAACATTACCATATATGATTTTTATAAAAATTATGGTAGTTGGAGACATATTTTTCATAAAGGAACCCCTATTACTACAGGGCAAATCTTATCATATCAATCTTGGGAAAATTTAGTTCAGGATTTTCCTAATCAACAAATTGGAGTATGGTTAGCACCTTTTACTAATAATTTGCGTATTGGAATTACTACTACATCTCTAGCAAATAGAACGTACGGCTCTTATCCGGATGCATTTGTTGAAAAATGTGATTCAGTATCGGGAAACTGTTTCATTACCGATATGCCTAGTGGTAAATGGACTGATACATCCCGTGCAGGAGATGGAACAATACCTAAAACACAAATAAGTACTAACCTAGAATATCTAGACCAAGATTTACAAAATATACCAATCAATACACCGCTTAATATTATTGTGAATGTATATAATACTGTAGTAGAAGTATATTTCAATGGGAAAATAGTAAAAGTATCACAATTAGGTGGTACGCCGGTCAGCGATAAAAAAAATCTATATGTATTAAATGAAAAAACTGTTAATTGCGAAATTAGTAATCTTCTTTTCTATCCAGATGTTGTAAAAAAAGCAGATATAGCTAGCATAATGGCATTATCTACATCCACCAATTAGTTTGCCAATTAGTTTGCCAATTATTTTTATGCTTATTTCTGGGTCTAGATCTAGATACGCTCGCTTGCTTTTGCAATTAAATTTGAATCTTTTCTAGCTTCATTACTTATTTTTCTGAATGATTTTTGTAATTCTTGGAGTATTGCTTTTGTTTGATTATTTTTATTGTTTTTTTTGCTTCTTAGTAGTCTTTTTGGTAGCCCTTTTGGTAGCCTTTGTACTTTACTCCGCTTTGAACCCTTGGCGGCATTTATAATATTAAGCGTTTGAGCTGGTCTTTCTGACTTATCCTTACATTTAAACTCAATATAATCAAAAAAACATTTTGGATTAGTTTTACAAAATTTAGCTTTTCTTATATCAGAACATACTAATGGAATCGCTAATGGAACCGCAGGATTTGCATTTCCTTTCAGTATAAGATTTTTCTGAGTTTTCTTTTTCATAAATGTGGGTTTTTTACTAGCTTTGATACTAGGCGCCGGAGGTTGTAGAAGCATTTCTAAATTACCTATATTTGTATCCTGCTTTTTAGATACCCTAGTTTTGTTAGCATAAATATCATTTGCGTTTTTAATCTCAATAACATTATTGGTAATAACATTACTAGGAATAACATTACTGGGAATAGCATTATTATTAGATTTAGTATGACTTTTTATAATTTCATCTTTTAATTGAGATAAACTTAATTTCTTGACCTCATTAGAATTATAGCCCATCACCACTGGTAATGGCGATGGTTCTGGTGATGATTCTAGTAATGGCGACTGTGCCATTGGTAATTCCTCTAAATCTAGTGTATTAACTGTATCTTTTTTAGAAAGTTTTTGTAAAGCTGTTTTTATAGCCATCTTTATAGCTGTTTTATTATTGGTATTGGCTTTGGTATTGGTATTGGCTTTGGTATTGGTATTAGCTTTGGTATTGGTATTGGCATTGGCTTTGGTATTAGCTTTGGTATTGGCATTAGAAATTGCAAATTTTTCTAATTTTTCCGCAGAACGTTCATCTTTAAAATTGGCAACTTCATTACCTTTATTATACATTTTAATAGTAGGAAATCCTTCAATCGTAGGTTTGTGTGATAAAGCCCCAATTAAATCACTTTTAATATCTGCAATGTTTATCTTGCCAGAATCTTTTAATTTTTCAACGACCTTTTCCCATTCTGGTTTCATTACTTTACAATGACCGCACCATTCTGCATAATATAAAACCATCCAATCACCATCTTTTAATAATTCCGATAACTTATTTGCATCATCGCTAGTTTCTACTTTTAAATACATTCTACTTTTTGTAAATCAATATATCTAAAATATAATAATATTTTTAATAAAGTATAATCTAGATAGTCTAGATAATTCTAGATAGTCTAGATAGTCTAGATAGTCTAGATAGTCTAAATAGTCTAAATAGTCTAAATAGTCTAGATAGTCTAGATAATTCTAGATTGGAATAATATCTAGAATATCTTTAGTAAAACAACATCACACACAATATCCTATTAACTAATACGTTAGTGTTAGGTAATACCCTATTAACTAATACGTCAGTGTTAGGTAATACGCTAGTATCAGGTAATACAAAGATGAATCAATCTGTTATATTTATGATAGCTGGAATTTGTCTGCTTCTAGTTATGCTAGGATTATATTATTTTTATTACTATTTACCTAGACAAAGTAATGTTGGAAAATATCAAATTCCTATTCTTACATCTGAAATTACGCTAGATGAAACTTTTTCACAAACAACTCAAATTGCTAATCTTGTATCTAATAGACCCACATTAATGGTTCCAAAATTAGGATATGGTATAACATTCACCTGGGAAATGTATATTCCTAACCTAGCAGGCAATGCTGCATGGCAAAATAATTATAATATAGTTAAGCCTATTTTTTCTATGCAAGATTCCCCACAAGTCGGATACAACCCAAAAAAGAATTATTTATCTGTCATCACTAAATATCGTGATAATCCATTTTACGCCGAGTTTTCTGAAATCAAAGTTCCTAATTTAAAGCTGCAAAAGTGGTGCAAATATATTCTTGCTTTATCTGGACGCACTATACAAATTTGGATTGATGGTGTAATTGTTAATACTGAATATTTGCCTAGTCTTCCGGTATTCTATGATATACAAAGTGCAATAACCATAGGACAAATTAATAATAATTTTCAGGGTAAAATACGGAATTTAATAATGTATCCATATCCATTAAGTTATACTGAATTACAAAACATCTAGAAACTCAGCAAAATTTCCCTTAGTTAAATTTTAAAAGGAAGTTTTTTAAGGAACTTAGGTTTCTTTATTTTTTCTTCTATCATAATAGTAAAAGGCTACTCTAGCATATCATATAATTAAAATGAATCAACAAACTAATAACTCTGTTAGACGTAATAATCAAACGCCCCCGCGATTAAATAACACACCACAATCTAGCTTATATCAATCAACAGCACGATCATTTAATTCAAGCACTGGGTCAAGCACCGGGTCTAGCTCTAGTAGTGGCGGGTATTCCGGTTCTAAAGTAATCGGTATTATTATCCTAGTAGTAGTAATCGTATTACTAATTGGAGCTTGTTATTGGCTATATACTGTTTATTCTAATCGTGTTTTTCAGACCACTGTAGAAACTGAAGTAATGCCCGATGTTAAAGATGCCGCAACTAATTTTAGTATAGGAAATGGCAGTATTCCTAGCTCAAATTACAGCAATGAATATAGTATTAGTATGTGGTTAAATATTGATAATTATACTTATAATTATGGCAAAGAGAAAATCATTCTGCGTCGTGGCGATAAAGGAGATGGCAATCCTGAAATTGTTTTAGATGCTAAGACAAATGACCTCATTGTCAGGCTTAAATTACAGAATAATGGCGCTCCTACTATCCCACTGGTTGTTTCAGGCACCAGTGTCTCTAGCTTCGCAGATATACCTAAACTAGCTGTAGAAACACAACAACAAAACCATCTACAAAACAATCAATATGGGAATTATGGGAATTATGGTGTTTGCCATGGAAGTGGTCTTGAAATTGCAACAAATTCTTTAGACCAAGTAGGCAACAATGTAATAAATTATCCTACTATCCAATATCAACAAGCTAGCGGATGTAATAATGTTTTGACGACCCTAAAACCTGAGGATGCAATGACACTAATGATAGACCAAGCCGCACGTGTAAATGTAAAGGAAGGATTCAAAGCCAATGGTTGGAAAAAGGAGGTGAAGGGGGAGGGGGAAAGGGAGGGATATGACTTAGCACGGATTGATACTACTCGACTATCTGATAATTCTGCACCACTTGAATCTCGTAATGTTTATCACAATGAATATTTTGCTCAAATATCGGGCAATGACGTCCAACTTAACCATCAGGTTTCTGCATTAAAAGAGGGGTTTGATGCGGTGAGCGATCTAACCAATGCATGTGTTGCAGTGATGATAGATTTATGTAAGCTTGCCAGTGCTATGCAATCACAAACAAATGCCGATAATCAGGTAGCGGCTATGAATACTGCATTCCAAACAATTATAGATTCGCTAGAGAATGCTCGTAGCAATGCCACTACTGCAGATGATATAACTAATTCATTTCAATCATCAATGACAAATTTATCTGATATGATGACACCTAGCACAACCTTTGAACCCTTAATAAATAATCTTCTAACTGATCTGGCTACACTTGAATCCGCTAGTGCACAACCAGGTGCTAATAGTATTGGTTTTACCACTATCCAGTCTGCTGTAAATTCTAAATTATCTAATATGAATTGCCCGCTTACGTTAAGTGGAAATAATGAAGTTGATATAACTACCAACTTTTATGAAGCATTTATTAATATGGTTAAAAAGAGTCTATATGCCTATCTCAATAATATGGGTGCCGGTTTAAAACAGGCGTTCCCAGATCTCGCCGGAAATGAAAATGCATCTTGTCTAATTCAAAATATGACTAATGCAGACCCTACAGTGGGAACTTGTATATACCGCGCAATACCACTGCAAAAATGGGTTCATGTGGTGGTGAGCGTTTATAATCAAGTAGTAGATATATTTATTGACGGGCAACTCGCATCTAGCTGTGTATTGAAAGCATTCCCTGCAATCAGCACTAGCAGTGTTATGATTACTCCAGATGGCGGTTTTGCTGGTAAAATAAGCCGTGTCGTATTTTCTAATACTGCTATGACAGTTCAACACGCAAAACAATTATATTACGCCGGCCCAGTTGCATCTAGCGGTTTTTGGTCTATGATTCCTAATTGGGTCTGGTATGGTGTTATTTTTCTTATTATCATTGGTATTGGCTATTCCTTATTCATATGATAAATGAATTTTGATATTTTTATTAAGGTTTTTTATTTATTTATTTTTAAAATAATGCAAAAAAAATGCAATTATTATATAATTATATTATAATACGCAATACTTTTGCTAGATTAGGTAATTATGGCAGAAAATACTAAAACAAACAATACACCCAGAAATAATACCTTATTAACTAATGCATCAGCGTTAGGTAATGCGCCAGTGTTAGGTAATGCGCCAAGAAATAATGCATCAAAAACTGGTAATGCAACAACTGGCAGTATAAGCAATGCAAATTTTAATAAAGAAATACAAAATATTCTTGGTAATACTGCACCTGCAACTACAAACAATACTTCTAAAACCAATACTTCTAACACCAATACTTCTAAAACCAATGCAAACAAGGCTACTATAAATATAAATAATAACAACAACAACAACAATAATAACAATAATAACAATAACAATAACAACAATAATAACAATGATGATAATGGGAATGCTAGTAGAAAAAATCAAAACCAGAATAAATCAAAATCAGAAGAACCTAGTATGATGGATAAAGGAATGGATAAATTGAGTGATACTTTTTCTAATATTAAAAATTCTATTCTAGGAGAACCGTCTGCCGCTCGGAATAATTCTCAAAAGGAATCAGTAAATAGGGATTCTAGGGAAGCTAAGGAAAATAAGAATAGGGCAAATCGGGAGAGGATGATTCGCGAATTAGTACCAGAGTCTGAATCGCGGGCTGAAAAAGGTGATTCTATTTGGATGCTAGTTATAAAAGTAGTAATAATGGTAATTATCCTAGTTGCTATCTATTATATTGGTAATTATCTTCTTAAGCGCTATATGAGTTCTAGCGCCAATTCGCCTATGCTACTCAATACAACTAAGAATGCTAAAAATGCAATGGTGATTAGCCAAGACCCTACATCTGTTAATTATATACCAATTTTAAAATCTGAAGGCCAAGATGGCATTCAACTCACTTATGGATTTTGGTTCCTTCTACAAAATATGGAATATAAGCCGGGTGAATGGAAACACGTATTCCATAAAGGTAATTCTTCTAGTTATCCAAATCGAGCACCTGGTGTATGGTTTCATCCAAATAAAAATTCTATTCGTGTATACATGAATACACAGGATAATATCCTAGAATATGCAGATGTGGATGATTTACCAATTCGAAAATGGGTTTATATGAATATAATTCTCAATAACCGTAATCTAGACTTATATGTTAATGGATATCTAAAAGTTCGTAAGGAACTCAGTAGTATTCCTAAACAGAATGATGATGACTTCTGGGTAAATATGTATGGTGGATTTGAAGGCTATTTGAGTAATATCCGGTATTATGCATACGCCATTGATTTCAATGAAATTTATAATAATATAAATGCAGGGCCAAGCACTAATAACTGTATTGATACCGGTGAAGTTCCGCCATATATGGATGATAATTGGTGGTTTCAGTATAACGGCTAAGTTTTAAGTATTTGTGTTATTGGATAATAAAAAAAATAATTAAAATAATAAAAATAATCTTGATTATCAAGAAAAATAGTATAGTGCATAGTGCATAGTGCATAGTGCAAAGTGAAAAAGTGCAACATTTCAAACGACACCATTGTAAAAGTCTCTCACTCTATCACGTTTCAACTCCCAAAATGTATAAAACATACTCTTATCTGGCAGGCCTGAAATACTAAACGGACATAATCGGCCATCTGCATAAAAGAGTTCGTTAGTCCAAAGAAACACATGGCGACCAGAATACCAATTAGTATGGATGCATCCAGGAAATTTCTGCACTAGTATTTCCTTGGTCAAGCCAATGCTGTCCCCATTTGCCAGCTCAATTTCAATTGCAAATTCTTCTTTCCTACGAGAATTAATTTCAACAACAGCTGCTAGAAACTTTTTCCAAAACCTTTTGAACTTTTTTTCATTCTTTGATTGTTGGGAACCCATTGTTGAAATTGGTAATAACTAATTTATTTTATTAATTAATTAATCAAATTTTGTTAATTATTCAAATAATACCATTTATTTTGATATTAGAATGGCTAGGTTTCTAGGCTAGGTTTTTAAGCTAGGCATCTTGAATAGTGGAAACTATATTTTTTTCAATTAGTTTATCTAGCAGAATCTTATCATTGTTCAAAAGATTTTCCATATCTTTAGTAATTATACCAATTTTTTCATTATGTTTTTCATTGTAATAAGCCATTGCATTTGATAATTCATTATATTTAGTTTGCATTGATGTTTCTATTCTAGAAGTCCTTAAATCTAGCTCTCTTTTTAGAATTCGTAGTTCTTCTTCTAGCATCTGGTTTTTATCTTTTAATCCTTTTATTTGTTCCGCTAGACTGGTGTGAGTCTCTGGCTGATGTTCAGGATGATGATTTAAATAATTTACAGATTGATTTGCAAAAGGTTCATAAATATTTGCACGATGCTTATTAGTTGATAATAGATTACCCATTCTAGCAATTCCCTATGATTATTTATAAGTTAAAAGAAATATTTATGAAATAAAATCCGCTAATGAATATATTATTCTAGATATATAATTCCAGATAACTAAATGATTGGTGGTGCTTTGCTTAATAATTCCTGTATCTGTTTTCGTATATTAATATTGGGGTCATATTTGTAAAAGTCTAAGTCTTTTTTAAATTTATGTATTTCATCCTCTGTCATAAATATATGGTCTGTATTATAAAATTCCTCTAGTTCAATAAGAGATTGTATTGGTATTTCAACTCGTTCTTTAAAGAATTCTACTCGGCTTTTATTACCACCTAAATAACGATGAATTAATTCTAAAACTGTTGCAACCCTTACCCATTGTGCGTTATTTTTCTTATATTTATAAAGCATACGTGTCATAATTAATAATCCTAATGGGGTAATAATACCTTTGAATTCGGAATCAGCGTATTTCTTACTTTCATCTAGAACTTCATCAAAACTGGAATATTCATTTAATTCTTGTTCGGGAAGCATTGGAACATCACTTCCACGATATCCCATTTTTGTTTCTAAAATCTTATCAAAATCCACGTTAACATATTCGCCAACACGTTTAAATATTTCTTCTGGGTTTTTCATCTTGCTAGTGCTTTGGGATTTTTCATCTGCTTTTATAGCATCACGAAATGTATTAAAAAGATTATTAAGATTAACACCAATTAAAAAACCACCTTGAGTCCTTTTCATATCTCGTAATATGTCCTCACTTATTAAATCCGAAAATACATAACCAAATACTGTAGGTTTATGCGCACCAAATTTTAATTTTTTCTTTTCATCTTGTCTCTCAATATCCCGATATTGTGCATATGTTGGTAAATCCATCATTGCCGGAAATTTACTAGTTTTAACTGATGATGGCGGTGTTGGCTGTTGTGGCACTTGTGCATCTATACCCCCTGGCGGCATCCCGTCTAGTGGCATATACCCGGGCGATTGTGATAACATTTCTAGAATAACTGGTGGTATTGGTTGTCCTTGTTTTTGTGCCTCTGTAGCAATTTGTTCGGGCATTATACCTTGTTGCATTAATGTTTGGATATCTTCAGCAGTGAGACCTTGTAAATCCATAGGTGGTTCACCACCGCCGCCACCTTGAAAAATATTCTTCTTTGTTTTTTTAGTAATTTTTCTATTCTGATGCTGATGCTGATTCTGATTTTGATTCTTATTTATTTTATACATCTAGCATATGTGTATATCTAACTTATAGATATGTTTATCTATGTGTATATCTAAGTATATATCTAAGTATTATTTAGATATATTTTATATATAATGGCAGTGGTAAATAATACAAAATTGTCTTATTTAGTAAAATAAATATTTTCTAACTAAATTATAAATTAATTCGTTATTCACCCTATTATAATGGAAACCGTATATTGGGGACCAGCCGGTTGGCAATTTCTCCATATCCTAACATTCCTTTATCCTGAAATACCAGATACTGGCGATAAGATACTTATGCGGGATATGATGAACCTGATTCCTGATATCTTACCGTGTAAATATTGCCGTGCTAGTTTTACTAAATATATGGCGAATTTAGATATTACACCGGCACTTGAATCCCGCGACCTGCTAGTTGAATGGCTTTATAAAATGCATAATAAAGTTAATAAGAAATTAAGATCGCAAGGATTTTGTTATCATAATAATCCAACTCTAGACTACGTTCGAGATTTATATAAACCTCGTATTGCTAAAGTTCATCACATTTTAGCAAGTGGCACCACTCGCGCAGCTCAGCAGTGGATATGCAATGAAGGCCATGAATTTCTTGGTAGTATAGTCTTTAATTACCAAAGTTATTATGCGAATTGCCATACCAGTCAAGAAAAAAGCAAAATTGCGGTATCATATCATAATTTTTTCAATGTGATACCTCTCCTCATTCGGCGGTTGCTACATCCCACCCGAGACTATAAGTTAGACCCAATTAAAAAGTTCCGTATTCGCAATATGCTACAGCAAAATGAACCTTATTCTCGTTTGAAGAGATGGTTTTATGAATGTGATGAATTATGCACACTTCAAGAAAAATATAAAACGTATGAAGAATATGAGGCCGAATTTAACCGGCACCAAGTTTCATCTTGTAATAATCCTAAAGCGGATGATATTAAATCTTGCAGAAACTCACCACGGGTTAGAAATGCTAGGAATGCCGGAAATGCTAGAAAGATGATGACTAAGAAAATAAAAAATAATTAAGAAAATAAAAACAAAGTAAGAAAATAAAAACAAAGTAAGAAAATAAAAAATGACTAAGAAAATAAAAAATATAAAAAAATTGAATGACTCATTTCTAGAAGCAAATAGATAGATCCATTAACGTCAAAGCGAATATCACAATGATTCATTACGAAGTGATTGATAAACGAGGAACATACACAAGATTCTCAGATGCTATCCACCTTCAAGATATCTTAATGTCAGATACGGATGAACTAATTGCACGTGGTATTTACGCAATATCCATAATTAAATCAGAATCTGGAAGTAATCAAGTAGATGATTGGTATTTCAAGCCTATAAGTGAATCTTGGAATCCAGAATCAGAGCGCAAGCTAGAGGAATTATCTAGTGAATATCAACATATGGTATTAGGCAATGTACCCGGACACGTCTGGGTGCTGAGACATTATAATTCAGAAAAAATACAAGAACTTAGTTATAAACTACATATCACCAAAGATATAGATATTAATGAATATCGCGAACAATTAGAAACTATAAGCATTGAAAAAGTCATTAACCATCAAGACCTTGTGGTGTTGTTATGTGTATCACTTAGCACCATGGCATTATAGCACCGCAACATTATAGCACCGCAACATTATAGCACCGCAACATTATAGCACCATGGCATTATAGCACCGCAACATTATAGCACCTCACCACTCTAGATAGGTTTTATGTATTTTTGTATAGAGTTTTAATTTATTTTTTATGGTTTTTAATAAATTAATTTTAATAAGTTGCCTTACTTATAAATTGAGTTGCTAGGTTCTTTTGTATAGTTGTCATCCGGAAAGAGAATGTAATGCACGTATTACTAGTATCACTCGTATATGCACTTCCAAAATCAAAAGGGCTCCCATCCGGTAATAAGAGATTAGTAGTGATCTTATTTAAATTAATACGTGGATTATAAACCCGTGATACTGTGTTTTCCGAATTATCACCCGTTATCCTATAATATCGATATTTACCTTTCAGTGAATACTCGGTCAATATGGCAAAAGACCTAGATATATTATTATTGGTACCAAAATAATTATTTTGCAACTCATCAAATTGCAGGAGCAGATAAGGATAACTAGCATTGCTAGTATCGCTAGAATCTGGTTGATCGCTAACATCCCGGATAATTACATTCATCAATTCGCACGACTTTACATTACCTAAGCCACGGTCAATATATCCTTTACGTGTTTCTCCGGCCGCAGGTGGTGCAGGAGAGAAATCTATTACAAATTGATTAGGTGCAGGATACTTTACTGGATCTCGGTCTTTAGAATCAATCGTGATATAATAATCATATTCCCGCACCTCTGGAATCATCATATCCGTTTGTTTCTCTCTATCCCGGATGGGGAAATCTTCACTAAAAGGCTCCGGCTTTTCAATTGGCTTGGTATCATTTACTGGTGCCATACTTGGTGGAAGCTCTGCTTCTAGTGCCTTTTGACTACTATCTAGAAGAATGGCAACTTTATTGGAATAATTCTCTAAATACTTATCCATAGGTAT
>Ga0209400_1000377_pt1 | contig 38485 bp, 33 predicted proteins | sample M_130807_EF_Meta_FD_187313 | JGI IMG/M metagenome (GOLD analysis project Ga0209400, IMG submission 187313) | Freshwater microbial communities from Lake Montjoie, Canada to study carbon cycling - M_130807_EF_MetaG (SPAdes) (version 2) | ecosystem: Environmental > Aquatic > Freshwater > Lake... | reverse complement strand
TTTTTTGATGAATCTGATGGAAAGCAATTTCAAATTGTAGATTAAGCTTTTAAATTTTAATGAAGCAAGAATATTTTTCCTATTTTTGAGCTGTAGCAAGCCAAAGCATTCTATTCAATTGAATACCGAAACAAAATATATTTTTCAGAAACTGGACGCATTTATCAGGCGTTATTATTTGAACCAGTTGTTGAAAGGACTTTTTTTATTCATAGGCATTGGCATTTTTGCCTTTTTAACAGTCAGTGCAATTGAATACACAGGCAATTTCACTTCCCAAATCAGAAGTATTTTATTTTTTGTTTTTGTATTTGTATGCTGTTTGGTTTTTGTATTCTACTGCTTACTTCCATTACTGGGCTTATTAAAAATAAAAAAGAGCATATCACATCTGAATGCAGCCAAAATGATTGGCAATCATTTCCCCGAAATTCAAGATAAATTAATCAATGTATTGCAATTGCTTCCACTAGAAGCACATGATGGAAGCTTATTGGCAGCGGCCATTGATCAAAAAATAAAAGAAATTAAACCCATCCCATTTATAGCAGCATTGCCTTTTAAAGCCATTAGAAAGTATTTGCAAATTGCGCTTGTGGCTATTGCGTTGGCCTTGGTTTTCTTTGTTCAGTTTCCCGAATTGATTTCTGATGCAGGTAAACGCATTATTTTCTATAACCAAGTTTTCAAGCCAGCAGCTCCATTTACCCTTCACCTTAAAAACAAGGAATTATTGGCAGAACAATTCCAAGATTTTACACTTGAAATTGAATGTGAAGGAAAACAAATTCCAGCCAATTGCACCATTAAATTTCAGGGTCAACAATACCAAATGAACAGCCCAAAATTGGGTGTATTTACTTTCGATTGGAAAAATATTCAAGCATCCTTTCCGTTTACCATCGAAGCGGCAGGCTTTGAGTTTGGCCCTTATGAATTGGTAGTGAAAAACAAGCCCTTGTTACTTTCTTATGGCGCTTTTTTAAACTTTCCAGAATATACGGGTTTTGCAGATAAATCAGAACTACAAACAGGCGATTTTACTGTACCCGAGGGAACCCAAATTACATGGAATTTTACGGCCAAAAATGCCGATTCTATTTTTATTTATTTTTCAAAAAATAAATTTTTGACAACCAGCAAAGACCAAATTCATTTTGAATTTAAAAAGCAATTGAATTCAAGTTCAAGCTATGCGATTTATACAAAATCAAACAATGGACTCAAAGGAGATTCACTCAATTTCAATATCCAGGTGATTCCAGATTTATTTCCTCAAATTGATGTAGTTGAACAAAGTGATAGCTTGTCAAAAAAACTCATTTATTTTTCAGGAAAGATTGAAGACGATTATGGTTTAAGCAAGCTGCATTTTTGCTATCAATTTACTAAATCAGAAAACGCCAACAAGCTCCAAAAAGGTATACAAATTGTGCCTTTAAGCATTGATGCGTCAAAGTCTCAAAGCTTTAATTATATTTTCAATGGAAATGAATTAGGAATTGAACTTGGAGACGAACTCAATTATTATTTTGAAGTTTGGGACAATGATGCCATTCATGGTGCGAAATCGGTTCGAAGCCAATTGAAATCAAAGAAAGCTCCGAATTCAAAATCACTTGCTGAAGAAAGTACCAAGGGGGCCAAAGAAATTGAATCTAAATTGAATGAAGCGCTCAAAGAAAGCAAAGACCTTCAAAAAGAAATGAAGGAATTGCTCGCTAAAAAAATGAATGAGCAACAACTCAAATGGGACGACCAGCAAAAATTAGAACAGCTTCAAAAGAAACAATTTGAATTAACCCAGAAAATTGAATCCATCAAAAAAGAAATCAAGAACAAACAAATCAGAGAACAAGAATTTAAAGCCGAAAATGAACAAATACTTCAAAAGCAAGCGCAATTAGAAAAGCTTATGAAGGAAGTTGTTCCAGAAGAATTAAAGAAGTTAATGTCTGATTTAGAAAAGCAAATCAAACAGCAAAACAAAGACAGAATACAAGACGAACTCAAGCAGCTACAAATGAACAACAAAGATGTAGAAAAAGAGCTAGACAGAATGTTGTCTTTGTACAAAGAATTAGAAATTGAAAAGCAGCTAAACGACCATGCAAATGAACTTGAAAAATTAGCCGAGAAACAAAACGACTTGGCTAAGGAAAAAAACAAATCTCAAGGGCAAGAAAACCAAGAAAAAATTGCAAAAGATTTCAATGCGCTCAAGCAAAATTTAGAACAACTTGCCAAAGAAAACAAGACCTTAGATCAACCCAAACAAATTGAGCAATTTCAAGAGAAAGAAAAAGAAATTGAAAACAAACTAAACGATACCCAAGAACAATTAAACAAGGGCAAGGATGCTAAAGCCAAGCAAAAGCAAAAAGAATTGGCTGAAGAGATGAAAGAATTGGCCCAAGAAATGAAATCGAAACTTGAAAAGGAAGAGGAAAAAGAAAACGAAATGAATATCCAAGCCTTACGAGATGTTCTAGATAACTTAATTTTATTGAGCAATGCGCAAGAAACCAACTTGGAAAAATTCAAACAAATCAATGGGTACAATCCGCAATATGTTTTGTTGGGTCAAACCCAAAAATTAATCAAAGACAATGCTAAAATTATTGAAGACAGTATTTTTTCTTTGAGCAAAGAGGTGCCTGAAATGCGTGCATTTGTGAATAGAGAAGTAGGTAAAATGAACGAGCATTTGAATGATGCCATTCAAGGTTTCAATACCAGACGTCACCAAGACATTGTGGTTAATCAGCAATTTGCCATGATGCGCATGAACAATTTGGCCTTGATGTTGAGTGATGTGCTCAAACAATTGCAAGAGCAAAATCAGCAGCAAAAATCGGGCAAAAGCGGAAAAGGGAAACCCTCTAAAAAACAAGGTTCTGGAAGTCCAAGCATGAGCAAACTCAAGCAAATGCAAGAAGAGCTCAACAAGCAATTGAAAGAAGGGATGAACCAAAATGGTTCCGGAGAACAGGGGAAAATGTCGTCAGAGAAATTTGCTAGAATGGCCGCACAACAAATGGCCATTCGTCAGCAATTGCAGAAAATGCTCAGTGAAATGGATGCCTTACAAAAAGAGCAAATGGGTGGGGCAAAACCTTTAAACGATTTACAAAAATCTATGCAGGAAACTGAAAAGGAATTGTTCAATAAAAAGCTTACGCAGCAAACACTGATGAGGCAACAAGAGATTATGAGTAGAATGCTTGAACACGAAAAAGCAGAAAAGAAACAAGACCAAGACAACAAGCGAGAAGCAGAGCAAGCCAAAGAATACATCAAGCCATCACCTGTTTACTTTGAGCAATACAAGCTCAAGAAAAAACAACAAAAAGAATTACTAGAAACCGTTCCTCCGGGCATGCAACCCTATTACCAAGAAAAAGCAAAACAGTATTTGAATAAACTGCCTAGGTAGTTTAGTTTTTAAATTTCAAGCCAGCCTCATTGAGGGCTTTTGTCATTTGTTTGATGCTGTTTGGGCCAATACCATGAAAAGATTTCAGTTCATCAATTGTTATTTTACTCAGCATTTTTAAGGAGCTGATTTGATTTGCTTTCAATGCCCTCACAGCAGGTGCAGCAAGCCCTTCAATAAAAAAACCAGCTTTAGCTTCTTTTTCACAAACAGGACAAGTTTTGCAATCGCTGGTTTTCTTAAATACATGTCCATTTTTACATTTGTTGACGTTTGTTTTAGGAGGAGTTTGAACTTGTGCCAATCGGTGTAACACCAATTTTTTAATCAATAATTCTGGAATGTCAATGTTATTTGGAATTTGAATGGCTCCTTTACTTGTTTTAAAATCTTTGGTCCATTTTTCGAAGGCGAGTACGCCTTCAGCAGTAGGGTAAATGCCAATATGATTTTTAAAAGCAGCAAAATACAAGAGCATTTTTTCTTGTTTAAAAGCAGGCATTCCGTAACCAATGCATTCCATTGCATTGGGCGCATTTTCAATCACAATCTTTCTTATTTGCTTGAGTTTTGATTGAATGGCAGGCGTTTGTTGTTCTATATAAGCCAGAATTGGAGATTCGTTTTTCATTTAAACAATGCTTTGTGATTTCTTAAATTTTCTGATTTTCAAAATGGCATTTTTCATGGGAGAAGAGGTATTGAGTTGAATCATTCTCCCCAAAGTATGTTCCTTGTACCATTTCTTTTCGTACAAAGTTTCATTCTTCTCATTGTTGATGATGGCTATGATGGCATGAATTTTTTCTTCATATTTTTTAAGCAATTGACTTGAATCTATCGCTGAGTAATCTGCATAAAATTTTTCTGCCAGCTTGCCAAGTTCGTTCCATTTGAATCCTTTGGCTGGCATTTCAATTTCAATGCCTTTGTCACTAGCATCTTTCCAAATCAAAACCAATTGGCTCCAACCAATTAAATAGGATAACAATTGATGAAGATTGATGAGGCTATCTTTTTTATGGCCTTGAATCAATACCAAATGATACGCATCAATTGGAATATTTTGCACTGTTTTTGTAAGCGTTCCAAATCAAAACAAATCTGTTCAAGTAGTTCAATTTTATTTGAAGGGATACTCATTTTATTTCAATTGAATAGGAATCCAAATCAATTCTTTTTCTTCTGGATTGACAGGATTGTAATTGGCATTCATCTCACATACCAATGGTCTTGTTGCATCAAAAGCATAAGGGCTTTTTTTCATCCAATCGCTGAAAATATAGTCAAAAGCTTTTCCAGCTTCAGCTGCTGTTCCTGTATATTCAAAAACTGCAAACAACGAGGCTGGAACCTCTACAATCTCCAAACCATGCTGTTTTTCTTGCAATGCATCTATTTCAACACAGGCCCATTTTGTAAAGTTGATTTGCGGGTCAAAGGCATCAAAACTATAACCTGGAGAATAGGTATCGATGGCAAATAAATGATTGTTTATTCTATGAGGAATAGCCTTTACCAATGGCATAAAAGATTGCCAAAGCGAAGGCGTATCATTTTTGGTAAAATTGGTATTGCAGTTCTTACCAATAAAAATTCTGACCTGAGTTGTTGCTATTATTTCAGGGATTTTGATTTCCATTCAGTGAAAATACTAGTTTATTCCCCAGTAAGCACAAATTTTTTGGTGGTGGTACCTAAATCAGTTTTCAGACCAATTAAATAAATACCCTTTTCAAAGTCATTTAAGTCAATTCTTTTGTCCTTCCCAGTCCAAAGTAATTTTCCAGATAGATCCCAAATCTCAATTTTTTCAATGGCTTGATTACAGTTTATTTGAATGCTGTTTGTAGCTGGATTCGGATATACTACAAAATCTGATTTGATAGGCAGTGTATTATTTAGACCCGAACTTAAACAAGCTCCTACTTGGTATGAAAAAGCTACTTCTCCATTCTTGTGTTTTCCATCTAGCGTATCTTTTGGTAAATAGGTTCTTACAAAATCTACTTTCACGCAATCTGAACTCACATCAACTCGTAAATGACCTGTTCCCGCGATGGTATCTGAAATATATGCATCTGCATTTGCCAACATGCCAATTTCATATGTAGAATCGGCAGCCATTGGCAAAGCTTGGTAAGTAACACCATCTAGCTCTTCGTGTGCAAATACATGGTCGTGTCCTTGAAAGAAAATATTGACATGGTTGTCTACAAACAACTGATGGATGGGTTTGGCAAAATTGGGTCTGTTTTTAGTAAAGGTATAATTGGTACCATCTTGTTCATAGCCTCCCCATTCAAATAATTTGGCATTGGTAACGCCACCTCTTCCTTGTCCTCTGATATGATGCGCAAACACAAATTTAAATTTGGCATCGCTGTTTTCTAAAACGTTTTTCAGCCAATTGTATTGGGTTTCTCCAAGCGTCCAATTCCAATTTTTAGGTTTGGCACTGGTATCGCATTGGTCTCTGTAAACATCTAAAACAATAAATTCTGCATTGCCCCATTTCCAAGCATAATAGTTTTCTGGATTGCCAATTTCAAAAGCTTCAATGGTGGTATTTCCCGAATAAAATTGATTAGGGAAGGGGTTTGGATAATAAAATTTACGCCATTGTGTTCCCATGATACACAAGTTATTTGGCGCATTTTGCTTCATGTAATAATCATTCTCCCCCTCGTGGTTGCCAAGGCAAATATAAAAAGGAATGGAATGGCAAACAGAACCCAAATACGGCCTGTAATACGCATGGAGTTCTTTCAGTTGTTGGCTTGTAATGGTATTCGGAAAATGGTCATCTCCAAAAATATCACCAAGCGTCATCATGAAATCGGGTTTGTCTTTGGCTTGGTTTTCCAAACAAATTTTATAAACCTCTGGTATCCCTTTTTTATCATACAAATGCTCATCCGATTCCAAAGTGAATTTGAAATGTTCATCATTGGCTCTTTGAGTTTGAAACTGATAACATGGACTGCTATTCAAAGGGTCTATTGAATTTTTTCTATAGGCCAGTTTATAGTAGTAATGGGTATTGCCATTCAATTGTTCAATCTCAATTTCAATGGGTGTGTCTTTTGAGAAAGTCATCAATGGTGTTGCTAAGTTCAATTGATTTGAATCTGTACCATACACTATTTTGGCATCAGCATTGGCATCAAAAAGAACGCTTGCAGTGATGCTTTGATTGGTAGGCCTGCCTAAAATGATAGAGTAATTTTGTGCTTGTAAGTCTGAGGTAAGTACCACGAAAAAAGCCAACAAGAGTTGTACTTTACATTGAATGAAAGTTTTCATGAGTACTTAGATGACGATTATTTGTTTTGGTTTAAAACCTTGTTGTAAAAAGCTTCATATTTTGGCACAATGGCATCTATATTGAAACGTTCAGCTCTTTTGAGTGCATTGGCTTTGAACTCATTTAATACGACATCGTTTTTAAGAAGATATAGTGCTTTTTGGGCCATGCCTTCTACATCCCCAACATTGCATAAAAAACCAGTGACGCCTTCTAAGTTTAATTCTGGAATTCCACCCGCATTGCTGCTGATCACAGGCAACTCACAGGCCATGGCTTCTAAGGCTGCCAAACCAAAACTTTCTGTTTCGCTGGGCATCAAGAACAAATCGCCAACACTTAAAATTTCTTCAATTTGGTTCTGTTTTCCTAAGAAACTGACCGCGTCGTTTAAACCCAATTCCCTACATAATTTTTCTATGTGAATGCGCTCAGGTCCATCGCCCACCAATAGCAATTTGGCAGGCATTTCTTTTCTAATGGCTGCGAATATTTTCACCACATCATCTATGCGTTTTACTTTTCTGAAATTTGAAGTATGGATAATTATTTTTTCGCCATTGGGAGCTATGGCAGTTTTAAAATGTGCACGGGGTTCTTTTTTAAACCTTGTCAAGTCTATAAAATTTGGAATGCTCTCAATTTCCTTGTAGATTTTAAAATAGGCGAGCGTTTCTTCTTTCAATGAATCAGAAACTGTAGTTACGCCATCCGATTGGTTGATACTGTATTGTACAACTGGTCCAAAACAAGCATCTTTTCCAACCAAGGTAATATCGGTTCCGTGTAATGTGGTAATGACTGGAATATGAATGCCTTCAGTAGCTAAGATTTGTTTGGCCAGTATAGCAGCCGAAGCATGTGGAATGGCATAATGTACATGCAATAAATCTAATTTTTCAAACTTCACCACATCCACCATGTGCGAGCTAAGGGCCGTTTCATAAGGTGGATATTCAAATAGGGGATAGCTACTCACATACACTTCGTGGTAAAAGGTATTGCCTGTAAAAATATCCAATCGTGCGGGCTGCTTGTAACTGATAAAATGTACCTGATGCCCTCTTAAGGCTAAGGCTTTCCCTAATTCAGTAGCAACTACACCACTTCCTCCATAAGTTGGATAACAAACAATCCCAATTCTCATTGTATAATTTTTATAAAGACTAAAAAAGGTGCAAAGTGCACCTTAAATCCAAGACAAATTTGATGAATTAATTCTAAATTCTACTATAGATTTCTTATACAAGAGTTTTCAATTACCTGTATATTCGCACTTTGTTATTCCCTAGGCTTTAAAGCTTGATTGACCAAGGCATCTTCAATTGTTTATATATGATAAAAAAACGTTTTCTTTTTTATACCATTTTATTGCTTGTTTTATTCTTGTTGGCAATCCCTAAAATTTGGTTCAATTCAAATTCCCAAGTTCAGCAAAAATCCAAACCAATGCCTACGCAGGTGGGTTTGTATAAAATTCAAGCGCGTCCACTAGAAAAAAGCATTGTGGTTGCGGGTGAATTGCATGCCATGAACGAGGTGATGCTGAAATCAGAAGCCAACGGTAGGGTGACCGCAGTTTATTTTAAAGAAGGTTCAAATGTGAGCAAAGGACAATTATTGCTGCAAATAAATGCCCTAGATTTACAAGCACAATTGAAAAAAGTACAGAGTCAATGTAAAATGAAAGAGTTGACATTGAACAGGGCAAAACTTTTATTGAAAGAAGGCGGAATTTCAGAAGAGAATTTCGAGCAAGTTGAAACTGAATATTTGTCTGCCCAAGCAGATGTTGAGCTTATCAAAGAACAAATTAAGAAGACACAAATATTTGCCCCATTTTCAGGTACAATTGGCATTAGCTCAGTAGATGTTGGTTCTTATTTAACCGCCAATTCTGCCATCGTAGCTTTGCAGCAAACTCATCAGCTCAAACTCGATTTTGCAATCCCAGAAAAATATGCTGCTTTGATCAAACCAAATATGGAAGTTTCTTTTGCTACAGAATCTTCAGCACAGCAATTCCAAGCAAAAATTGTAGCTGTTGAACCAGCCATCGATGCCAATACCAGAAACAGAAATGTAAGAGCTATTTTTCAAAATCATCAACAAGCCTGTGTGCCTGGTTCTTTTGCAAAAGTTTTTGTAAACATGGCATTGAATAAAAAAGCAATTTTGGTTCCTACTATTTGTATTGTTCCCATCCTCAAAGGTCAAAAAGTATATGTAGCACAAGGCGATAGTGTAGTCAATAGAAATGTTGTGGTTGGAGAACGCTTAGATTCGATGGTAGAAGTTGTTGAGGGTTTGAAAGATGGAGAATCAGTGGTTTACAAAGGCGTGATTCAATTGAAACCTGGCAGTAAAATTATCAGCAAATGAGTTTAAGTAGTTTAAGCGTTAACCGACCAGTTTTGGCATCGGTGATGTCAATTGTCATTGTCTTATTTGGCATCATTGGCTATACCTATTTAGGCGTTCGAGAATATCCATCCATCGACCCACCAATTATTACAGTCAGAACCAGCTATACTGGAGCCAATGCAGATATCATTGAATCTCAAATTACAGAACCACTCGAAAAAAGTATCAATGGCATTGCAGGCATTCGTTCTATCAGCTCTGCCAGTAATTTAGGAAACAGTGTCATTACCGTTGAGTTCAATTTAGATGAGAATTTAGAAGCTGCAGCCAACGATGTCAGAGACAAAGTTTCGCAAGCAGTTCGTTCCTTACCCAATGATATTGATGCGCCACCAGTGGTAAGCAAGGCAGATGCCAATTCTGATGCCATCATTTCAATGACGGTTCAAAGCGATACCAAGAATATTCTTGAACTGAATGATTATGCTGAAAATGTACTTGTAGAAAAAATTCAAACCATTCCAGGTGTCAGTTCTGTGCAAATTTGGGGTCAGAAAAAATATGCCATGCGTTTATGGCTCGACCCAATAAAAATGGCTGCTTTAGGTGTAACACCACTCGATGTAAAGCAAGCATTAGAAAAAGAAAACATTGAATTGCCTGGGGGTAAAATAGAAGGAAATGCGACAGAATTAACCATCAAAACAGTAGGTAAATTAAGCAACGAAAAAGATTTCAATGACCTCATTGTTTTTGCAAATGGAACCAAACAAGTTCGTTTTTCACAAATTGGGTCTGCTGTTTTGGGTGCTGAAAATGAACAAACCATTTTAAAAGAATCGGGAAGGCCCATGATAGGATTGGCATTGGTGCCACAGCCTGGGGCAAATTATATTGAAATTGCAAACGAGTTTTACAAGCGTTATGATTTAATCAAACAAGAGGTGCCAAGCTATATTCAATTGGATATTGCCATTGACAATACTGGTTTTATCAAAACTTCCATTACCGAAGTAAAAGAAACCTTGCTCATTGCATTTGTATTGGTGGTGCTGATTATTTTTCTATTTTTTAGAGATTGGTTGATTGCATTTAGGCCGCTCATTGATATTCCAGTTTCACTTACCGGGGCATTCTTTATTATGTATGTGGCTGGCTTTTCCATCAATATTTTAACCCTTTTGGCAATTGTATTGGCAACAGGTTTGGTAGTAGATGATGGCATAGTGGTAACTGAAAATATTTTCAAGAAAATGGAAAATGGCGATTCACCTAAAGACGCTGCCATCAAAGGAACAAACGAAATATTTTTTGCAGTAATCTCTACTTCCATCACTTTGGCTGTTGTATTTTTACCCATCATTTTTTTAGAAGGATTTGTGGGTAGATTGTTCCGGGAATTTGGCGTTGTAGTAGCTGGTGCCGTTCTTATTTCAGCCTTTGTTTCTCTTACTTTAACACCGATGTTGAATGTGTATTTAACAAGAAAAAATGCCAGCAAAAAATCTAAATTTTATTTAGCTACAGAACCATTTTTTGTTTCACTGAATCAAACATACAGTAAATCTTTAAATTCTTTTTTGGCTAAACCTTGGCTAGCATTTGTAGTAGTGATTGTATCCTTTGTTTTAATTTTTACCATCGGTTCTACCATTCAAAAAGAATTGGCCCCGCTTGATGACAGAAGTGTGATGAGAATTTCTTCCAATGCACCTGAAGGCGCTTCTTATGAATTCATGGAATCCTTCCAAGATCAAATTGCCAATATGGTCATGGACTCGGTTCCAGAAAAAAGAAAATTATTATCTGTTACAGCTCCTGGTTTTATTGGAAGTGGTGCTGTCAATACAGGTTTTACCAGAATTCTATTGGTTGAACCTTCAAAAAGAAAACGCAGTCAACAACAAATTGCAGATGCCATCAGTAAAAATTTACGCAATTATCCTGATGCCAGAACATTTGTGATACAAGACCAAACCATCAATGGGAGTGGGGGCTCAAGAGCCGGATTACCCGTTCAATTCATTATACAAAACCAAGATTTTTCTAAAATTCAACAATACCTTCCAAAATTCATGGAAGAGGTTGGAAAGAATCCTTGTTTCCAAGTATCAGATGTGAATTTAAAATTTAACAAGCCTGAATTGCTTGTTGGTATCAACCGTGAAAAAGCAAAAAGCTTGGGCGTTTCCATTCAAAGCATTGCCCAATCGATTCAACTTTCATACAGTGGTTTAAGGTATGGCTATTTTAACTTCGGAGGCAAGCAGTACCAAATCATTGGTCAAATGCAAAGAGAAAACCGCGATGCACCTGTCGATTTGCAATCTATTTATGTGAGAGCAGCAAACGGACAATTGGTTCAGTTAGACAATTTGGTTAGGATAGAAGAACAAAGTAGTCCTCCTCAATTATACCATTACAACCGCTATAAATCTGCAACAGTAAGTGCTGGTTTGGCACCCGGTAAAACCATTGGAGATGGTATTCAAGAAATGAGAAAAATTGCAAAGAAAGTTTTGGATGATTCTTTCTCAACAGAATTAACGGGTCCATCAAGAGATTATGCAGAGAGTGCTTCCAATACCAATTTTGCACTCTTATTGGCCTTGCTCTTGGTTTACTTAATTTTGGCTGCTCAATTTGAAAGTTTTATCGACCCCTTCATTATTATGATAACAGTTCCGATGGCTTTGGCTGGGGCATTGGTTTCCTTATGGTACTTCAACCAAACTCTCAATATTTTTGGTCAAATTGGAATCATTGTATTGATTGGATTGGTAACCAAAAATGGAATTTTAATTGTGGAGTTTGCCAACCAACAACGCGAAAAAGGATTGAACAAACTCGATGCAGTTAAAACAGCTGCAGTTGCCAGATTAAGGCCAATTTTAATGACCAGTTTAGCTACTATTTTAGGCGCATTGCCAATTGCATTGGCATTGGGTGCAGGCTCTAAAAGTAGAATTTCAATGGGTATTGTCATTATCGGAGGTTTGTTGTTTTCAGGATTTTTAACACTTTATGTCATTCCTGCTATCTATACTTATTTCTCTAGAAAAAAATCAAACAACTTGCAGCAACATGAAGCAAATTAAACTCATATTGGTTTTGATGCTTGTGAGCAAAATTGCTATTGCACAAGAATCTTTAACACTTTTCAATGCCATTGAACTTGCCTTGAAAAATAACTATGCCATTCAAGTAGCACAAAACGATCGTTTACAGCAAATCAACAACAATGTAGCTGGGAATGCAGGCATGCTACCTACAGTTCAAGGCAATATGCTCAAAGACAATACGCTTACCGATACCAAACAGAAATTTTTAGGTGGCTCAAGTAACGATAAAAATGCGGCTAAAGCATCTCAGTTCAATGCGGGTATAGAATTGTCTTGGACGGTATTTGATGGCTTTAAGATGCTGGCAAGTAAAACAAAACTGAACTCTTTAGAACAAGCTGCTTTGTATAAGTTCAATTTACAAGTAGAATCAACAGTCAGCAAAGTTTACAAAGCCTATTTTGATTTGGTGCAAGCCGAACAATTATACCAATTGCTACAACAAACTTTGGCAATTTCAGAAGCAAGACAAGCATTGAGTTTATCTAAATTTAAAATTGGCAAAGCCTCTAAGTCTGAATACTTAAGTGCACAGGTAGATTGCAATACGGATAAAATGCAATTGTTAAGACAAGAAGTTGCGGTAAAAAATGCAAAGATTGCATTGAATCAATTGCTATCAAGAGATTTAAATTCAAGTTTCAATACCCAGTTTAATTACCAAAACAAAACTGTTTTAAACTTAGACAGTTTGCTTACTTTGGCCAAAGTGAACAATTCCTCTTTATCTTTTTTAAAAGCGTCTAATAAGGCCTTACAATCGGCCAATAAAGAAATTTTAGCAGAGCGCTATCCAAGCTTGATGCTCAAAAGTGGATACAATTTTTCGAATACCAGTTCTGAAGCAGGTTTTTTGCAAAGCAGTCAAAATGCAGGTTTGCATTATGGCGCCAGTATTGGGTTTAATTTTTACAATGGAGGCTCCTTAAATCGCCGACTCAAGAACAGTCAATTGCAATTGAAATCGGCTGAATTATCTTACAAAGATTCCAGTTTAAAAATTGCACAACTCATCAAACAAGAATTCAATAAATACGAATTGGCTTTTCAACTATTGACCATGGAAAATCAAAATTCAGAAGTGGCCACTACTAATTTTGATATAGCCAAAACTCAGTTTGAATTGGGCATGTACAATGCCATTGAATTCAGGCAAGCACAATTAAATTTATTACAAGCCCAAACCCGTTTATTGGCTGTTAAAAATGAATTGGAATTAGCAGAAGCAGAATTGTTAAAATTGGTAGGCTCATTTGCTCAGAAGCGAAATTAATCCTGAGTAATTTTTAGTTTTTCTCTGATGTAATTTGCTTTCAAATGTGCATCATGAACCGTTTCGCCTAATACAGTTACATGTCCCATTTTTCTCATGGGCTTGCTGGTTTTTTTATCGTACAAATGAATGTATACTCCTTCTGTTTGAAGTGCTTCGTCTAATCCGCTCAATTGGTAGCTTCCGTTTACCTCATTTGAACCAAGAATATTCATCATGATGGCCGGTTGAATGAGTTCGGTACTACCCAATGGCAAACCAGCCAATATTCTAAGCAACTGTTCAAACTGAGAGGTATAATTGGCCTCAATGGTATGGTGTCCGCTGTTATGTGCTCTAGGTGCAATTTCATTCACCAATACGTCTCCAGTTTTTGTCACAAACATCTCCACTGCAAAAATGCCTACACCATCAAAAGCTTCCACACATTGTTTTGCAATTTCAATTGCTTTCTCTTCTATCTCATTGTCAAGCTTGGCAGGGCAAACCAAATAAGTAACCAAATTGGCTTCAGCATCAAATTCCATTTCAACAATCGGAAAATGGTTGATATCACCTTGTTCATTTCTTGCCACCATTACTGCAATTTCCTTTTCGCAAGGAACAAAAGCTTCCAACACACAAGCCTGGTCAAATGGAATAGCAATTTGCTGATTTAAGATGGCATCCACATCTAGCAATTGCACCCCCTTACCGTCATACCCATCTCTTCTGGTTTTTGCAGCAATTTTTGTGGCCTTCAGTTGTTTCAAGCCATTTTCCCATTCTGCAGGATTGTTCACCAATACGAAGGGGCTGGTCGGGATTTTTTTAGATTCAAAAAATAGTTTTTGTAAACCTTTGTCTTGAATAATTGCTAAAATTTTTGGAGAAGGGATGATTTGTTTTCCTTCTTTTTCTAAACGAAGCAATGCATTGATATTGACATGTTCAATTTCAATGGTCAATACATCAGAAATTTCTGCCAATTCACGAATTTTAGCTTCATCTTGTAAACTACCTTCAATAAATTGATTGGCATATTTTGCACTTGGACATTGGGCATCAGCTTCCAATACATTGATATGTAAATTCAACCTTAATGCCTCTTCTATCATCATTCTTCCCAGCTGTCCACCGCCGAGTATGCCTATCTTTTTTTTCAGCGGATTCATAAATCAAGTAATGCTATTTTTGTCATTCAATCGTTCAGTAGAGCAGTATCATCAGCACAATGCTGTGCTTATTTGTTCATCAACAATTTTACCAATTGCGCAAGCTTAGTTTTCAATTCAGTTCTATTCACAATGAAATCAATAAAGCCATGTTCTAATAAAAACTCAGAACTTTGGAAACCTTTCGGCAAATCACGTCCAATGGTTTCTTTGATAACGCGTGGTCCAGCAAAGCCAATCAAAGCTTCAGGTTCAGCAATATTTACATCCCCCAACATGGCAAAACTTGCGGTAACACCACCAGTAGTAGGGTCGGTAAGTAAAGAAATATATGGAATGCCTGCTTTACCAAGCAAAGCCAATTTTGCAGAAGTTTTTGCCATTTGCATCAAAGAGAAAGCAGCTTCCATCATCCTTGCACCACCCGATTTAGAAACAATCATCAATGGAATTTTATTCTCTCTGGCATAGTCAATGGCTCTGGCTATTTTTTCACCAACCACACTACCCATACTTCCACCTATGAATCCAAAATCCATGCAAGCAACTACCAATTTTTGTTCTTCAGATAAATTGCCAACAGCTACCCTCATGGCATCTGTAAGTCCACTCTTGTTTTGCGATTCGTTGAGCCTTTTTGCATATTCTTTGGTGTCTTTGAACTTCAAAGGGTCGGTTGGTTTGATATTGGCAAACAATTCTTCGTAATCGTTTCCAAAAAGGATATCAAAATACTCTTCTGATCCAATTTTATCGTGGTAATTGCAACCCGGGCAAACATATTGATTCCTGGCGTGGTCTTCGGCCAACAAAGTTTTTTTACATCTGTTACACTTATGCCAAAGCCCATCTGGGACGGACTTTTTCTCTGATGTCAAGGTAGTTATACCTTCTTTCACTCTCTTGTACCAACTCATTTCAGTTCAAATATAAGTTTCGAAATAAAAGCATGGGCTTAAATATACCAAGAAAAATATAGTATATGTCTGTAAATAAGCCTATTAAATCATATTTAAATCCATTTATTTTAGGATTATAGCAAGATTATTCCCCATAGCTGTTAAAATGCTTTATAAACGGCAACTTGAATCAAACAAAAAAGCCCTGCGCATGCGCAGGGCTTTCAATTATTTTGCTTTGGAATTAAGCAATGGTAATGCTTTGGTCTAAATACACATCTTGTACTGCGTTTAACAAAGCAATCCCCTCGTTCATTGGTTTTTGGAAAGCTTTTCTGCCTAAAATCAAACCTTGACCACCTGCACGTTTGTTTACTACTGCAGTGGTTACCGCTTCAGCCATATCAGATGCACCTTTTGATTCACCACCAGAATTAATCAAACCTTGTCTGCCCATATAGCAATTCGCTACTTGGTAACGGGTTAAATCAATTGGGTGGTTGGTGGTCAACTCAGTATAAACTTTGTCGTGAGTTTTACCAAAGTTTAAGGCAGTATAACCACCGTTGTTGGTAGGCAATTTTTGTTTGATGATATCTGCTTGAATGGTTACCCCCAAGTGGTTGGCTTGTGAGCTCAAATCAGCAGAAGTATGGTAATCAACGCCATCTTTTTTGAATGCATTGTTACGGGTATAGCACCATAAAATAGTAGCCATTCCTAATTCATGCGCTCTTTCAAATGCAGCTGCAACTTCTTGAATTTGTCTTCCAGACTCAGCAGAACCAAAATATATAGTAGCACCTACAGCTGTAGCACCCATGTTCCAAGCTTCATCAACAGAACCAAACATAATTTGGTCGAACTTGTTAGGGTAACTTAAAAACTCGTTGTGGTTTAATTTAACAATAAAAGGAATTTTGTGCGCATATTTTCTTGCACAGCTAGCCAAAACACCATAAGTAGATGCTACAGCATTGCAACCACCTTCAACAGCTAATTTAACAACGTTTTCAGGGTCAAAGTAAATTGGGTTTGGTGCAAACGAAGCACCAGCACTGTGTTCAATACCTTGGTCAACAGGCAAAATAGACATATAGCCAGTTCCACCCAAACGACCGTGAGAGTATAAATCTTCCAAACTTCTTAAAACTTGAGGGCTGCGGTTGCCAGCTCCAAATGAACGATTTACAAAATCAGCACCTGGTAACATGATCAGGTCTTTACTAATGGTTTTACAACTGTGGTTTAACAGTGAATCGGCATTTGCGCCTAACAAATCAGCTATTTTAGTCATATTTTGAATGATTTAATTGGGCAAACTTAACATTTTTTTAAAATTTATGGCTTTTAAATTATATTTTGTTGACGAAAGTCATTAGCATAATGGAAATTGAAATCGAAAAAATCACAAATGAATCTATTCAAAAAATTGCATGGGCAATCAGAAAAGAGGTATTTGTCATAGAGCAAGCCTGCCCAGAAGAACTTGAATGGGAATTTGAAGAAGAATCCATCCATTTCATTGCCAAATACAACGCTGAATATGTTGGTACGGCAAGGTATAGAAAAACAGGGTATGGTTACAAACTAGAAAGAATAGCTGTATTGAAGCCATTCAGAAAACAGGGTGTTGCCTCAGCCCTCATTCAAGCAATCTTGAAAGAACTACCCCAAAATGAAACCAAATATTTGCATGCGCAAACTCAGGCCAAAGCAGTATATGATAAAAATAATTTTACAGCCACAGGCCCCTTATTTGATGAGGCTGGAATAGAACATGTAAAAATGATTTACCAAGGAAGTTTGGGTGTTTAATCTACCAAAATCACGTACATCGCTTTTATTTCTTGCGCGTATTTTTGTACAATAAATTTTCTCTTTGCTTTTTGAGTTGGGGTCAATTCACCAGCTTCTAAGGTAAAAGGTCTGCGTTTGATGATGAAATGTTTTACACGTTCAAATTTGCCCAATTCAACGGCAAATTTATGCATGTCTGCTTCAATCCATTTTTGAATTTCAGCATCTCTGATGAATTCGTCAGCTTCGTCAAAAAAGGCCTCTTTCTTGCCAAAGCTTTCTTTCATTTCTTCTTTTGATGGAACAACAATAGCCGTAAGGTATTCCTGCCCATCCCCAATTAAGAAAATCTGTTCAATTTTAGAAGATTTTAAATAGGTGTTTTCAATGGGAGTAGGGTACACATTTTTACCAAAGGAATTCACAATGATATTTTTAATTCTATCGGTAATTTTTAAATAGCCTTTGTAGAATTTGCCCACATCACCCGTATGCAACCAACCCTCATTGTCAATGGCTTCTGCTGTTTGCTCTGGCATGTTCCAATAGCCTTTCATTACATTTTGTCCTCGAACCAAAATTTCTCCTTCAGCCGATTCAAATGCAGGGTCAAAACTATCATAGGTTTGAAGGGTAATGATTTCTTTGGTATCTGGATTTTGAATAGCCACTTCAGATCCTTTTCCAATTCTCCCAACTGTACCGAACAAAGGCCTTGAGGGTTGATTCACAGAAACCAATGGTGAAGTTTCCGTTAAGCCATAACCTTCACAAACCAATACCCCAATGTTTCCAAAAAACTCACCCACATGTTGCGGCATGGCACCACCACCAGAAATGATAATTTTCATTTGGCCACCCAAGCGCTCTTTAATTTTTTTGAAAACCAATTTTTCTGCAATGGCCAATTTTAGTTGTAAAAACAAAGGGTAAGATTGATTGGCCTCTCTGCAATGTCTTGCTTTCTCTCCCTGTGCAATGGCCCAATTGAATATTTTTAAACTAAATCCACCTTTTGAAGTTACATTTTTACGAACTCTTTCTTCTATGCGCTCCAGCAAACGTGGTACCGTTAAAATGGCATCTGGTTTTGTTTCAATGATATTGCCTGATAAAGCTTCTAAACTTTGTGCAAATGCAATTTCAGTTCCAATAATTGTACTGAGGTAATAAGTAGCAGTGCGTTCATACACATGGCACAAGGGTAAGAAGGAAAGAAAGCGAAAATCTTTGTTTACAATTGGCATTAAATCCACACCCATTTCAACATTGGTGATAAAATTGTTATGGGTAAGCATGGCGCCTTTTGGCTTGCCAGTTGTACCAGAGGTATACAATAAGCAAGACAAATCTTCGCGAACAATTTGTGCCAAACGTGCCTCAATTTGCGCTTTGTTTTCTGCATGTGTGGCAGCCCCTTTGCTTATACATTGCTCCCAAGTCAATTGGTTTTCAGCAGTAGTAGCTGGCTCAAACGTGGTGATGACATGTTTGAGCTGAGGGCAATTGTTTTTAATCTTGTTGATTTTTTTCAATAGAAAAGGAGTACCTACTAAAATGGCTTTTGCCCCTGAATCATTGATAATGTATTCTACTTCTGATTCGCTCAAGGTTGGATAAATTGACACATTTACTAAACCAATTTGCATCAAGGCTTGGTCGAAGATGATATACTCAGGGCAGTTTTCTATGATCAAAGCTACCTTGTCTTGGTGCTCAAATCCTTCATCCATAAAAAATGAGCTAATGGCATTGGCTTGGTTCAATACTTGCTCATAAGTTATCGCCTCAAAAGCGTCTTTCTTTTTTTCATACAAATACTTGCTCGAAGGACTCTTGATATGTTGAGCGGCATTTCTAAAGTAGTAATGCAAAGAAGGGAAACTCGGAATATTTAACATGCGCAGTTATTTTTAAACAAATAAATCGCAATTAAACATTTCTACATCATTAATTCATGCCAAAACCGGATAAAAAATTGCAGAAAAAGCAAATAATAAAAATTATCTGCCAGAAGGAATGCGCATTTTATAATCGACAATAGCCCCTCCTTTAGAAATATTGATGAGCTTGTTTTTGATCAATCTTTTTTTCAATTGAGACAGGTGGTCGGTAAATAAAACCCCTTGGCAATGGTCGTATTCGTGTTGAATGACACGGGCTTCCAAATCTGAATAGGTTTCAGTATAAGTTTTGAAAAATTCGTCTTGGTAGGTAATTCTTAAATTGGCATGTCTGCTCACATTTTCTCTGATATGAGGAATGCTCAAACAGCCTTCTTCAAACTCCCATTTATCGCCCCATTCTTCTTCAATCATTGGGTTGATGAATACCTTTTTAACACTGTTGCTTTGCTTTTTCTCATCAAATGCACCCGTATCAATGATAAATAAATTGATGGCTTTGCCTACCTGAGGTGCTGCCAAACCAACACCATTTGCCTCATACATGGTTTCCCACATGTTCTGAATGAACTCGTGAAGCTTTGGATAGTCTGCATCAATATTGATGGCTTTTTTTCTTAAGATGTCGTCGCCAAAGGCAAGAATAGGTAAAATCATAAAGTTCAAAAATTGCTATCCAAAAATGTTTGTAAAATTAAAACCGCACTGATTTGATCTACATGCTCTTTTTTCTGACGGTCTTTCTTCTTGAGTCCCATTTCAATCATACTTTTTTGTGCAATGGAAGAAGTAAAGCGTTCGTCTATAGATTTTACGGGTATTTCAGGAAAATTCTTATTTAACAAAGATATAAAATTTTTTACATGAACTGCAGATGCTGAGTCTGAACCATCTAATTTCATGGGCTTTCCAACCACAAAACATTCAACACTTTCATGGGACAAATATTTTTTTAAGTAAACAATGATGTCTTTTGGATGGATGGTATCTAAAGCGGATGCGATTATTTTCAATGGATCAGTAGCAGCAATGCCAATTCTTTTTGTCCCATAATCAAAACTTAAAACTCGTCCCATTTATACTGCTTTTTTTACTGCTATTTTGAAAGTGGTGCCTTTGCCCAATTCTGATTGTTTCACAAAAACATCTCCTTTGTGGTATTCGTTGATGATTCTTTTGGAAAGAGATAAACCCAATCCCCAGCCCCTTTTTTTAGTGGTAAAACCAGGCTTAAAAATTGTTTTGAATTTGTTTCTTGGAATGCCTTTGCCCGTATCACTGATTTCTATGAAAGCATGGCTTTGGTCTTCACTTAGTTGTATTGTCAAATTTCCAGAACCATTCATGGCATCAATGGAGTTTTTACAGATGTTTTCAATCACCCATTCAAACAAAGAAATATTCATCAATGCTTTGGTATTGGTATTGGTTGCACTCACTTCAAAATTCACTTTGCTCGAAACCCTGCTCTTTAAATAATGAACACACTCGTCAATGACTCTTTTTAAGTCTTCTTCCTTCAATGCAGGTTCTGAGCCAATTTTTGAGAAACGTTCTGTTATCAATTCTAATCGCTTGATGTCATTGTCGAATTCTGCAATTACATCTTCGTTGACTCCATTTTCTTTGATCAAATTCAACCATTCTCGCAAAGAAGAAATGGGGGTTCCTAATTGATGCGCCGTTTCTTTGCTCATGCCTACCCAAACTTGGTTTTGCTCTGCTTTTCTGCTGCTGCTGATGGCCAAATAACTCATCATGGCAAAAAATGCAATCAATCCCAATTGGATAAAAGGATACGTTTTTAACTCATTTAACAATTCTGAATTTTCGTAATAGAGGTAATTGTATTTTTTGTTCTCTTCGTCGTAGCAAATTTGAATGGGTTCGTGCAGATTTTTCATGTCTGCCAATTTGCTTATCAAATAAGAACTGTCTTTGCTTTTTTCTGCATCCAAATTGCGGGTAGTGATGATGGTGCCATTGTCATCTACCAAAATAGTTGGGATGGTTTCGTTGTCTTCAATGATGTTCAATAAAAAATTGATATCGCCTTCTGCATTGATGAGTTGACGTGTAGCATCAGCCCAAAGTTTAATTTTGTTATCTTCTTGAATGCTTAAATTCTTTACCAAATTTCTGGTATAAAGCAAGGAAACACCACCTATCAACATGGCAAAAGCCAAGATGAAGAATTTCCAATACTTTTTCTGTTGATAAGCTTTCATTAAATATTTTTCAAATTATTCAAACAATAATCAATATTTGTTTACAAAGATACACCGAATGCAAGTTAAATTTAATACTTCAGGCCAAACATACACCATTCAGCTCAATCAGCCAATAGACTTGTCCATTCCACTTCAAAATGGAAACAAGAACCCCAATGCATTTCATATTCCATACCCGGTATTTGAACCCATACAGGTAGGTGATTTTGTGGGCTCAGTAGCTGCTGGAAGTTCTGCCAATTGCGAGAACTTATTCTTGAATCCTCATGGAAACGGAACCCATACCGAATGTATTGGTCATATCACCAAAGAGCGCATCACCATTAACCAAACATTGAAAGATTTCCATTTTTTAGCGCAATTGATAAGCTTGCCATTGAGTAAAGATGCAAATGGAAACAATTGGGTAAGCGTTCCCAATATTGAAGCATCGCTTCAATTAGGAATAGAAGCCTTGGTCATCAGAACCATGCCCAATTCGGATGAAAAGTTAAATGCAAATTACTCGGGTAATTTCCCTGCTTATTTAGACCCAGAATTGTGTAAAACGCTTGCAGCAAAAGGCATCAAACATTTGTTATTAGATTTACCTTCAGTTGACCCAGAATCAGACAATGGTTTGATGTTAGCCCATAAAGCATTTTGGAATTACCCTGAAAACCCTCGTTTTGATGCTACCATTTCAGAAATGATTTACGCCCCAGCTCAAATTTCAGATGGTTTGTATTTATTGAACTTACAAATTGCTCCCATTGAAAGTGATGCAAGCCCCTCAAAACCAGTTTTGTATAAGCTGATAAGCGCTTAGTTTTATTCCATTCAAAAGCGCTTGTTTCTTTAGCCCTTGCTTAGGCTATACATTTTTATATTTTTGCAACACTTAAATAAGTTATAGATATGAGAAAATCAGCGATTTTGCTGGGACTTTTTGCAAGTTTGATTTCATTAAATGGCATGGCTCAAAAAGCAGCCAAAAAAAGTCAGGCAGCAATGAAAACATCAAATGTACCTCAGGCATTTGTTTTTACTTTTGGAAAAGACACCGTTTATAAGCCTGAATTTTTGAGACAACTCAACAAAAACAGAAAAGAAACAGGGCTTCCTTCTGAAACAGAATTGAACGATTACCTCAATTTGTACATCAATTTTAAATTGAAAGTGAAAGAGGCCATTGCCATGCAATTGGATACCAATCCTTCTTTTAAATCAGAATTAGCTGGTTACAGAAGACAGTTGACTGTTCCATACATGAGCGATAAAAAAGTAACAGAAGCATTGATGGCTGAAGCTTATGAAAGAATGAAATCAGAAGTGAATGGCTCACATATTTTAATCAATGTAGGGCAAAATGCATCGCCTGCAGATACCCTTGCTGCATGGAATAAAATCGCAGATTTAAGAAAAAGAATTTTAAAAGGTGAAGCCTTTGATAGCATTGCATTCAAATATTCAGATGACCCCTCTGCCAAAAGAAATTACGGTACTTTAGGTTGGTTTACTGCCTTTCAAATGGTGTACCCATTCGAGAATGTAGCCTATCAATTGAATGTTGGAGATATCAGCATGCCATTTAGAACACAATTTGGTTACCACATCATGAAGCTCAACAACAAAAGAGCAAACAGAGGAGAGGTTAAAGTTCAACACATCATGATTAGAACTGGAATTGGAAGTACACCAGAACAAATTGCCGATGCCAAATTGGTAATTGATAGTGCCTATTTAAAAATTCAAAATGGCGCCAACTTTGAACAAATGGTGGAGCAATATTCTCAAGACGAAGGCAGCAAAGCCAACAAAGGAAACATGAATTGGATGGCCAGCTTAAGTGGTTTCCCTGATGTGTTTAAAGACATTGCCTTTGGCTTACAAACTAGTGAATTGTCAAAACCTTTTGCCACCGATTTTGGCTGGCATTTGATCAAACTACTTGAAAAGCGTCCATTGGGCACATACAAAGAAGTTCAAGACATTGTGAAGAGCAAAGTATCTAGAGATACCCGCTCAGAAAGCTCTAAAGCTGCGGTTATTACCAGGGTTAAAAAAGAAGGCAATTTTAGCGTGAATGAAATCAATTTAAAATATTTGATGAGCAAATTAGATACTGGTTTCATGAAAGGGGTATGGGAATATGACAGTGCTAAAATCATGAACAAAACTTTGTTTACCATTGGCAACAAATCACATGGCACAAGAGAATTTGGTTCTTACTTACAATTGAATCAAAAACCGCTTGATAAAGGCAATGTTCAAATGGTTGCCAGAAACATGTTCAATGATTGGGCTAGCGAAAAATGTTTGGCTTATGAAGAAAGCATGCTCGAGAGCAAATATGAAGATTTCAGAAACATCATGCAAGAATACCACGATGGTATTTTATTGTTCGATTTAACAGATAGAAAAGTATGGGGCAAAGCCATGTTAGATACCCTTGGCTTAGAACAATTTTACAATGCCAACAAATCTAAATACATGTGGAAAGAGCGTTTAGAGTATAGAGTTTACACATGTTTAGATGCTAAAAACAAAGCTGCTGCTATGAAAATGTTGCGTGCTGGAAAATCAGAAATGGAAACATTGCAAAAACTCAACAAGAAAATTGTAGGAACCCTTTCTTCTAAATCGATGAAGTCTGAGCAATCAGACCCAACTGCTTCAAAATTATGGGAGCAAACAGGTGTGGTTGATATTCAATCAGAAGATGGCAGCCACAAATTTTATGATATCATCGGAAAAGTTGCTGCTGAGCCTAAAGAATTAAAAGAAGCCAAAGGTTTAGTAACAAGCGATTACCAAGATGTTTTAATGAACGATTGGATCAAAGAATTGAGAGCTAAATACGAGGTGCAAATCAATCAACAAACATTGAAAACAATGCACCAATAAAATTAAAATTGATTTTGTGAAATAAGGCGGATTGCGAAGCAATCCGCCTTATTTTTTTATGCAAATAAACTCAACATACCACTTAAACCACCATTGTGCAATACCAGAATTTTAGAACCTCTTGGGTATTGATTTTCTTGAATCAATAGGTCAAGGTATTGCAAGAGTTTGGCTTCATACACTTGGTCACATAAAATACCAGTGCTTCTGCTAAAATTTTCCATAAAAGCAATCAATGATGCACTTGTTTTGGCATAGCCACCACCATGTGATTCAGTATGGAATCGGTAATTTGGATAGCCACAAGCTTTAAAAGATTCATTCAAATAATCGGCCTGTTTGATGATGGCGAAAGCTTCTAATTGAATATGCGAATTCATGAAGGCAGCTGCTTGTAATAAGCCTTTGAAACTAGCGCCAGTTCCCACAGAACAACAAACATGGGTATAAGCATCAGGAATCTCCTGTAAAATTTCTCCCATGCCTTTTTCTCCCAATGGGCCACCTCCTCCTTCTGGAATCCAATAAGCATGCTCAATTTTTGAATGTACCTCTATTGATTGATGGTCTTTGTAAGTTGTTCGGTCCACAAATTCGAGTTGCATGCCAAAATGTTTACACAAACCCAATACGGGATTTTGAACCCATTCGCCTCTTACGATGCCCATGGTTTTGAACCTGTATTTGGCGCCAGCTGCAGCAGTTGCCAATAAATGATTGCTAAAGGCACCTCCAAAAGTGACCAAGGTTTTCGCGTCTTTTTTTGCTGCTGCTAGTAAATGATAATGCAATTTTCTCCATTTGTTCCCCGATATAAATGGATGCGATAAATCTTCTCTTTTAAATGCAATTTCAATGCCTTTCTCTTGCCAATTGCCAAATGCAATAGGCGCTATAGGCGAATAGGGTTTTTCTAATACTAAATTCATTGCTTCGCAAATCGAGGGCTCAAATACAATACAAATGCAATCCAAAGCAAAGGGGCAAATCCTATTCTATACCTTGCCAAGCCCAATACACCAGTTGTTAAAACCAAATAGCAGACAAAAACAGCTACAATCAATTTCAATGTTTTATTGCCACCAGATTGAAACAACCAAAGCATAAAAATCAATCCAATCAGCAGATTGAAAACTAAACTCAGAGCCAGAATCAGCAACAAACTCAATGAAGCATTGCTAGCAAAGAAAAGCAAGCCATTTACCAAACCTTTGGTATAAATGGTATGGTACAAGCCTAAGAAACTACCTTCATTAATATTTAAAAAATGAACCCAATCAAAACGGCCTGGGTCAATAAAAATAGTGAGCCAACCACGCATATTGAATTGTAAAAATGTGAGTGGATGCGATTTGATAACTGTAAGGGTGGCCTCATTCATTACTTGGTGCCTAAGCTGAAGCGATTGACAGGTATCAGCAATTTTCATGACGCTGTCTTGGAACTGATCTGTATATGCTTCTCCATACAATTGACTATTGGTATATTTTGCCATGTATTTCAATGAAAAATAAGGCCCCACTGAACTGTAATGATAAGTCCCCGTAAGCTTTTGGTGATACAAGGAAAGCCCATGGTAAACCAATGGCAAGAGCAAAAAGGGAAGTAGTTGTACTGTTTTTTTATTCTTGATAAGGTAAAAAGCCATTACTATAGCTACACCCATGCCCAATAAAAATGAAACGGGTTTGGTGAGCATGGCCAAAGCAAATAAGCAAGATGCCCATGCCCCTTTTTCCCAATCGAAAGTTTGCCTCCATTGCCAAGTATGGTAAAAAGCAAAAAGCAAAATACTTTGAAACAAAATATCGCTCATGATAAAATTGCAATGGATAATTTGTGAAGGGTAAAAAATCAATACCAATAGCAATATACTTTTATTGATATGGGTATTGGGATTGACTTCCTTACAAATGCGCAAGACCCAATAAAAATTGAGCAAGCTCAACAGCATTTGCACAAACAATACGCCATATAAAGAGCCCGTCATGCTTTCAATCAGCAAAATAAACAAGGCATACAAAGGAGGCCTAAAACTGAAAAAATCAAATTTAAAGGGAGCATCCCAATTGGCAGCATAAATACTTGCATGGTGTTTGATATTGTATGCCTGCGAAAGGTAATCCGCTGAATCAACCAAATAAATGGAACCTGTATGATAGGCTTGCACCCAACCCAAAACATGTAAAATGATGGCAATGGGCCAAAAGCATTTTGCACCTAATTGAAACAGGTCATCGCTTTTCATTTTAGAGTAGTTTTTGGTAGGTCTTTAACCATCGGTCAGGCAATTCTTCATTCAAAGCGCTTTGGTAATCTTTGTAACTGCAAGGCACCAAAAATTTTCCTTCCTGATGGCTTCTTTCTCTTGGGTAAGGCACTTCCATCCACCACCTGTTGCTCATCAAACTCTTGTAAAACACAATTTCCTCATCTGCATTTTTAGAGGTGGTTCTGTAAATCATGTAATCGTTGCTTTCTAGGCTTGGGTATTCCATGCGTCGGTTCATGATGCCTTCAATAAAAAACCAAGCCATCTGTGCTGCCAATGCAATACTGATTTCGCCTTGGTCCATGTGCGGCAACAAATTATAAATGCCAAAACTACTGATATCATTGCTTGCACCTGCATACCTTGCAATCTGGCAAGCTTCTTCTCCGTTGAATCCGTTAGGTGATGCCCCATGTTGCGCAGGCGCATCTGAAGCTCGAATGGCATTCACAGAAAAGGCCAACATATCGGCATTTCTACAATAAGGTTCTAAGTCTTGAATATTGCCTCTTAAAGCCCCCAAACGCAGCATGTCAAAATTCATGCGTTCAAATGCATCGTAGGTTTCTGGTTCAACAAAATAACTTTGGTAACCTGCTTGTGTAATATTGAACAAATAATTGGGATGAGCTGTAATGATTCTTGGCAAATAACTTTGTTTCTCTTCTTCGGCATGTATGTGCATGTTTACCCTTGAATCTACCACTACCATTTGTAAATTACTTTGAATACCCTTGTAGGCTTTGTATTGCGCTGCAATTAAATCTTCAGATCCACCTAAAATCAAAACAGGTACTTTTTGGACAATCAGCGCATGCACCACTTCTTTTACTGCAATATGGGTATCAGAAAAACTATTGCCTTTGATGATGTTTCCCAAATCCAAAATTTTTACATCAATCCTGGGCTTCATCAATGCGTACAATTGCATTCTAATGCTATCGGGTGCTTCCGAACAGCCATTTAATTTTTCTTGGAAACGGTCTTCAGGAATTCCCAATACTGCCAATTGGTAATTGCCTAATTCATCTGTATTAGGAGCCACAAATTGAGTTTGATGAAACAAACTTTTAGGGCTACAAGATTGGGCTAACAATTCTAAAATAGAGGAGCTGACAGGATGTAAATAGTCAAATACTTGCATTGGTGATATTTTCTTTCGTAATAATTATCCAAAACTATTTAATTTAGCCGTTCATCTAATCAACATATCCACAGTGATCAATGCCGTAAGCGGAGCAACCGGTTTTTTAGGCGCACATGTCGTGTGCAAACTTTTGCAAGATTCAGTTCCAGTAAGAGCCTTCAAAAGAAAGGATTCTAGTTTGGCAGAATTCAATCAAATCTTTGCGTATTATTTTCAGGAGGAAGCCGCTCTAAAGGCAAAATCATTTTTAACTTGGGTTGATGCCGATGTATTGGAAATACTTAGCTTACAAGCTGCATTAGCAGGTGTAAGTACGGTTTATCATTGTGCGGCCATGGTTTCGTTTTTTCAGAAAGACCATGCTCACATGATGCAAGTAAATGTAACAGGAACCGCCAATATGGTGAATGCTGCATTGTTAGCGCAAGTAAAACAGTTTTGTCATGTCAGTTCCATTGCTGCCTTAGGCAGGGCAAATGCCGAAAATCATTTAAACGAAAACAGTAGCTGGGAAAATGGCAAACACAATAGCCAATATGCCATATCAAAATACCAAGCAGAAATGGAGGTATGGAGAGGGCAAGAAGAAGGCTTGGATGTATATGTGGTGAACCCTGGGGTTATATTAGGCGTTGGAAATTTCAAAAAGGGCTCTTTGAGCCTCATAGATGCGGTTGCCAAAGGCATGCCCTTTTATACCGAAGGTGTAAATGGATATGTAGATGTTGAGGATGTGGCCAGTTGCATGATTCAATTGGTTCAAACCAATACCAATGGTCAAAGATTCATTTTGGTTTCAGAAAACAAAAGCAACAAAGCGCTTATCAGTATATTGGCCAAATTGTTTGGCAAGAAAGCGCCTTCTATTCATGTTACTAAATACCTAGCAGAATTGGCCTGGATGGCTTATGCCATCAAGCGTTTGCTGGTACCGGGTGGTTTGCCATTAACCAAAGAAATTGCCCGTTCTTCTTTGATTAAATCGTACTACTCAAATCAAAAAATTAAAACCACTTTACAATTTGAATTCAAAAGTTTAGCCGAAACTTTAGCAAATTGTGTAGCCCAATACAATCAATACAAAACCTTATCATAAATGAAAAAAATCAGCATCTTTCTTTTTGTTTTGGCCTTGGCTGCCTGTAATTCAAAACCTACTCCTAATTACAAAGAATTGTACAGCCATGCAATGGAAATCAAAGACTACCAAACAGCCATTACAGCCATTCAAATCATGTACCAATTAGACAGTACCGACAACAGTTTATTGGATACTTTGCCTGAATTGTACATTGCCCAAAGAAATTTTGAATCGGCCGATTATTATACCCAATTGGCCATTAAAAAATATCCAGACAGTGAGCGTTTTTTACAAATTAAAGCCCTTTTGGCGCAACAATTTGGCCGAATAGAAGAAGAAATGGATACCTATCAGAAGCTGTATGTAAAAACTCAAAAATTGAGTTATTTATACCAGTTGACTGCCTTTAATTTTTCTGCTGGGCAAATGGATGCAGCAAGCAAAGGCCTTTCAGAATTAGAAGCCAAGATGGAAAACGCAACGGATAGTGTTGATTTTATGGTCAGCGAAACAGCCAAACAAAAAGTACCGGTTAGGGCTGCTGTTTATAACATGAAGGCCTATTTACAAGCACAAAAACGCGATTTGCCTGGGGCTAAAAAATATTTTGAATTGGCCTTGAAAGAATACCCAGATTTTGTCACTGCCAAACAAAACTTAATGCAGTTAATGGGAGCCAGAAGATAAGCTTTCTACAAACTTAGTGAGCACATATTCAGCGCCTTGCCATTCGGCAAGGCGCTTTTTATTAATTTTTTCAGAAAAATGTGGACAACATGTTAACATGACAAGTTTTTTCCCTAAATTTGGATGCTAAACCAATTCCAAAAACCATGGTTCAAACCCAACATGTAAAACTAGTTCCGTGTGCTGAAAAGCATGTGGCTTTGCTTGCAGAGTTGGGCGCAACAACTTTTGAAGAGGCGTTTTCTGCAACCCATCCTGCCAAAGATTTACAGCAGTACATTGAAGAAACATACAAGCTAGAAGCCATCAAAGGCAATCTAAAGAAAAACAATGTACAATATGCCGTTGCCTATTTTGATTTCCAAGATGCAGGGTATGTAAAATTGATCAAAGACAGTAGCATTGATGGCTTAATTGGTAAGGCACTGGAATTAGAGAAAATTTATGTGCGCAGCCAATTCAAAGGCAAAAAAGTTGGCGCTGCATTGATGCAGTATGTCATCAACGAAGCCGTAAAACAAGGTTATTCTTGGTTGAGCCTAGGAGTTTGGCAAGAGAACAAAACAGCCATTCAGTTTTACGAAAAATTTGGATTCAAAACCATATCAACTCGCAAATTCAAATTGGGCGACATGGAATGTGACGATTTCATCATGGTCAAAGACCTTAGAAATTAATTCTTCTCAAACCTTTCAAACGTAGCTTTCTCTAATAATTCTCGGTCATCTGGGTGTGCAATGGCGTTCAATAATTTAGCCCTTTGTTCCATGTTTTTACCATACAAATTCACAGCTCCATATTCAGTAACCACCCAGTGAATATGTCCTCTTGTAGTAACAATTCCCCCTCCCTGTTTAATTGCAGGTACAATTCTAGAAATGCCTTTTCCAGTTCTGGATGGCAAAGCAATAATTGGTTTTCCCCCAACTGATAAAGAAGCCCCTCTAATAAAATCCATTTGTCCTCCAATGCCTGAATACTGATAAGTACCAATAGAATCGGCACAAACTTGCCCAGTAATATCTATCTCAATGGCACTGTTGATGGCCGTAACTTTCGGGTTCATGCTGATCACCCTTGGGTCGTTTACATAAGAAATGTCCATGCATTTGACAATGGGATTGTCGTCAACAAAATCGTATAATTTTTTGCTGCCAATCATAAAACCTGTCACACAATAACCAGGTACAATTTTTTTGTATTTGTTATTGATAATGCCATTTTGAATCAAGGGAATCACCCCATCTGAAAACATTTCGGTATGCAAACCCAAATCTTTGTGGTTGCCCAAATTCTTTAATACATTATTAGGGATTGCCCCAATTCCCATTTGAAGCGTAGCGCCATCTTCCACCAAATTGGCTACATTCATTCCGATTTGCGCACATATAGCATCAGATTTGTCATCGTAATTTACTTCGGGTAATGCTTCGTTCACTTCAACGGCATAATCAATATCGTTTAATGGCATGAAGGCATCTCCGTGGGTACGCGGCATATTGGGATTGATTTGAGCAATGATCAGTTTGGCATTGGCAACCGCTGCTTTGGCAATATCTACCGATGTACCCAAGCTTACATAGCCATGTTTATCGGGTGTAGAAACATGTAAAAGTGCAACATCTAAAGGTAAAAAACCCTCATTGAAAAGTTTTGGAATTTCACTTAAAAAAACGGGAACATAATCGCCACGATTCGAATTAACAGCCACCCTGACAGGACTAGAAACAAACAAGGAATTGATATAAAAATGACCAGCCAACTCTTTTGAATTGAGGTCCATTCCTAAAGTGCTAATGCTCACCAATTCTACATTGTGTAAACTGTCTTTACGTTCAATCATGGCCTGCACCAATTGAATAGGGGTGGCGGCACTTCCATGAATAAATACACGGGTATTTGATTCAATCAACTGAGCCGCTTCTTTGGCGCTGACAAACTGGGTGTTCTTTTTCATGCCGCAATTTACAAACTCAAACAATGGGGCAAAAAGAAAAAAAAACTGATTCTTGTTATGCTTTGAACTTAATCTCTTCTTCTTTCTTTGAGTTGTTTGAGCAGCTCTTTTTTGAATTCATTTTCTGCTATGTACAACATCACAACTTTCTGAATAGGCAATACTTTTTTGAACTCAATGCTGTATTTCTTAATCAATTCTAATTCGTTGCTTTTGAATTGAATCATGTCTTGTAAGTGTTTTTCAGCTTCTTGGTTTGTCATTTTGCTGGCATCGCCCATTTCATCTAATAGGTTCAATTTGGCATTCTTTTTCAGTTTGCTCATTTCATCAGAGAACTTATTGTACACTGGCCAAAAACGTTCAGCTTCTTCAGGGCTCAGGTTTAATTGGTTTGAAATAAAACCAATTTTCAAACTTTCAATTTTATCTCGGTTTGGTTTTTGAGCTTTTAAAAGATTTCCTAGGGAAATCAATACGAATAAAAATACAATGTGCTTTTTCATGGAATTAAGTTTAAATAAGATCAATTAGGTTTGATAAGTTATCGGTTTCGATTAAGTATTTTTCTAGGTCGTTAGACTTGTTCAATTCATGAATATCTTGGCACCAACCTGTTTCACAAAGTAAGTCTTGGTTTAGCTCTTGATGGCTCAAATGTTCTATAATTTCATTGTCGCTCACTTTGTCTAAATTCAGTTTTGCAGCACTAGGTGTCTTCAAATTTGGGTATAAAATAAATATAAACAAAGCGGCAACTGCGGGCGGAATGAGCCAATAAATGTATTTCAATTTTGACTTTTTCTCTTGTTTAATTTTAGATAGCATTTGTGCTTCTTGGTTTTCAAAAAAATCTAGGGGAACCGTCATCCCATGTTGTTGATGTGGAATATGTTTAAGTTTTTCAAATTGCGCTGAGAAATATTGTTCAGGCACTTCAAAAGCACTTTCTTCAACAGGGTTTTGTTTATCGGATGTTTTCATACAATCAGCTTAATTTTTTTTGGATGAACAATTCAATTTTTTTAACGGCATGGTGGTAACTTGCTTTCAATGCTCCTACACTGGTTTGAAGAATTTCAGAAATTTCTTCGTATTTCAAATTTTCGTAATACTTCATGTTGAAAACCAATCGCTGTTTTTCTGGAAGGCTTAAAATGGCTTCTTGTAATGACTGTTGAAGTTGATTGCCATTAAAATAAGGGTCAGTTTTTAAAGTATTCAATAGGTACTCGTCATTGTCAGCGGCATGTAAACTTTGAACCTGTCTTTTACGTTTTAAAAATTGTAATGCTTCATTGGTTGCGATGCTATAAATCCAAGTATAGAGCTTGCTATCAGCTCTGAAATCATCAATCTTCTCCCAAACTTTTATAAATGTATTTTGTGATAGATCGTCTGCATCGGCATGGCTAATGACGATGCGCCTGATATGCCAATAAATTGGAATTTGAAAAAAGCCCAAGCACTCAACAAAAGCCGTCTGTTTGGTGGCTTTGTTTCTAAACTTTTTTAAGAGTTCAGCTTCTTCATTGGAGTTGAGTTGTTTGCGCATCTAGTACTTAGATGGCTAAAGATAGGAAGGGTTTAATGAAAAAATTAAACGACGTTTTTAATTTCCATCAATTGCTCTTGAATGAAGCCAATTTCTCTGATCACATGTACCAGTTCTGTTTCTTCAAATATTTCATATACACCAGCCAGTGCCAGTTGTGTATCCATTTCTGGTTGACGGGCTTTACAAACTACAATACAAGGAATATTGAGTTGGTACGAATCCATCATCTGCATAATTTCAAGGGCATTTGTTTGTTTCAAATGTCTGCCGCATAACAACATATCTGGCGGATTGAACCTTAATTCAAAATCTAAATCTTCCTTGGTTCTTACCCATCTTAAGAAATGCTTCAAACGACTTTTCGAAAAAGCCTGCTCAATATTTCTTATGCGCTGCTCGTTTGACTCTGCTAACAGAATTCTAATTTCCCAAAATGACTTCATATTTTCTGAATTTGAACCATGACTACTCTTTTTAAACTTATTTTAAGCATAGAAAATCAAACAGTTGCGTGATTTTACTTGCCTATTTCCATCTATTATTCCCAAAGCCCGTGCCAATCATTTTTAGTTTCGGATTGACCAAAATTTTAAAGTACTTTCAAAACATTATTGTCAGATTTTGGTTAAAATTGATACGAAAAATACTTAGACATGAAAAAAGCCATATTTATTAGCCTTGCAGCTTTGTCTGTAACTTGGATTGCTTGCACTGATAACAAGCAACAAAAATCCACTTCAACTGAAATGACTCAAGAAGAACAAACCGAATTGCTAACGCAAGCGCAGGGTATGTTCAAAACACTGCCTCAAACTGCAGAAAACGTAAACAATCCCATCAGCAATGAAAAAGTATTGTTAGGTAGGGTTTTGTATTTCGATACCCGCCTTTCAAAAACAGGAAACAACAGCTGTAATTCCTGCCATAATTTGGCAACTTATGGTGTTGACAACAAAGCTACTTCAACAGGAGATGCAGGTAAAAACGGCGATAGAAATTCACCTACCGTATTCAATGCAGCATTGCATATTGCGCAATTCTGGGATGGAAGAGCCAAAGATGTGGAAGAGCAAGCAGGTATGCCTGTATTGAACCCTGCAGAAATGGCTTTGCCAGACAAAAAATTCTGTGTTGAAAGATTGGCTAAAGTTCCTGCCTATCAACAAGCCTTCAAAGCGGCATTTCCAAATGACAAAGAAGCCATTACTTACGATAACATGACCAAAGCCATTGCTGCTTTTGAAAGAACTTTGATGACACCTTCAAAATTTGACGACTATTTAAAAGGAAACCAAGATGCGTTGTCTGTTGAAGAAAAAGCGGGGTTGAAGACTTTTGTTAATAATGGTTGTACTGCTTGCCATAACGGGGCATTGTTAGGAGGTTCTCAGTTCATGAAATTTGGTTTGATCAACGATTACCATGCCTTAACAGGTAGCAAAAATACCGATATGGGTAAAATGAACGTCACCAAACAAGAATCAGACAAAGATGTATTCAAAGTGCCTTCGCTTAGAAACATTGCTAAAACTTATCCTTATTTCCATGATGGTTCAGTAAAAGAATTGCCTGCAGCAGTTAAAATCATGGCAAAAACACAATTAAACAAAGATTTAACAGATGCAGAAGTTCAAAGCATTGTTACATTCTTAGAAGCTTTAACTGGAGATATTCCACAAGAATATAAAACAGCACCAAAAGAATTGGCGAGCTTCAATTAAGCATATACCGCATTTAACTGAGCTACTATCACATTTGAGGCAAATTCAATTTCTTCAAATGTGATAGTTAAAGGTGGTGCAATTCTGATTTTGTTATTGGCAAACAAAAACCAATCGGTTAACAAGCCTTGTTCCATGCAAGCTTGAATCACTTTCAGGTTGTTGTCAAAACTGTCTAATTCAACGGCCAACATCAAACCAGTACCCGTTATTCTTCGAATAGCCGGATGAATGAGCAGCTTTCTAAAGCGCTGCTCTTTTTTTTGCACGTGCTCCAATACATTCAAACGAAATAATTCTTCTATGCCAGCAAGCGCTGCTGCAGCCACAACCGGGTGTCCGCCAAAGGTGGTGATATGCCCCAAGATAGGCGCATTTGCCAATAAATTCATATTTGCTTTAGAGCTGATAAAAGCACCAATAGGCATGCCTGCACCCAAAGCTTTTCCTAGCAATAAAATATCAGGGACAATGCCATATTTTTCAAAGGCAAACAGGGTTCCTGTTTTTCCCATGCCACTTTGAATTTCGTCAAAAATGAGCAAGGTCCCCGTTTCATCACAACGTTTTCTAAGTGCCTGTAAAAATTCCAAATTGGCAGGTAAATAGCCCGCCTCTCCTTGAATTACCTCTGTAATGATACAAGCGGTTTGCTCGTTTATTCTACTTACATCATTTAAGTTGTTGAACTCAATAAAATCGATGCCGGGCAGTAAAGGCCTGAACGCTTGTTTGTAATATTCCTCGCTATTTAAGCTCAAAGCCGCATGGGTACTGCCGTGATAGGCATTTTTGCAAGCTAATATTTGCGCCCTTCCTGTTACTCGTTTGGCAAGTTTAAGCGCACCGTCTGTGGCCTCTGCCCCTGAATTCACCAGATACGTACAATTCAAATTTTCGGGCAATAATTTGGCCAATTCCGCACACAACATCACTTGTGGGTTTTGAACAAACTCACCGTATACCATCAAGTGCATGTGTTTGTCAACTTGTGCTTTGATGGCCTCTTTTACATGTTGGTTGCCATGTCCCAAATGACTCACCGAAATGCCAGAAATTAAGTCCAGATAGGCTTTTCCAGCTTTGTCGTATAAGTAATTTCCTTCGGCTTTATCCATTTCCATCATCAAAGGGAAATGGGTGGTTTGCGCCTGATGGCTCAAGAACAATTGCTTTGGTGTCATGGATTTGCTATTGTTTTACAATAATAACATAGAAGCATCTTAAATGATGATGAACAGTTGCAAAAAATTGATTTCAAAGCCCGAAAGCCTTATCTTTGCGGCCGATTAAGAATCAACCAGTATGAGTAAAATTCAAATTGCTGTTGCCAAAGGCGACGGAATAGGTCCAGAAATCATGGATGCAGTTGTTCAAATTTTTAATGCTGCAGAAGTGCCTATAGATTACAATTTTATTGAAATGGGTAAAAGCTTTTACGAGGCTGGACATAGCTCAGGCATGACAGATGCGGCAAAAAAAGCCGTTGAAGAATTGGGTATTTTGTTCAAAGGCCCAATGGAAACTCCCAAAGGAAAAGGCGTTAAAAGTATCAATGTCACTGCGCGTAAAACTTGGAGTACCTTTGCCAATAGAAGACATTTTAAATCGCTGAATGGAGTTGATACCGTATTTTCAAAAGCAGGTATTCCAATTGATATTACCATCATTCGTGAAAACATTGAAGGTACTTATGGTGGCGTAGAGCACATGATTTCTCCAGATGTGGCATTGTGCAGAAGGTTCATCAGCAGACCCGGAAGCTTACAAGTACACCGTTTTGCTTTTGAAATGGCAAAAAAAGAAGGTTTTACAAAAGTTACTTGTGCCCACAAAGCCAATATCATGAAAATGACCGATGGTTTATTTTTGGAAACATTTTATGAAGTAGCCAAAGATTACCCAGAGATTCAGGCAAATGATATGATTGTGGATGATTTGGCCATGAAATTGGTAGCCTATCCTCAACAATTTCAAATTGTGGTTTTAACAAATTTACAAGGCGATATCATGAGCGATTTGTGTGCAGGTTTAGTAGGAGGTTTGGGTTTTGCACCTTCAGCAAATATTGGAGAACATATTTCTATTTTTGAGGCAGTACACGGAACTGCACCAGACATTACGGGTAAGAACTTGGCCAATCCAACTGCTTTGTTGTTAAGTGGCTTGATGATGCTTCGTTATTTAGGTTTCATGGACCATGCCAATACCATTGAAAATGCTTTGTTGTACACTTTAGAACAGGGCGCTCATACTGGCGATTTTGGCGACAGAAGTACCACTTCATTGAGTACCCAGGCGTTTACGCAAACCATCATCAAGCATTTAGGAAAGGTACCTTCTGCAAACGCAGCAAGAGAAAGCAAAGTTTTGTCAAATTTTGTGAAACCAGTGGCACCATCAGATCAAAAAATGATGTTGGGCAAACATGGTCAAGGAGCAGAAAAATTGGTAGGGATGGATTTGTTTATTCAAACCGAACATTTGGCACATGAACTGGCCAGTACCATTCAATCGGTATTGCCTGCTCGTTTAAAATTGGTAAACATTGCCAATAGAGGTACTCAGGTTTGGCCAGTGGGAAGCAAATTCACAGAATGTGTTGACCAATACACTGCAAGAATTGAAGCCATTAGCGGAACCTCAAGCATGTCAGAATTGTTGGCCTGTTCGCAAGCCTTGTCTTCAACTTTGAATTTGTCGTCAATAGAGTTTTTGAAATACTTCGACAACAAAGCAGGTTATACCTTAGCGCAAGGGCAGTAGGGAATTTATATCCTGAAACTCTTCAACCATGAAGGCAAACATGTTAAGACGCTGAAATTGCTGAGGGAGTAGGTGCGCCTAAGTCATTCATTAAAAATTTGAAATCATGCTTCGCTGATTTCCTTGTAAATCTTAGTAAGGTTTTGGAAGTCAATCTTAAAATTGTATTTATTCAGAACAAATGAATGTTTTAAAACAAAACATCCATTAACTTTGTAGCTTTGAAGAACTAAATAAAAAAGCTCATGAATACACGACTGTCAAAAAAGCAAATTGGTCAGAGAATAGCTGAACTCCGAAAATTCAAAGGATTTTCACAGGAAGATTTGGCTACAAGTGTAAAAATTTCAAGACCCTCAATCACCCAGATAGAATTAGGAAATAGGAGTATAGATATTTTAGAACTTCAAAAACTGTCTCAAGTATTAAGTTTTTCTTTGGATGAAATCATGTCTAAAGATTTTTCGGTAGGGAATGATATTGAAAGCATAGAGGAAAAGAAACAACTGAATACGGAAGAGCGCATTGCAGTTCCGAAGCTTCAAATCAATAAGTTTAAAAATGTCTTATTGTACATTCTAGAACATTGCGCTGGAAAACCAAATGTTGGTGAAACAGTTTTGTATAAGTTACTTTATTTTTCCGACTTCAATTATTATGAAATTTATGAAGAGCATTTGACAGGTGCTAAATACCGAAAATTGCCTTATGGTCCAGTTCCGCAAAAACTAGATACAATCATTGGTCAAATGATTGATAAAGGTCAGTTGAAGCGAGTAAAAACAACCTATCATGGTTTTCCGCAAACGCGTTATTTGCCTTTGGTAAAAGCAGATTTAACGCAATTGAAGGCAAGTGAAAAAGAAGTAATAGACCGAGTCATTGAACAAATGAGTGATTGGTCTGCAGCAATGATTAGT
>Ga0209400_1000376_pt1 | contig 38499 bp, 38 predicted proteins | sample M_130807_EF_Meta_FD_187313 | JGI IMG/M metagenome (GOLD analysis project Ga0209400, IMG submission 187313) | Freshwater microbial communities from Lake Montjoie, Canada to study carbon cycling - M_130807_EF_MetaG (SPAdes) (version 2) | ecosystem: Environmental > Aquatic > Freshwater > Lake... | reverse complement strand
AGAAGTTGGCATTGATGCGGCTAGATACACCTTGACTCGTTATCCAGTTGATACCCCTTTGACTTTAGAAATTGATTTATTAACTTCACACACCAATGACAATCCTGTTTTTTATGTGCAATATGCACATGCTCGAATTTCAGCTGTAATTAGATCAGCCCTTGAAAAAGGAATTGATTGGCAAAAAAGTAATTTCAATCCTGCAGTTTTAACCACGCAACAAGAAGCAGAACTATTAGGTGCATTAAGTGAATTTCCTAGAATTGTTTCCTCTGCTGCACAAATGCGTGAACCACATCGAGTGGCTAGATATTTGGAAGAATTAGCTACTGCTTATCACTCGTTTTATTCAGCTTGCAGAGTTTTGCCCATGAATGATGATGCTGTGACAGATGAGACTATTGCCCGATTAATGCTTTGTGCTGCCACACGACAAGTAATAAAAAATGGGCTAGATCTCTTAGGTGTGAGCGCTCCAGAAAAAATGTAGGTTGAGCCTAAGGCGCTCATGGTGATGCTTTGCCCTAATGTCTAGGACATGACAAAAATTAAAACCCTCTTCGCAAGTGCAATTGCAGTTGCCTTAACAGTTTCATTAGGTGCATCCGCATCTGTTGCAGCTGATGGCGCAAGTCCATTGTCTGGTCTTCCCGGTGGTGCTGGCAATCCAGTGATCATGGTGAAAATTGACAACGTTGGACCAGCAAGACCTCACACAAATATTTCAAAAGCTGACATGGTTTACGTGGAACAAGTTGAAGGTGGATTAACAAGAATTGCAGCTCTTTACAATTCTTCTTTTCCAGCAAAAGTTGGTCCAGTTAGATCAGCACGTATTTCTGATTTAGAAATTTTGGAACAATTTGATAATCCAGGATTTGCATACTCTGGTGCAAACAAAGCATTGCTTCCAAAAATTGCTAAGAAACCTCTTGTTCGCCTTGGCCCAAGTTTGAATGGCGCAAAGTATTCAAGAGATTCTTCTCGTCGTATTCCACACAACTTAATGTTGGATCTTGCTTCTACTGTTAAGAAAGCAAAAGGTTTAGGCGCAGTGAAAGATATTGGTTTAACTTTCGCTGAAGCTGCTCCTGCTGGTGGAAAAGCAACAACAACTTTTAAAGCACAATGGCCAGCTTCAAGTGTTAGTGGCAAATGGAATGGCAGTGGTTGGGCTATTGCACTTGATAACAAAGCACAAAAAGATAAAGGCACAGGTAAAGCAGTTGTAGCTCAAACAGTTGTGGTGCAGTTAGTAACCCAAACAGTTTCTGGTTACGGAGACAAGTTTGGTGGAAAAACTCCACTAGTTAGAACTGTTGGTGAAGGTAACGCATTTATCTTGCGTGACGGACAACGCTATGACGCTCAATGGTCAAGACCATCTGGTGCTTCAGGTACTTCCTACACAGTCAATGGTGCTGCATTGCCATTCGATATTGGTCAAGTTTGGGTCCTATTGGTTCCAAATGATTCCAAGGGAAAGTATTCATTTAAATAAATAATTAGTAGTACACCTACTGGGTGGGTTTGCTTGTGTTGGTTAATCTTGACACAAGAAGACCCACCCAGTAACTATTTAAAAAGGATTAAATACTGACCATGGCTCCCAACATTTCCATTGCGGCCATGAATGAAATTTCTGATCATATTTGGCCCAAAAGTGCTAATAGAAATAATGATGGCGCATTAGTTATTTCAGGTCTTGATGTTAGAGATATCAGTCAGAAATATCCCACTCCACTTTTTGTTTTAGATGAAACAGATCTAATTAATCGCGTTCAAAAATATATGAAAAGTTTCTCTAAAGCCTCTCACGGAAGTAAGTTATCAAAAGAAACCAAAATATTTTATGCTTCTAAAGCTTTTACTTCTTCACTTTTTATCAAGCTAATTGTTAATGAAGGCATGGGAGTTGACGTTGCTTCTGAAGGTGAATTAAGAGTTGCATTGGCTGGGGGATGCAAACCTGAAAACATAGTTTTTCATGGCAACAATAAATCAATAGATGAATTAGCTTTCGCTGTGGACAAAAAAGTAGGTCTTTTTGCAGTTGATTCTTTCTTTGAAATTGCGCGATTAGCCCAAATCGCAATTGAGAAAAAAGTTAAACCAAATGTCTTAGTAAGAGTCACAGCAGGAATTGAAGCCCACACCCACGAATTTGTGGCCACAGCTCATGAAGATCAAAAATTTGGATTCTCACTTGCAGCAGGAGACGCTGATGAAGCGGTGAGAAGAATTGTTAAAGATGAAAATCTACATTTAATAGGACTTCATTCTCACATTGGTTCACAAATATTTGATAACAAAGGTTTTGAAATTGCCGCAACCAGATTGGCTGAATTGGCATTAAGAATCACTAAAGAACATGACGTGCAAATTGAAATGCTTAATCTTGGTGGAGGCATGGGAATTGCATATATTGATAGCGATGCTCCATTAGCAATTGAGCAGATGTCTAGTGAATTAGTAGATATTGTTTATAAATCTTTCACAGCTAATGGTCTGGCAATGCCGCAACTTGCATTTGAACCTGGGCGAGCAATTGTGGGTCCATCAATGATTACTTTGTACACAGTTGGCACTACTAAGAAAATTGAATTAGAAAATGGAGAGAAAAGAACTTACGTTGCAGTAGACGGTGGTATGAGTGACAACATTAGAACTGCACTTTATGGCGCCCAATACAGCGTTACGTTAGCTTCACGTTTATCAAAAGCTGAACCTATGCTTTCAAGAATTGTTGGTAAACATTGCGAATCAGGCGACATTATTGTGAGAGATTGTTATTTACCTCAAGACTTAGTGCCAGGTGATTTAATTGCCGTTGCCGCAACTGGTGCATACAACAGATCAATGTCTTCTCAATACAACTTGGTAACAAGACCTGGAGTAATAAGTGTTAATAACAAAAATATTACAGAACTTTTAAGAAAAGAAACTTACGAAGACGTTTTTATTACTGACCCAGGCTTGTAAGTCTTTCCCCATTTACTACTAAAGCAACTCCACTTAACACAACTGCGCCACCAAGAAATAGTGGCCAATCAACAGGTTCATTCAAAACTAATAATCCTAAAATCACAGCAATAACTGGGTTTACGTATGCATAAGTTGAGGCAAGTGAAAGTGAAGTGTTATTTAGTAACCAAATATAGGCGCCATATCCGACAATGGAACCGATTAAAACCATATAAACCCAAGCCCATTTAGAGGTGGTTGACATATTGCTAATTAATTCTAATTTGAATCTTTCACCATGAACATAACTTGCAATTGTTAAGACCAATCCACCAAATAACATTTCATAGGTAGTTAAAACAAATGGATCTTTTGGTGTTGGAATTCTTTGAGTCATAAATGTTCCAAATGCCCAAGCAATATTTCCCAACAAAATCATGAACATCCAGAATTTAACTTTAGAGGGATCAGCTCCTGGAGCAGGACCAGTACCACCCGGCAAAACAATGATAGCAACACCAATTAGGCCGATAAATATTCCAAGCAGAGTTATTCTTCTAGTTTTAATTCCTGCAATTCTTTGAAAAATTGTTACCCAAATTGGTAATGCTGCAATTATCAGTGCTGCAATTCCAGAAGGTACATATCTTTCAGCCAGTGTTAAATTACCAATTCCAAAACCAAGTAATAAACCGCCTAGAAAAAGTGCAGAGATTAATTCTTCTTTCTTAACTTTTAATGCATTCTTGCCTTTAACAATCAGCAAAATAATTGCTAAGACCACAAAAGCAGAGAAGAATCTTAAACCCATAGAAAGTAGCGGGGGAGCAGTCTCAATAACAAGTGCTATACCTAAGTAGGTAGAGCCCCAAACCAGATAAACAGTAACTAGGGCAAACCAAACTTTTGGTGTTATTCGCTTAGCAACAGTAGCCACAGCACATCTGACCACATCCTTAATGAGAGACTTGGAAGCGACCTACTATTTTATTTAAGGACGATCCACCGTGGCTGATGCTCAAGTTCGTCCTATTCGAATTGCACTAATTGGTGCGGGCACCGTGGGTTCCAAAGTTGCCTCTCTCATGTTGGAACAAGCAGAAGACTTAGAAGCTAGAAGTGGTGCGCCATTGGTTTTAGTTGGCGTAGGAGTTAAAGACGCCAGTAAAGCTCGTCCAGGAATTCCTAAAGAACTAATTACTGCAGATGTACCAGGTTTGCTGGCAAAAGATATAGACATAGTTGTTGAAGTAATGGGTGGAATTGAACCAGCCAGAACCCACATTCTGGATGCCATGTCTCGTGGCATAAGTGTTGTAACTGCAAACAAAGAATTACTTGCTCGCGATGGTGCAACTTTGGCTGCAGCAGCTGAAAAAAATAATGTTGATCTTTATTACGAAGCAAGTGTGGCCGGAGCTATTCCACTGCTTCGCCCTTTAAGAGAATCTCTTGTCGGCGATCGTGTTAAAAAAATATTAGGAATTGTTAATGGCACTACAAATTATATTTTGACTAAAATGGATGAAACTGGTGCAAGTTTTAAAGATGCATTAGCTGAAGCCCAAAAACTTGGTTATGCCGAAACTGATCCAAGTGCTGATGTGGAAGGAAATGATGCTGCGGCAAAAGCAGCTATTGTTGCTCAACTTGCATTTCACACTCGCGTAACTATTGATGATGTTTATTGTGAAGGTATTACAAAAGTTTCTGCTAGTGATGTTAAAGCTGCCAAAGAAATGGGCTTTGTAATTAAATTATTAGCAATTGCCGAACGACTTGATGATGAATCAATTGTGGTCAGAGTTCATCCAGCCATGATTCCTAGAAGTCATCCCTTAGCAAGTGTAAGAGAAGCATTCAATGCTGTATTTGTGGAAGCAGAAGCTGCTGGTTCATTAATGTTTTACGGTCGAGGAGCAGGTGGTGCACCAACTGCATCTGCTGTCTTAGGAGATTTAGTTGCTGTGGCTCGAAACAAAATGAGTGGCAGACGAGGACCTGGGGAAAGTATTTATGCAGATTTGAAAGTTAAACCAGTTTCTGAAGCAATGACAAGTTATTACATTTCACTACAAGTTGCTGATAAGCCTGGTGTTTTAGCACAAATTAGTCAAAAGATTGCTGACAATAATGTTTCTATTCAAACTGTTCGTCAAGACGGTTTAGAAAATGACGCGCAATTAGTAATTAGAACTCACAAAGCATTAGAGAAAGATCTTGCAAAAACTTTAGAAGGTTTAAGAAATCTTGATGCTGTTAAGGAAATATCTGATTACATGAGAGTTGAAGGCGAAGATTAACCAATGGCTGCACATTTGTGGCGTGGAGTAATCGAAGAATATAAAAGCCGATTACCAATAAACGCTAAAACTCCAATTGTTACTTTGGGTGAAGGCGGCACACCTTTGGTTTATGCCTGCACTTTAAGTGAGATGTTAAATAACCAAGTTTATTTAAAAGTTGAGGGTGCTAATCCAACTGGATCTTTTAAAGATCGCGGAATGACTGTTGCTATTTCTAAAGCCGCTGAAGTTGGAGCAAAAGCTGTAATTTGTGCATCAACTGGAAATACTTCTGCCTCTGCTACTGCTTATGCAGTTAAGGCTGGAATGAAGAGTGCGGTGTTAATTCCTGATGGAAAAATTGCCATGGGAAAACTTGCCCAAGCAATTGTGCATGGTGCATCTGTCTTGCAGGTAAACGGAAACTTTGATGATTGTTTAGTACTTGCTCAAGATTTAGCAAATAAATATCCAGTGGCTTTAGTTAACTCAGTAAATCCAGATCGTATTGAAGGACAAAAGACTGCTTCCTTTGAAATTGTGGATCGCTTAGGCGATGCTCCAGATTTGCATGTGTTACCAGTTGGAAATGCAGGAAATATTACTGCTTATTGGAAAGGTTATGTTGAATATAAGAATGATTCTGTTTCAACAAAACTGCCCCAAATGTGGGGATACCAAGCTGCAGGTGCTGCACCAATTGTTGATGGTGCTCCAGTTTTAAAACCTGAAACTATTGCTACTGCTATTCGAATTGGCAATCCTGCTTCTTGGAAACAAGCTTTAGCTGCACGGGATGAATCAAAGGGTCGAATTGGCAAAGTAACTGATGAACAAATTTTGCAGGCATACCATTTATTAGCTGAAAAAGAAGGTGTTTTTGTGGAACCTTCTTCTGCAGCAGGAGTGGCTGGTTTGATTCAAGCTAAAGCCAACAATGATTTACCTAGTGGCAAAGTAATTGTTATTACAGTTACTGGCAATGGATTAAAAGATCCACAGTGGGCACTTGAAGGAGCAAAAGATCCTGTGAAAATATCTGTTAACGCAGATGCAGCAGCGGAAGCTTTGGGGTTGAAATAAATGTCAAAAGTTTCAGGAGCAGTAAGAGTTGTAGTTCCAGCATCTAGTGCCAATTTGGGTTCAGGTTTTGATTCTGCAGGTTTAGCTCTATCTATGTTTGATGAAATTGAAGCGTCATTTACTGACAAACCAGGAGTACAAGTAGACGTTGATGGTGAAGGCAGAAATTCTTTACCAAGAGATGAAAATCATTTAATTGCTCGAGTAATGTTAAAAACTTTTGCAAATCTTTCAATGCCAGTACAAGGTCTTTATCTTCGTTGCATAAATCGCATTCCTCATGGTCGCGGTCTTGGATCATCTGCCGCTGCAATTTCTGCAGCAGTAGTTGCAGCACGAGCATTAGCTGGAACTCAAGGAACCAGAATGGATGATGAAGGTGCCCTTGAATTAGCAAGTTCTATTGAAGGCCATCCCGATAATGTGGCAGCTTGTCTTTATGGTGGCTTCACTGTTTCTTGGATTGATGATCAATCACTAGCAAGAGCGGTAAAAATTAAAGCTCACGAATCAATAATTCCAGTGGTAATGATTCCTAAATTTGAAGTTGATACCGAACAAGCAAGAGCATTACTGCCTTCACATGTTCCTCATCGCGATGCTGCATACAACGTTGCTCGAAGTGCGCTATTAGTTCATGCCATGACTGTTGATCCTGATTATTTATTCGAAGCAACTGCTGATCGCATTCACCAGGAATACAGAAGACCTTCTATGCAATCTGCTTCTGCTTTAGTTACAAGTTTAAGAATGAAAAATCATGCTGCTTATATTTCAGGTTCTGGACCAAGTGTTTGTGTGTTAACTAATAGTAAAAATGTAGAAGAAGTAATTTCACTAGTCCCAGATGAATTTGATGCTCAACAATTAGAAATAGCTGAGGCTGGAGCAAGCGTTCAATAAGGCTTTTTTGCAAAGCCCCTCCCTGCGGGTTTGCCCCCATACTTGAACCTTTGACCCCAAACCTGCTATTCTTTTAGTTGTCCGGCCAATATTGGCCAAAGATGGCAAATTTCTCAAAAAATAATTCGCTAACTTTTCAAACCAAATTAAAACAGGTCCGGATCTCTCACACGAAACTAATTAAACAATTGATTGTGTGAAGCAGTATTGAAAGGAAAACTCCTTAAGGTGACTGACACCTCGTCCAAGCTTTTGCCTGAATTACGGCAAATGGCTGCAGAGCTGGGAATTCCTGACGCAGCAACAATGAGAAAAAGTGAACTTGTCGAAGCAATCGATCAACGCGGAAATGGCGGAAATAAAAGTATGACCACAAATTCTGAAATCCCAGAAGATGATGTAATTGAAGAATTTAGAGAAGAAAGTGACACTCGCGTAGAACGCGATGACTCAAACAACGACGATCGCGGAACTTACAACCGTGAAGATCGTGGCAGCTACAACAGAAACGATCGCGGAAATGATGACCGCGGCGGATATCGTCGTAACGATCGAAATGATCGCAATAGCAGAAACGATCGAAACGATCGAAATGGTGACAGCGGTTCAAGATCTCGATTTAGAGAACGCGGTTCCAGAAGAGAACGCGATGACTTTGAAATTAAAGAAGACGATGTATTGCTGCCAGTAGCAGGAATTATTGATCTGTTAGAAAACTATGCATTCGTTAGAACTTCTGGTTATTTACCAGGACCAAACGATGTTTATGTTTCTATGGGATTGGTTCGTAAATTTGGATTAAGAAAAGGTGACGCAGTCACCGGTTCAATTCGTCAACCAAAAGAAGGCGAACAAAGACAAAAATTTAATCCTTTGGTTCGCGTTGAAACTATTAACGGTTTAGGTACAGAAGAGTCAGCCAAGAGATTAGATTTCTCAAAACTTACCCCTCTTTATCCTCAAGAGCGTTTAAGACTAGAAACAGATGGAAATAACCTAACTACTCGTGTAATTGATTTAGTTGCACCAATTGGTAAAGGTCAAAGAGGTTTGATTGTTTCACCACCAAAAGCTGGTAAAACAATGGTCTTGCAAGCAATTGCAAACGCAATCACTACTAACAACCCAGAAGTACATTTGATGGTTGTACTAGTTGATGAAAGACCAGAAGAAGTAACAGATATGCAACGCTCTGTTAAGGGTGAAGTTATTGCTTCAACTTTTGATAGACCTGCAGAAGATCACACAACTGTGGCTGAACTTTCAATTGAAAGAGCAAAGCGTTTAGTGGAAATGGGTCACGACGTTGTGATCTTGCTTGATTCCATGACACGTCTTGGTCGTGCATATAACTTGTCAGCTCCAACTTCAGGAAGAATTCTTTCTGGTGGTGTTGATTCAGCAGCTTTGTATCCACCAAAGAAGTTCTTCGGTGCTGCTCGAAACATTGAAAACGGCGGATCATTAACAATCATTGCTACAGCTTTGGTTGAAACAGGTTCTCGTATGGATGAAGTTATTTTCGAAGAATTTAAAGGAACAGGAAACATGGAACTTAAACTCGATCGCAAACTTGCTGATCGAAGAATTTTCCCTGCTGTTGATATTGATTCTTCAGGTACTAGAAAAGAAGAAATTCTTATGTCTCCAGATGAATTAAAGATCATTTGGACACTACGAAGAGTGCTTCATGCCCTGGACCCACAACAAGCAATCGAGCTACTACTCAACAAGTTGCGTGAGACAAAAACCAACTTTGAGTTCCTCTTACAGGTACAAAAGACCACCCCAACCACTAACGGCGACGACGCTGAATAGAATTGGCTACAAGGAAATAGAAGACGGAGCATTTAAAAGATGAAACCAGAAATTCATCCAGATTACGCAGAGACAACTGTCACCTGCTCATGTGGAAATACATTTCAAACTCGTAGCACTGCACAAAATGGTGTTATGCATGCAGAAATTTGTCAACAATGTCATCCCTTCTATACCGGTAAACAAAAGATTTTGGATACCGCAGGTCGCGTATCAAAGTTCGAAAAGCGTTACGGCAAAAGCGCCAACAAATAGCTAAACTTACGGACGTCGGTTTTAAGACACATTTGTTTGTGTTTTAAAAAACCGGCGTCCGTTTTGTTTTACCTAAATGAAAGTTTTAGAAATGGGGTGAGGATAGATGTTTGAAGGTGTAGTCGACTTAGCTGCTGAATTAGTTGAACTAGAACACAAAATGTCTGATCCTAAACTTCACTCAGATCAAAATAAAGCTCGACAAGTTGGTCGACGATTTGCTGAATTAAAACCAATTGTTGCTACTTGGCGTGAATATCAACAACTTGTAGAAGATCAAGCTGCTGCTGTTGAGTTATCAATGGATGATTCCAGTTTCAAAGTCGAAGCAGAAAAAATAGCAGAAGAAGTTCAAGTTTTAGCTGACAAATTACAACTGATGCTAATTCCTCGAGATCCACTTGATGGCAAAGATGTGATCGTGGAAGTCAAATCTGGTGAAGGTGGCGAAGAGTCTGCTTTATTTGCTGGCGACTTAGTTCGCATGTATTTAAGATTTGCTGAAAAGCGTGGTTGGAAAGCAACTTTGATTGATGCAGTTGATTCTGACATGGGTGGATATAAGAATGCATCTATTGCAATTAAAGCTAAAGCTAATCCTGAATTAGGAAACGCACCATATGCATGGATGAAACATGAAGGTGGAGTTCATCGTGTGCAAAGAGTTCCAGTTACAGAATCCCAAGGTCGGGTACACACATCAGCTGCTGGAGTTTTAGTTTTTCCGGAAGCAGAAGAAATTGATGTTGAAATTAAAAATGAAGAAATTCGAGTAGATGTTTATAGATCATCTGGTCCTGGTGGACAATCTGTTAACACCACAGATTCTGCAGTTCGTATCACTCACATTCCTACTGGAATTGTGGTTTCTTGTCAGAATGAAAAAAGCCAATTACAAAACAAGGAATCAGCGTTAAGAATTTTAAGAGCAAGATTGCTTTCTGCTGCTGAAGAAACAAGAGCACAAGAAGAGTCAGCTTCTAGAAAATTACAAGTAAGAACAGTGGATAGATCAGAACGAATTAGAACTTATAACTTTCCAGAAAATCGCTTAACCGATCATCGCACCGGTTATAAGTCACATAATTTAGATCAAATCCTGAATGGTGATTTAGATCCTGTTTTGCAATCTTGTGTGGATATGGAAATCACACAAAAGTTGGCTGAGGTTGGGGAAACCCGTTGAGTAAGTTAACAAGAAGTGTTCTTGTTGATATTGAGTTAAGACTTAAAAATGCAGGGGTTCCTAGCCCAAGATTTGATGCCGAATCTTTAGTTGCGTTTTCCTTAGGAATTGAAAGAAATCGAATTGGTTTAGTTAAAGATATAGAAGATGATCAATACCGTGAGATTGAGAAACTTGTTGAAAAAAGAGTTAGAAGAATTCCACTACAACATATTTTAGGGGAGCAAGGTTTTAGAAGACTAGTTCTAAATGTTGGTCCAGGTGTTTTTATTCCTCGTCCAGAAACTGAATTACTAGTTGAATCAACTGTTAGATATTTAAAAGATAAAAATCAAGAAAGAAATATTGTGGTGGATCTTTGTTCAGGATCAGGTGCAATCGCCCTTGCTTTAGCTAGTGAAGTTGGAAATTCAGATGTTTATGCAGTGGAAAAATCACCTCAAGCATTTCAGTATCTAACTAAAAATTTGGCTGATAATGAAGAATTGTTGAGTAAAGCAAATTCCAAGTTTATTGCCATCAATGCAAATATCGAAGAGCCAATAAAAGATCTGGAAAACCTAAAATTACAAGTTGATGCCCTTGTTTCAAATCCTCCCTATATTCCTAACAAGATGATTCCTCGGGAACCAGAAGTAAAAGATCATGAACCAGAGATGGCACTTTTTGGCGGTAGAGACGGCTTAGATGTAGTCAGAGTTGTTATAAAAATAGCTCAAGATTTGTTAAAACCGGGTGGGTTTATTGCAATTGAACATGCCGATGTGCAAGGTTCAAATGTAGAAGAAACAGGAGTTCCTTATTTATTACTGGAATCAAAAGCTTTTACCAAAGTTGAAGACCGAAGGGATTTAAACGGTTTGCCCAGATACACCGTTGGAATAAAAATATGATTCGTAAATTTTCCATGAATAATGAAATGGAAAGAAAAGATGGAATTACTGCTGCTATTGCAGCAGCTAAACGCGGTGATTTAGTTGTATTACCAACCGACACAGTTTATGGACTTGGTACAGATGCGTTTTCCCAAAATGGACCACAAAAATTATTAGCAGCTAAAGGTAGAGACCGGAATATGCCAATTCCAGTTTTAGTAGGTCACGTTAAAGCTTTAGATGGTTTAGCACAAAGAGTCGATGGTGTTACTAAAGCATTAGCAGAAGCTTTTTGGCCAGGAGCTCTAACAATTGTTGTTAAAGCTCAACCAACTCTTCGTTGGGATTTAGGAGAAACAAATCAAACAGTTGCTTTAAGAATGCCACTTAATCCAATTGCCATTGAATTACTAAATGCAGTTGGTCCAATGGCGGTAAGCAGTGCCAATAAAACTGGTCAACCAGCAGCAACCAATGTTGAAGAAGCAATTGCTCAATTAGGAGAGGAAGTAACTATTTACTTAGATGGGGGACAAACCCCAGGAAATGTTGCTTCAACAATTGTGGATGTTTCATCTGGTGAAATAAAACTGCTGCGTCAAGGTGCGATCCCGCTAGAGGAGATTCGTCTCATCGTGCCAAATATTGAAGTTCTGCCATAGTATTTGGTGCAAGTGAAATAGAGAGGCAATTTAAAAATGGGCAATAGTACCTTTTGGGGTCCAGATTGGGATTCCTTACAAAATCAAGATCCAGAAATTGCATCTTTATTACTTAAAGAATTAGAAAGAGCTCGTGGTGGTCTGCAATTAATTGCCAGTGAAAACTTTACGTCCCCTGCAGTGTTAGCAGCTTTAGGAAGCACATTTAGTAATAAATATGCCGAAGGTTATCCCGGCAAACGTTATTACGGTGGATGTTCAGTTGTTGATGAAGCAGAAGTAATTGGTATTGAAAGGGCTAAGAAACTTTTTGATGCAGAACATGCAAACTTGCAACCACATTCTGGTGCCAGTGCCAACATTGCAGTTTATGGCGCATTCACCAAACCCGGTGACACAGTTTTGGCAATGAGTCTTGCTCAAGGTGGACATTTAACTCACGGATCTCCAGTTAGTTTTTCTGGTAAATGGTTTAACCCAATTGGTTATTCAGTTGATCCAAAAACTGAATTAATTGATTATGACAATGTGCGTGATTTAGCAAAACAACACAAACCAAAAATGATTGTGGCAGGAGCAACTGCTTATCCTCGTTTAGTTGATTTCAAATTAATGCGTGAAATTGCTGATGAAGTTGGAGCAATTCTTTGGGTTGATGCAGCACATTTCATTGGTTTAGTTGCTGGAAAAGCAATTCCAAGTCCTGTTCCTTATGCAGACGTTGTTTCATTTACAACTCACAAAGTCTTGCGTGGACCTCGTGGCGGAATGATTGTTTGTAAAGCACAACATGCTCAAGCAATTGATAAAGCAGTATTTCCGATGATGCAAGGTGGACCATTAATGAATGGTGTTGCGGCAAAAGCTGTTGCACTTAAAGAATGTGCCACACCTGAATTCCAGCAATACACAAAAAATGTTATTACTAATGCTCAAGCCTTATCTGAAGGATTAAAAGCAGAAGGAATGCGACCTGTAAGTGGTGGCACAGATACTCATCTTGTGTTAGTTGATTTAACACCAGTTGGTGTTACTGGAAAAGATGCAGAAAAGCGCTGCGATGCGTCTCGAATTACTTTGAATAAGAATCCAATTCCAAATGATCCACTTCCACCAATGACTGCAAGTGGTATCAGAGTTGGTTCACCATCTGTTACAACTCAGGGAATGGGTGTACCTGAAATGAAGCAAATTGCATCATTTATTGCTCAAGCTGTGAAGAGTGAATCAGGTCATGACAAGATTGCTGACGAAGTTAATAAACTTTGTAAAGCATTTCCTGCCTACCCACACAGTTAATAAATAATCAGAAAGTAGTAAAACCTTGCGCGAGTATTTGTTAGTACTCTTGGCAACAGCTTTCATTACTTATTTAACAACTCCAATTGCGCGCTATGCAGCACTTCGTTTTGGCTTCATGGCCACAGTTCGAGATCGAGATGTGCACGATAGACCAATTCCACGTTTAGGTGGTTTAGCAATGGTGGCAGGTTTATTAGCTGGACTTTCTCTTGCTTCGCAATTGCCATTAATTAGTAATGTTTTTAAAGATGGTAGCCAAATAAGAGCATTATTGGCAGGTGCTGGAATTTTAGTTTTGTTAGGTGTAATTGACGACAAATGGTCAATTGATGGACCAGTTAAATTAGCTGGGCAAACTCTTGCTGCAGCAGTTATGGCATCACAAGGAATTTCTCTAATCTGGCTTCCCTTACCTTTTATTCAAGGAACATTAAGTCTTGATCCTTTAACTGGAGTTTTGTTAACAGTTTTAATTGTTTTAATTACTGTTAATGCGGTTAACTTCGTTGATGGTTTAGATGGGTTAGCAGCAGGAGTAGTAGGCCTTGGTGCTGCAGCTTTTTTTGCCTATAGCTATTTATTAAGTGTTGAATTTGGTTTTTCTAGAGCAACTTTGCCCACATTAATTTCAGCATTGTTAGTGGGAATGACTTTAGGATTTTTACCGCACAACATGTTTCCAGCCCGAGTATTTATGGGAGATACCGGTTCAATGCTTATCGGTTTAATGTTGGCAGCTTGCGCAATTACATTGACTGGTCAAACAGATCCTGGTGCTTTGGAATTAACTTCAGTGTTACCTAGCTTTTTACTTATTCTTTTGCCTTTGGCAGTAATTGCTGTTCCACTATTTGATTTAGCCTTAGCGGTAATGCGAAGAACAAGACGGGGAGCAAATATCTTTACTCCCGATAAAGAACATTTGCATCACCGTTTATTAGAAAGAGGTCACTCTCATAGAAGAGCAGTGATGTTGATGTATGCCGGAACTGCTTTGTTAGCTTTTGCCACAGTGAGCACTGCCTTTATTCCATTTCTATATTCATTGTCAGCTCTTATTGCAGGACTTGCTTCTTTGATTTATTTTGGAAGAAGAAGAGATCCTAAGAAAGTAGTGGTGGCTTAAATGACTATTGAAAATAAAATCATTGTTTCGGGCTTGATCCCCACGTTGGTGGTAGGAATTCTTTTTTCCCTAGGTTCTGCATTTTTCACAGATGCACAAGCAGGTTATTCCGCACTAGGTGGAATGGTATTAACTTTGGTGTTTTTCGTGTTCGGTCAATACATCATTGGGCGAGTGCTATTAACTAAGCCCGAAATTGGTTTAGGAGTGGCCATGATTGTTTACTTAACTCAATTAATTGTGTTACTTGTGTTAATAAAGTTACTCAGAGACGCTGCTTGGTTGGATGGACGAAGCTTTGGTATCGCAATTCTTGCCTCCACACTTTCCTGGACCGCTGGTTCTGTTTGGGTGATGGCAAAACACAAAAATGTGGTCATCGAACCTGTATCCCCCCAGGCTTTGAAGTTGTCAAAAGACGACTAGCCTTTTATTGGTGAACGAACAGCAAAACTTTCGAACCCGAAAATCAACATCAGATGATCCATGGGCAATCTTTGGACGTCTAGTCTCCGGAATATTAATTTACGGAGGACTTGGTTGGTTAATCGGAAGTTGGTTTAATAAAGTTGAAATGTTTGTCGCTGCTGGAGTAATTCTAGGAATTTCTTTAGCGCTGTATATGACTTTCAAACAATTAAGTAACAAGTAATAAGAAAGGTAAGTAAATAAAGTGAAGCCAAACAAAGGTGTTGGTCGTGGCTAACTTTATTTCTTTGAGTGAAGTAACTTGTAAATTTGGTGACAATGAATGTCCGTTTCCAGCTCCTGGAGCAGGAATATTTGAATGGCAACCTTTAGCTTCTTTTAATCTTTTTGGTTTTGCATCCATTGAAGTAACTAAGCCTGTTATCTTGGCAATGCTTTGCACAGTAATTGTTTCTGTTGTATTTATCGCAGCTTTTGCTAAACCAAAGCTTGTTCCAACTGGTTTACAAAACGTTGTGGAAGTTGGTTATCTATTTGTTAGAGACAATATTGCTCGAGAAATTATGGGCAAAGACGGTGATCGCTTTGTTCCGTTGTTAACGTCTCTCTTTTTCTTTGTGTGGTCGATGAACGTGATGGCAATTATTCCTGGTGCACAATTTCCGGTTTCATCTCGTTTTGCATTTCCCGTTGTTTTAGCTCTGATTGTTTGGGTTGTTTACATGTTCTTAGGAATGAAAAACCAAGGAGTTGTTGGTTATTTCAAAAATATTGCGTTTCCACCAGGAATGCCAATTGGAATTTATCCATTGCTTACTCCCATTGAATTACTCTCAACTTTGATTATTAGACCTGTTACTTTGGCAATTCGTTTGTTTGCCAACATGTTTGCTGGACACTTACTAATTACTGTGTTTACCGTTTCTGCCTGGTATCTGTTAAATCTGACAAATTTTGTTGGTTTTGTCTCAGTAATTGGCTACTTAGGATCTGTGGTTTCCTTCATTGTGACTATCGTCTTAACAGGATTTGAAATGTTTATCCAAGCACTACAAGCCTTTATCTTCACGTTGCTAACAGCTGTATTTATTTCCAGCTCGTTGCACGCGGAGCACTAAAGAAAAAAGAATTCCTGCAACAAATAGTTGTGGGATAAAGAAAGAAAAGGAAAAGGGAAACATGAGCATCCTCGCGGAAATCTCTGGTTCACTTGGTTCGATCGGTTACGGTCTTGCCGCAATTGGTCCAGGTGTCGGAATCGGCATCATCTTCGGTAACGGTGTGCAAGCAATTGCTCGTCAACCTGAGGCTTACGGTGTTATTCGCCAAAACATGATTTTGGGTTTCGCACTTGCAGAAGCTTTAGCATTGATTGGCTTCGTTGCACCATTCGTTTTCGGCGCATAACTAACAAACCAAAAACTGGAGTGTGAATATGAACTGGATCCTCGCATCTGAGGGTGCAGAAAGCGGTAGCAATGTTTTGTTACCACCAACCTATGAGTTAATCATTGGTTCTATTGCTTTCTTTGTGATCTTCTTTGCTCTATCTAAGTTTGCTTTGCCAAACATTAGAAAGACTTTGGAAGCTCGTACTGAATCAATTGAAGGTGGCATTGCTAAAGCTGAGAAGTTGCAACAAGAAGCATCAATTACTTTGGCTCAATATCGCCAACAGTTATCTGATGCCAGAAGCGAAGCAGCAAAAATTCGTACTGCTGCTGAATCTGAGAGAACTAATCTAATTAGTGAAGCCAGAAACGAAGCTCAAGCTGTTGCACAAACTGTTACTCAACAAGCAAACGCTCAAATCGAAGCTGAAAAATCAAAAGCGGTTAATGAATTACGCCTTGATGTTTCAAAATTAGCTATTGATTTAGCAAGCAAAATCGTTGGTGCTTCATTGCAAGATGATGCACGAGCAAAGGCAGTAATTGATCAATTTATTAAAGATCTTGAATCTGCTGGAGGTAAACGCTAAATGTTAGGTGCCAGCAAGAACGCTTATCAGTTATTAATCAAACTTGTCGATTCCAATAAGAATCTACATTCATTTGAAAATGGCGAAAGCATTCTTTTGTTGGCCGATGCCATTACTGGTAGCAAAACTCTTTTAACCACACTTACTGATTCAGGAATTTCTCCTGAGGCCAGAGCTGGGGTTGCTAAAGATGTTTTGGCCAAGATTGGCACTAATGATGCAGTTTCATTAATTTCTGAAGCTGTGAAAATGCGTTGGAGTGAAACTCAAGATTTAGTTCAAGGCTTGGAAGCAAGTGGTGCCAGAGCATTATTTGCAGCCAGTGAAGTTAAAAATGAACTAGATCGAGTTGAAGATGAAGTATTTGCATTTGAGCGAGCAATAGCTGCAAGTGGGGAACTTGAACTATTACTTGCCGATCCAAATATGACAACTTCTGCCAGAAGCAATGTGATTAATGATTTAGTGGGCAAAACTTTTAGTGCCACCTCAATCTTGTTGGTTAATCACGCCATAAGTCATCGCCATGGAAGATCAATTACTTCTACTTTGGGTGATTTGCAAAAACTAGCTGCAGCAAGACGAGGTCGAGTCTTAGCTGAAGTAACAAGTGCAATTGCATTAACAAGTGACCAGGAACAAAGACTCACAACTGCATTGACTGCAATTTATAAGCAGGAAGTGCAAGTACAAGTTGTGATTGATAAAAGAGTAATTGGCGGAGTTGCAGTTCGTGTTGGCGATGAAGTAATCGATGGCACAGTGGCAAACCGTTTAGCACAAGTAAGACGCCAGCTCGCTGGCTAAAACCAAAAACTTCCTGTTGTTGCAAAGTTTGCAAGAGCAGATTAAAGAAAAAGTAGAAAGGCAGTATCAAAGATGACCGAACTCCAGATCAAACCTGAAGATATCCGGAGTGCAATCGAGCGCAACGTTGCCAATTTCAATCCGAAGACTTCCAAGGATGAAGTAGGACGTGTAGCCGAAACCGGTGACGGTATTGCCCGCGTTGAAGGTTTGCCATCAGCAATGACAAGTGAATTACTTGAATTTGAAGGTGGACTATTAGGTGTAGCTCTTAACTTAGATGTTTCCGAAATCGGTGCTGTTCTTTTAGGAGATCCTTCAGGTATCCAAGAAGGACAAGAAGTAAGACGTACCGGTCGTGTATTAGAAGTTCCAGTTGGAGATGCGTTCTTAGGAAGAACAGTTGATCCACTAGGAAATCCAATTGATGGTTTAGGTGCAATCAAAGCAAGTGCACAACGTGCTCTTGAATTACAAGCACCAACAGTTGTGGAACGCCAACCTGTTAAAGAACCACTTGAATTTGGTATCAAAGCAGTAGATGCAATGACAGCAGTAGGCCGTGGACAACGCCAATTAATCATTGGTGATCGCGGAACTGGTAAAACCGCACTTGCAATTGATGCGATTATTAACCAAAAACAAAACTGGTTATCAGGAGATCCCAAGAAACAAGTTCGCTGTATTTATGTAGCGATTGGTCAAAAGGGTTCAACTATTGCTTCAGTTAGAGCAACTCTAGAAAAATATGGTGCACTTGAATACACCACCATTGTTGCGGCCACTGCATCTGATCCTGCAGGATTTAAATTCATTGCTCCTTACGCTGGTTCTGCAATTGGACAGCATTGGATGTATGAAGGAAAGCCTGCGTTAATTGTGTTTGACGATTTAACAAAACAAGCAGAGGCATATCGAGCAGTATCTCTCTTGCTACGTCGTCCACCAGGTCGCGAAGCTTATCCAGGGGATGTGTTCTATTTGCACTCTCGTTTATTAGAACGTTGCGCCAAATTATCAAACGAATTAGGTGGTGGTTCTTTAACTGGTTTACCAATTATTGAAACCAAAGCTAATGACGTTTCTGCATATATTCCAACCAACGTTATTTCTATTACTGACGGACAGATCTTCTTAGAAACAGATTTGTTCAACTCAGGAATAAGACCAGCTATCAACGTAGGTATTTCGGTATCACGTGTAGGTGGATCTGCTCAACCAAAAGCTATGAAAAAAGTTGCGGGACGTCTTCGTCTTGACTTAGCACAATTTAGAGAATTAGAAGCATTTGCTGCTTTTGGTTCTGATCTTGATGCTGCTTCAAAATCACAACTAGAACGAGGTTCACGTCTAGTGCAACTTCTAATTCAAGGTCAATATGCACCACTTCCTATGGAAAAAGCAGTTGCTTCTCTATGGGCAGGAACAACAGGAAATCTTGATGATGTTCCTGTGGATGACATTGGCCGCTTTGAAGTTGAATTCCATAACTATCTAGATCGCGAACATGCTTCTACATTGGCAGCAATTAGAGATTCTCGTGATTTAAGTGATGAGAATATTGAAGACATCAAAAAAGGTATCAATAACTTCAAGAAGCAATTTGTTAAAGCAAATGGTCAACCATTATTGGTTGATGCAAATGTTGATCCATTAGCTGTTGAAGATGTTGAACAAGCCCAAATCAAAGTTCAGAAAAGAGCCTAGGACTTAAATCATGGGTGCCCAATTACGCGTATTTAGAAGACGCATTCGCTCGGTTCAAGCGACCAAGAAGATCACTAGAGCAATGGAATTAATTGCTTCTAGTCGAATCATCAAGGCGCAAAACCAAGTGGCTGCGGCTACTCCTTATGCAACAGCTCTTTATAAAGCTGTGTCTTTGGCTGCCTCAAATGCTCGCGGAAATCATCCTTTGTTGTTAAATAAAAAAGATGGCAAACGTGCAGCTGTTTTGTTAATCACTGCCGATCGAGGACTAGCAGGAGCTTATTCTGCAAACATCTTGAAAGAAGGCGAAAGATTAACTGAATTACTACGCGATGAACAAGGCAAAGAAGTAATCCCTTTCATCGTGGGTCGAAAAGGTGTTGGATATTACAAATTCCGTAACAGAGAAGTTGCGGCAAGTTGGACCGGAATTACCGATCGTCCAAAATATGACGATGCTCGAGAAATTGCTAAGGCATTGTTAGAAGTTTTCTTAAAAGAAGAAGCACAAGGTGGTGTTGATGAAATTCAAATCATTTACACCCGTTTTGTGAATAGAATTTCTCAAGTTCCAGTGGTGCAAAGAATTGTGCCTTTGGAAGTTGTAGAAGAACTAGTTCAATCATCAGCAAAGATGACCGAAGTTGATACCCACAAACCAACTTTGCCTCTTTATGATTTCGAGCCATCACCAGATGCTGTGCTCGATGAACTATTGCCTAAATACATTGAATATTTGGTGTATGCAGGTTTGTTGCAAGCAGCAGCTTCAGAACACGCTGCAAGACAACGCGCTATGAAATCAGCAACTGAAAATGCTGAAGATCTAATCAAGACTTTGACTCGTCGTGCTAACCAAGCACGTCAAGCCGAAATTACCCAGGAAATTAGTGAAATCGTCGGTGGCGCTGACTCACTAAAGACCGCCAAATAGGAGAAAACAAAAAATGAGTAGCACAACAGAAACAAAGAATGTAACCGGAAGAGTTGCACGCGTTACTGGTCCCGTTGTAGACGTGGAGTTTCCAGTAGATGCGATACCTGAATTGTTTTTTGCCCTACATGTCGAAGTGACATTGCCAGGTGCGGAAACTAGAACGCTTACTTTAGAAGTTGCTCAACACATTGGCGATGGCATGGTTCGTGCTATTTCCATGCAGCCAACAGATGGTTTGATTCGCGGCGCCACCGTGAAATCAACTGGTTCTCCAATTTCAGTTCCTGTAGGCGATGTAACTCTGGGACACGTTTGGAACACTTTGGGTAAACCTCTTGATGTTGCAGAATCATCATTAAAAATTAATGAACGCTGGCCAATTCATCGTCAACCACCTAAATTTGACGAACTTGAACCAAAAACAGAAATGTTTGTCACCGGTATCAAAGTTATTGATCTTTTAACACCTTATGTAAAAGGTGGAAAGATTGGTTTGTTTGGTGGAGCAGGTGTAGGAAAAACTGTTTTGATTCAGGAAATGATTTATCGTGTTTCTGAAAACTTCGGTGGAGTATCAGTATTTGCCGGTGTTGGAGAGCGAACACGTGAAGGAAACGATTTATTTTTGGAAATGACCGAGTCTGGAGTTATTAACAAAACAGCACTCGTGTTTGGTCAAATGGATGAGCCACCTGGCACTCGTATGAGAGTTGCTCTTTCAGCTCTAACCATGGCTGAATATTTCCGTGATGTACAAAACCAAGACGTTTTGTTATTCATTGACAATATTTTCCGTTTCACCCAAGCAGGTTCAGAAGTTTCCACATTGTTGGGACGTATGCCATCTGCTGTGGGTTACCAGCCAACACTTGCTGATGAAATGGGTCAATTGCAAGAACGTATTACTTCTACTCGTGGTAACTCCATTACTTCGATGCAAGCAATTTATGTTCCAGCTGATGACATCACAGATCCAGCACCTCACACCACGTTCGCGCATTTGGATGCAACAACAGTGCTAAGCCGTCCAATTTCAGAACTTGGAATTTATCCTGCTGTGGATCCTCTTGATTCAACTTCTCGAATTCTTTCTCCTCTTTATTTGGGTGAAGAACACTACGCAGTTGCTCAAAGAGTTAAAGAAGTTCTACAGAGATACAAAGACTTGCAAGACATCATTGCAATTCTTGGTATTGATGAACTAAGTGAAGAAGATCGAGTCCTAGTTGGTCGTGCTCGAAGAATTCAAAGATTCTTGTCACAAAACATGTTCGTGGCAGAAGCATTTACCGGCCAAGCTGGATCATTTGTGCCATTGGAAGAAACCATTGCATCATTTAGAGCACTAACAAATGGTGACTATGACCATCTTCCAGAACAAGCATTCTTCATGGCAGGAAATATTGAAGATGTTGAAAAGAACGCAAGCAAATTGGCAGGAAAGTAACTAACACATGCCATTAAAAGTTGAAGTTGTTGCAACTGACGGACAAGTTTGGTCAGGCGAAGCAAGCACGGTAGTTTTGCGAACTAAATCAGGTGAAATTGGTTTACTTCCAGGACATGCACCATTGCTTGCTTCTCTGTCAGATGGTCCGATTGTGATCAGACCAATTGATGGAACTGAAATAAAAGCAGCAGCTCATGGTGGATTTGTAATTGTGGATAGCAATAACGTCATCGTGTTGGCAGAAACAGCAGAATTAGCAAGTGAAGTTGATATAAAACGTGCTCAAAAAGCAAAAGATGAAGCAGAAAAATCAGGCGATAAAGAAGCGTTGAAAAGAGCAGAGTCAAGACTCTCAATTGCAGTAGGTTAGATACTAGATATCCCATCAAAGGAGATTTAGATGTCTAAGCAAGTTGTAACAAAATTAGTAGTAAATACTAGAAAAAGAAACAGAGCAACAACTTTTTTCCGCCCAATATTAATTATTCCGATCTTAATTTTTGTGGGAACATTTTCATCAAGTAATTCAGGTGCCATGAGTATTTCTTTCACTCTGGCTGTGCCTGTGCTTTTAGCCTTGGTTTTTAGAAATATCTACCCAAGCTATATATATGGTTTTAATCAATCATTTATGGAATTGCAGAACCGCATTGCAATTTATGCACTTTATTTAACAGATGATTTTCCATCTATTGAAAAAAGCAAGAATGTAACTATTACTTTGCCTGAGGTTAAAGGTGGCAAAGCACTAAACAGATGGTTACCACTTGTTAAATGGTTCTTAGCAATCCCTCTTTACATTGTGGGAATTGTCTATCTTTTAGTGACAGGAATCTATACCGTAATTGCTTGGTTTAACATTTTGTTTACTGGAAAGTATCCAAAATTCGCAATTGATTTTGTGGTTGGAACAATTCAATACTGGAACAGAGTAAGTGGATATGCATTTATTTTGGTGACAGATGAATATCCAACGTTTTCGTTAAAAGCAAAAAAGTAAAGAACTAAAAATGGGGGCCAACTAAAAAGTTGGCCCCTTTTTACATTTCTACGCGTTTTACGTTTGCGCCAAGTCCTGTTAGATTCTCAACAAAATTTGAATATCCACGATCAACGTGGTGAACTTCGGTTACATAAGTTACATCATCTGCCACTAATCCTGCCAAAACTAAAGATGCTCCAGCTCGAACATCAGTTCCTTCTACAGGAGCTCCTGATAGTTGTTCTTTTCCTCTAACTAAACAATGATGGCCATTTATTTTTACATCAGCACCTAATCTTGCTAATTCGTTAACAAATCGAAATCTTGCTTCGAAGAGATTTTCAGTAACCATAGAAGAACCTGTTGCAATTGCATTAAGTGCAATCATTTGAGGTTGTAAGTCTGTTGGAAAACCTGGATAGGGAAGTGTGACAATATCTACTGCTTTTGGTCTGGTGTGCATTGAAACATTTAGTCGATCATCAACTGATTTAATTTCTGCTCCTGTGTCACGTAATTTTTCTAAAACTAAATCCATATCACTAGGTTTTACACCATGAATCGTGATGTCTCCTTGAGTCATGATTGCTGCAATTGCCCAAGTTCCTGCCACAATTCGATCTGGAACAACATGATGAGTTGTGGGATTAAGTTTTTCTACTCCAGTAATTTCTAAAACACTTGAACCAATACCATTAATTTTGGCACCCATTTTTACCAACATGTTACAAAGATCAACAATTTCTGGTTCGCGAGCAACGTTGTCAACATTGGAATTTCCCTTAGCCAAAACAGCAGCCATCACAACATTTTCAGTTGCACCCACACTTGGAAAATCTAGTGCGATATTTGCACCACTTAAACCATTTTCTGCTCTAACAATTAAGTAACCGTGTTCGGAATGAACATGGCATCCAAGTTTTTCTAAACCTTGCATGTGAATATCTAGTCCACGAGATCCAATTGCATCTCCGCCAGGAAGAGCAATATCTGCTTCGCCACATCTTGCAACAAGGGGTCCAAGAACTGAAATTGAAGCACGCATTTTTCTTACTAAGTCATAATCTGCTTTGTGACCAATTTTTGCTGGTACATCAATTGTCACTGTGGCAGTAGTTAGATCATGTTCTACTTTGCAACCAAGTCGTCTAAGAAGTTCAGCCATAATTTCAACATCTAATATTTCTGGGACGTTTGTTAAAGTTGTTAATCCTTCTGCCATGATCGAGGCAGCCATAAGTTTCAAAACACTATTTTTTGCACCAGGAACGCGCACTTCTCCCTTTAAGGGACCTGAGCGTTCAACTCTAAAAGCTTCCATGACTCACCAGAGTACCCAACCAAAGTGTGCAAACACCAATTCACACATAGGCTCTACTCATGGTTAATCTCACTCGCATCTACACCAGAACCGGTGATGATGGAACTACTGCTTTGGGAGATATGTCCCGGGCTTTAAAAACAGATTTAAGACTTGAAGCATTTGCCGATGTTGATGAAGCTAATTCATCCATTGGAGTAGCAATTGCCATGGGAAATCTTGATCAAGATGTTAAAGATTTACTAATTAGAGTACAAAATGATTTGTTTGACGTTGGTGCAGATTTAGCAACTCCAGTTGGTAAAAAGAATGATGCACCGCAATTAAGAGTATTACCTGGTTATGTTGATGAATTAGAAAAAGCAATTGATCATTACAACTCATTCTTACAACCTTTGAGTTCATTTATTTTGCCAGGAGGAAGTCAAGGTGCAGCACTTTTGCATGTGGCAAGAACAGTGGTAAGACGTGCAGAGCGATCAACCTGGACTGCGTTTACCGCGCACAAAATTGTTATGACAGAAACTCCAGCAAGATATTTAAATAGACTTTCAGATTTATTGTTTGTGTTAGCTCGTTACAGCAATCGTGAACAAGGCGATGTGTTGTGGGTACCTGGAGCAAATAGATAATTTAAACGCGACCGCGTATTAAATTTCTTGCTTTTGCTTCATCATTAGGCCAAACCATAAGTTGTGGTCCTTCTAAAGTAAAAGCTAGCGTTGCTTTTATGTCATTAGCAATTAATTCTTGGCGAAGTTTTTCTCCTTCTGCATAATTTGCAGGATTTCCAATAGGAACCAAAACTCCATAGTCATCTTTAAAGCTTGCTTTAGTTGGTCTTTCAATAAGAGAAGTTTTTTTAGGACTATAAGCCCAACGCAAAAACATGATTAAAACAAAAATTCCAAACCCCACCAGTAACGGCACAGTCAAATAGGTGGTGCTGCCCCAAGTCATCATGACAGCCATTGTTGCGCATATTTAGTCATCAGGCATCATCAAGTTATGCGTTTATTGGTTGCCACTTGCACGGTTGATTATGTAGGCAGGCTTACGGCCCATTTGCCTGAAGCAACCCGTTTAATTCTTTTTAAAGCCGATGGTTCAGTTTCCATTCACGCCGATGATCGGGCATATAAACCACTTAACTGGATGAGCCCACCGTGCTTTACCACTGAAGTTAATGAAACAGATAAAAAAATAATTACTGTTGAAAATAAAGCTGGAGAAAGATTAGTAATAACAGTTAATCAAGTAATTCATAATTCAACGCATGAATTAGGAATAGATCCAGGTCTAGTAAAAGATGGGGTTGAAGCTCACTTACAAGTATTACTGGCAGAACACGTTGAAACTTTTGGTAAAAACTGGCAATTAGTTAGAAGAGAATACCCAACAGCAATTGGTCCAGTTGATTTACTTTGTAAAGATGAATTCGGCAAAACGGTTGCGGTGGAAATTAAAAGACGAGGCGATATCGATGGGGTTGAGCAATTAACCAGATATTTGGAATTACTAAACCGAGATGGATTAATTGCCCCAGTTAGTGGAGTATTTGCTGCCCAAGAAATTAAACCTCAAGCCAAAGTATTAGCTGAAGATCGAGGAATTCGTTGTGTTGTGGTTGATTACGATGCACTTCGCGGTTTAGATCGCAAAGACGAAAGATTGTTCTAGAATAGAAAAATGCCCAGAAGAAATAGACCAAAGAATTCTAAAAAAGACGATAACGAAGAATTTAACGTTGATCGTTTATTAGGAATTCAGAGAAGTGAAAATTGGTCTGATGGCGATTGGGTAGTTAGAAGAGTTACCGGTTCTGCTGCAACTAAGCCTTATCGATGTCCAGGTTGTGATCAAGAAATAAGACCAGCAACACCACATACCGTTGCTTATGTCATGGGTGAGTTAGAAGATCGTCGTCATTGGCACACTCCTTGTTGGAATAGTGATCGCAAGAAACACAAAAGAGATTTAGATGACTGAAATAGTTGCTAATAGCGTTTTACCAGCTAAAAGAGAATTAATTCATTTAACAACTTCTGATGGTGAAAAATTAATTGGCGAACTTGCATCCCCAATTGATGGCAAGGCAATTGCAACAATTATTACTGTTCATCCACTTCCAACGCATGGTGGAAATACTGATAGCCATCTTTATAGAAAAATGTCTTGGAGGCTACCTGCTCAAGCTGGAATAAATATTTTAAGATTTAATACTCGCGGAACCTGTAGCAAATTAGGAACCAGTTCTGGTTCATTTGATTCATCCAATAATGAAGGTAAAGATCTATTAGCCGCAATTAAATATGTTAAAGATAACAATCTTGGAAAGCCCTATGTTGTGGGTTGGTCTTTTGGAACAGATGTAACACTTCGTCACGCCTTTGATCAAGATTTAAGTGGAGTAATTTTACTTTCTCCACCACTTCGTTTTACTACTCAAGATGAACTTGCTAAATGGAAAAACGTAACTTTTCCAGTAGTGGCACTAGTTCCAGAATTTGATGATTACTTAAAACCAGATGAAGCAAAATTAAGATTTAGTGTTGCACCGAATATTCAAATTGTCCCTGCAGCAGGAGCAAAGCATTTATGGGTTGGGGAAAATAGTGTCCAAGTAGTCATGAATGAAATTGTTAAAATGATTGCTCCAAGTCTGGTTCCACTTCCAATCTCCTGGGATGGACCAATGGAGAAGTGGAACGACATTTAGTAATTAGTAAGATGTGAGTATCAAACTTAGTGAGGCCTAAATAAATTGAGTAGCCAAATTCCAATGCGCGGTGCCATTGATTTGGGTGCGCTTGCTCAAGCCAGAAAAGCCCAAAGTGTGGCAACTGATGCTGTTGCAAATGCTCCAGCTGGAGTTGTGGTTGATGTTAGTGAACAAGATTTTCAACAAAAAGTTATTGATGTTTCAAAAACAGTTCCAGTAATTGTTGATCTATGGGCTGAATGGTGTGGGCCTTGTAAACAACTTTCACCACTTTTAGAAAAATTAGCTGCTGAATATAAAGGTCGATTTGTTTTAGCAAAAATTGATGTTGATGCAAATCCTCGACTTTCACAAATGTTTCAAGTCCAATCAATTCCAGCTGTTTTTGCTGTAATTGGTGAATCTGCTGGTCCACTTTTTCAAGGTGCAATTCCTGAAGCTGAACTTCGTCAAGTAATTGAAGAAGTTTTAAGAATTGCAGCAGAACAAGGTGTTAGTGGAACAATTAACGCTGAAGTTCAAGAAGAAGTAGCACCAGTTGTTGAAGAAGAACAAATTGATCCCAGATTAGAAGCAGCATTTAATGCTATTGAAAAAGGTGATTTTGTTGCTGCAAATAATTCTTATAAAGAAATGCTTAATCAAAATCCAGCAGATCAAGTTGCTCAAGCTGGTCTTGCTCAAGTTGGATTACTAGAAAGAGCTTCCAAATTAAATCCAAATGATGTCTTACAAAAAGCAAGTGATCGTAAAGATTTTGCCAGCCAAATGGATTTAGCTGATCTTGAATTAATGAAAGGAAATCCAGGAGCTGGATTTGCGGTATTAATTAGTGCCATCAAGATTTCTAGTGGTGAAGATCGAGACAAATTAAGAGCAAGGCTCTTAGAGTTATTTATTGTGGTTGGCGATAGTGACCCTGAGGTAATAAAGGCTCGACGAGACCTAGCAAGCGCATTGTTCTAAATCGTCTAAACTTAAACTCATGACTTATTTAGATCACGCAGCAACAACTCCTATGTTGGCTGAATCAATTGCTGCCATGAGTGCTGAATTAGCTCAAGTTGGAAATCCTTCTTCTCTTCATTCCTCTGGTCGAAGAGCACGAAAAGTTGTTGAAGAAAGTAGAGAAATAATTGCTGCCGCCCTTGGTGCAAGACCCATTGAAGTAATTTTCACAGGTGGTGGAACCGAAGCTAATAATTTAGCTGTTAAAGGTTTATTTTGGGCAGCACAAAAGAAAGATAAAAATAAAAAGCGAGTATTAGTTTCAGCAGTTGAACATCACGCTGTATTAGATCCTGTTATGTGGTTAGGTGAGCACGAAGGTGCTGAGATTGAAATTTTACCTGTAGATAATTTAGGCAGAGTCTTACCTGAAACTTTAAGAAAAGCATTTGAAAAAAATCCAGATGATGTTGCCCTAGTTACTGTGATGTGGGCAAATAATGAAGTTGGCACAGTTCAACCAATTGCAGAACTCGTAAAGATTGCACATGAATATAAAACTGTTTTTCATTCAGATGCAGTACAAGCTGTGGGTTGTTTAGAAGTTCATTTTCAAAATACGGATTTAGATGCCATGACAGTTTCTGGTCACAAAGTTGGTGGACCACAAGGAATTGGTGCTTTAGTTGTTAAAAGAGACATTGAATTAACACCACTTCTTCATGGTGGAGGACAAGAAAGAGATGTTAGATCAGGAACACTTGCTGCTCCTTCAATTGCAGGTTTTGCCGCAGCAGTTACTACTGCAGTTTCCCAAAGTGTTTCAAGAGCAGCCAGATTAAGTTCACTGAGAAAAGATTTAGTTAAAAGAATTCAAGAACAAATTCCAGATGTGGTCTTAAACGGAGATCCAGAAAATCGTTTACCAGGAAATGCTCACTTTTCATTTAAAGGTTGCGAAGGTGATGCGCTCTTAATGTTGCTGGATGCTCAAGGAATTGAATGCTCAACAGGTTCTGCTTGTTCTGCCGGAATTCCTCAACCGTCTCATGTTCTTATTGCTATGGGAAGAGATGAAATAACAGCAAGAGCATCTCTTCGTTTTTCTTTCGGTGCAACTTCAACTCCCGATGATGTAGATGCAGTTATGCAAGTTCTTCCTGCAATTGTGGAAAGAGCTAAAAGAGCAGGAAAGCCTGCGGTAGCCAAATGACAAAACGTGTAGTTGCCGCAATGAGTGGTGGCGTTGATTCTTCCGTTGCAGCAGCTCGATTAGTTGATCAAGGATATGACGTTGTTGGAATTCATTTAGCTTTAGCAAAAGTAAAAGGTCATGCAGGTGGCAAAGGTTGTTGCACATTAGATGATGCCAGAGATGCCAGACGTGTGGCAGATCGTTTAGGAATTCCTTTTTATATTTGGGATGTAAGTGAAGAATTTCAAAGAGAAGTTATTGAAAACTTTATTTCTGAATACGCTGAAGGAAGAACTCCTAATCCATGTGTTAGATGTAATGAAAAGATAAAATTTCAAGCAGTGCTAGAAAGATCCTTAGCTCTTGGTTTTGATGCAGTTGCAACTGGACATTATGCCCAAATAATTGAAACTGCTAATGGTCCAACATTGCACCGAGCAATTGATGACAAAAAAGATCAATCGTATGTTTTAAGTGTTTTAACTCCTGAACAACTATCACACACAATTTTGCCTTTAGGAAATTCTGTTAAACCAGATATCAGAAAAGAAGCAGAAGAGCGTGGACTAATTACTGCAGCAAAACCAGATTCACATGACATTTGTTTTATTCCAGATGGAGATACTGCAGGTTTCTTGCATAAGAAACTTGGGCAAGATCCTGGAAAAATAATTGATGTCGAAACCGGTGAAGAAATTGGGGAACACGATGGAGTGTTCGAATTTACTATTGGACAACGCAAAGGTCTTCATTTAGAAAAACCTCGCGATGATCGTTCCCGTCGTTTTGTTGTGGGCACTGATTCAAAAACTAAAACTGTCATGGTTGGTTTACCCACAATGCTTAGAGTCGATGTCGTTACCGCAACTAATTTGATTTGGTGTGGAAAAGCTCCTGAATCACAATTTGAATGCAGTGCTCAAGTAAGAGCTCATTCTCAAGCCTTGAAAGCAAAAGCGTTTCATAAAGATGGCAATTTAACTGTGGAATTTCTGGAACCTTTAACTGGTTTGGCTCCTGGTCAAACTATTGCTCTTTATGACAACACGCGAGTAATAGGCAGTGGCACTGTTGTAACAACCACTCGTAGTTAATTAAATTTAGGTCAAATGGCTAAATCAATTCCCGATTCCTCAAAAAATCGCTGGTCTGAACTTGTTGAAATCATCGAGGAAGCAAGACGTCAATATTACGTGCTTGATTCACCAACCATTTCAGATGACGAATATGACAAAGCTTTCAAAGAATTAGAAACACTTGAACAGAAATATCCAGAATTAGTAACCCAAGATTCTCCTACTCAATCTGTTGGTGGAGTTGCCTCAGAACTATTTGAACCTGTTGAACACAGAGTAAGAATGATGAGCTTGGAAGATGTCTTTGATGTTGAAGAATTAGAAGAATGGGCAAATCGAGTTAGTAAAAGCACAAGTAGTTTGCCTGAAACAATTTGTGAATTAAAAGTTGATGGTTTAGCGCTTAATCTTTTGTATCTTGATGGAAAATTATCTCGGGTCGCGACAAGAGGTGATGGTCGAGTTGGAGAGGACGTTACCTATAACACTCAATTCATTCCCACAGTTCCAAGAGCTTTAAAAGCAACAAATGGTGCAAAGATTCCAAGTGTTATTGAAGTTCGAGGTGAAGTTTATTTTGATTTGAAGGATTTTGATTCTTTAAATAATGAAGTTATGGATTTAGGAAGAACCCCTTTTGCTAATCCTCGAAATGCAGCAGCAGGAACTATTCGACAACGTGTGGATAAGCGTGAAGAAGAATTAGCGCTAGCAAAAAGTGAAAAGAAATCAGATTCTCGTATTGAAAAACTCAAATCAGAATTTAATCGCTCAACATCTTCTCTTTCTAGATTAAAACTGGTCGTTCATGGCATAGGTGCCCTGGAAGGATCTGAATTCAAAACCCAAGCTGAAGCTTATAAAACTTTAGGAAATCTCGGTCTTCCAGTTGCAACGACTACCAGGGTTACCAAAGATCTAAAAAGTGTGATTACATTTATTGAAGAATTTGGAAATAAACGAAGAGATTTAAGTCATGAAATAGATGGCGTAGTTGTAAAAGTAAATGACATAAATGCACAAAAAAATCTTGGTGCTACCTCTAGAACTCCAAGATGGGCTGTGGCTTATAAATATCCACCAGAAGTTGTGCGAACTAAATTAATTGACATTGAAGTAAATGTGGGCAGAACTGGAAGAGTTACTCCATTTGCAGTTATGGAACCAATCAAAGTTGCAGGTTCTACAGTTTCTATGGCCACACTTCATAACCAAGAAGAAATCATTCGCAAAGGTGTCTTAATTGGTGACACTGTTTATTTAAGAAAAGCAGGAGATGTAATTCCTGAAATTGTGGGACCTGTTGTAGAACTTAGAAATGGTTCGGAAAAGAAATTTGAAATGCCAAGTAAATGTCCAGAATGTGGCACCAAACTTGCGCCAGCAAAAGAAGGCGATGTTGATCTTCGTTGTTCTAATGCGCAAAGTTGTCCTGCTCAATTAAGAGAAAGACTTTTCCATGTTGGATCTCGCGGAGCAATGGATATTGAAGGTTTAGGTTCAAAATCTGCTGCAGCATTATTAAACGACAAAATTCTTAAAGATGAAGGAAATCTATTTGAACTTACTGCAAAAGAATTAGAAAAGAGTGAATACTTCACGAGAGCTCCTGGTAAAGGGGAAACTGGTAGACCATTAAATAAAAATGGTGAAGAATTACTCTCTCAATTAAGTGCTGCTAAAACTAGACCTTTATGGAGAATTTTAGTTGCCTTATCAATTAGACACGTTGGACCAACTGCAGCTCAAGCCTTAGCCCGAGAATTCAAATCACTAGAAAATATTGCTAATTCACCATTAGAAAAACTTTCTGAAGTAAATGGCGTTGGTGAAGTTATTGGAATTGCGGTTAAAGAATGGTTTAGTGAAGATTGGCATAAAGAAATTGTCGGCAAATGGGCAAGAGCTGGGGTAAGAATTAAAGATGATGAAGTAACTGGGCCTCAACCATTAAAGGATATGAACTTTGTAATAACTGGATCTGTGCCAAATCTTTCTCGAGATGGTGCCACCAATGCAGTTCTAGAAAGAGGTGGCAAAGTTTCAGGATCAGTCAGCAAAAACACCACCATGTTGGTTTATGGCAGAGCTGATGGCAGTAAATATTCCAAGGCTGTTTCACTTGGAATCCCCAAATTAGATGCAGAAAACTTTGAAGTTTTGCTAAATAAAGGCTTTACGGAAGCGCTGAAACTGGCAACAACTGACTAAAGAATAAGATATAAAACGTGTCGAGAATAACCCGTGAAGAAGTTGCTAACTTAGCAAGATTAGCTCGACTTGATTTAGCTGAATCTGAATTAGATGAATATGCTCAACAATTAGAAATTATCCTTGAATCAGTTGCCAAAGTTGGCGAAGTTTCAACCAAAGATGTTAAACCAATGTCTCATGCCACAGGATTAGTAAATATTTTCCGTGAAGATGTCACAAAAGAATCTTTAAAAAGAGAAGAAATACTTCGTTCAGCTCCTGCTTCAGAAGATGATCGATTCCGAGTTCCTCGCATCTTGGATGAGGAATAAATGTCAGATTTAACCAAGCTAAGTGCTGTTGAATTAAGTAGTGAATTAAATAAAGGCTCAGTAAGTGCTGTTGAGGTAACAAAAGCTCATCTTGATCGAATTGATTCTTTAGATAAATCTGTCCAATCTTTCTTGCACGTTGATAAAACAGGTGCAATTAAGCAAGCAGAAGAAGTAGATAAAAACAGAAAAGAAAATAAAAAAGTTTCATCTTTAGCAGGAGTTCCATTAGCGCTGAAAGATGTGTTAACACAGCAAGGTGTACCAACTACTTGTGGTTCAAAAATATTAGAAGGTTGGATTCCGCCATACGACTCAACAGTTGTTAAGAGATTAAAGAGTGCAGGAATTGTAATTCTTGGAAAAACAAACATGGATGAATTTGCTATGGGTTCATCAACTGAAAACAGTGCATATTTTCCAACTAAGAATCCTTGGGATTTAACAAAAATTCCTGGTGGTTCATCTGGTGGTTCTTCTGCAGCAGTATCTGCATTTTTTGCACCTCTTGCAATAGGAACTGACACTGGTGGATCAATTAGACAACCTGCTGCAGTGACTGGAATTGTGGGAGCAAAACCAAGTTATGGTGGCGTATCTCGTTTTGGATTAGTTGCCTTCGCATCTTCACTTGATCAAGCAGGACCATTTGCTCGCACAGTTTTAGATTGCGCAATGTTGCATGAAGTTATGGCAGGACATGATCCTTTAGATTCAACCAGTATTAATCAACCAGTTCCAGATGTTGTGAGTGCTGCCAAATTACAAGATGTTAAAGGTATGAAGATTGGCATTATAAAAGAATTAGGTGGCGATGGTTGGCAAACTGGAGTCTTAAATAGATTCAATGAATCTGTTGAATTACTTAAATCAATGGGTGCTCAAGTTAAAGAAATATCAATTCCACATTCACTTTATGCATTAGCAACTTATTATTTAATTGCTCCAAGTGAGGCCTCAAGTAACTTAGCTCGCTTTGATGGCATGCGTTATGGCTTAAGAGTTGATGATGGCAATTTAAGTGCTGAAGAAGTAATGAATAAAACTCGTGAAAAAGGTTTTGGTAAAGAAGTAAAAAGAAGAATCATGATCGGAACTTATGCATTATCTTCCGGTTATTACGACGCATATTACGCTCAAGCACAAAAGGTAAGAGCCCTAATTGCTCAAGATTTAACAAATGCATTTAAAGAAGTTGATGTATTAATTTCTCCAACTTCTCCAACTACTGCTTGGGGATTAGGCGAAAGAGTAAATAATCCAATGGCGATGTATTTGGCAGATCTTGCAACTTTGCCACCATCTTTAGCTGGAATTCCAGCGATGAGTGTGCCAATTGGTTTAGCTGATGAAGATAAATTACCTGTTGGTTTACAAATTGTTGCACCATTTATGAATGATGATCGAATGTATCGAGTCGGTGGAGCAATTGAAGCTTCATTAAAAACTAAATGGAATGGACTTTTAATTGATCAAGCACCTGCTTTAGGTGGTGCTAAATGAGTACTTATGACGAAGCTATAAAGAAATATGATCCAGTATTAGGTTTAGAAACTCACGTTGAATTATCAACTAATTCAAAAATGTTTTGTGGTTGCTCCACAGAATTTGGAGCAGAGCCAAACACTCAAACCTGTCCAACTTGTTTAGGTTTACCTGGATCTTTGCCGGTGGCAAATGCCATTGGAATTGAATCAACAATTCGAATTGGTTTAGCACTTAACTGCTCAATAGCTGCTTATTCAAGGTTTGCCCGTAAAAACTATTTCTATCCTGATATGCCTAAAGACTTTCAAACCAGTCAATACGACGAACCACTTTGCTCAAATGGTTTCTTAGATGTTCTTGTTGATACTGAAGATGGAACTAAACCATTTAGAGTTGAAATTGAAAGAGTGCATTTAGAAGAAGACACTGGAAAACTAACTCATGCTGGTGGAGCGACTGGAAGAATTCATGGTGCAGATTATTCACTTGTTGACTACAACCGTGCCGGTATTCCATTAGTGGAAATTGTTACTAAACCAGTTCCAGATACTGGAGAATACGCACCACTTGTGGCAAAAGCTTATGTAACAGAATTAAGAGATTTATTACGTGGATTAAATGTTTCAGACGTGCGCATGGAAGAAGGTTCTCTTCGCTGTGACGTAAACCTTTCATTAACTCCCAAAGGATCAAAGACTTGGGGAACAAGAACAGAAACTAAAAACGTTAACTCACTTCGAAGTGTGGAAAGAGCTATTAGAAGTGAAATTGAAAGACAATCACTGGAACTTGATAAAGGTAACAAAATCAAACAAGAAACAAGACATTTTCAAGAAGATACTGGAACGACAAGAAGTGGAAGAAGCAAAGAAGTTGCCGAAGAATATAGATATTTTCCTGAACCAGATCTTGTACCAATTGCACCTGATAAAGCGTGGATTGAAAAACTTAAAAAAGATTTACCAGAACAACCTTCAATTAGAAGAACACGTTTAGCAAAAGAGTGGAACTTCACCGATTTAGAAATGCGTGATGTTGCAACTTTGGGTGGCGTTGATTTAATTGCCGACACCATTGCTCAAGGAACTTCCCCTGCATCCGCTCGTAAATGGTGGGCAGGAGAGCTTTCAGGTCATGCCAGTAAAGCTGGTGTGGAATTAATTGATTTAAAAATTACTCCAACAGATATTGCACGAATTGATGCTTTAGTTAACGATGGCAAATTAACTGACAAACTTGCCCGTCAAGTTATTGAAGCTGTTTTAAATGGTGAAGGAAATCCTGACGAAGTGATCAAGAAACGAAACCTTTCTGTTGTATCCGATGACTCAGCTTTAATTCCAGCAATTGAGGCAGCAATTGCAGCAAACCCAGATGCTGCCGCCAAGATTCGTGAAGGAAAAGTCCAAGTAGTTGGAGTAATCGTTGGTGCAGTTATGAAAACAACCGGCGGCAGTGCAGATGCCGCCAAAGTAAGAGAGTTAGTTCTTAAAACTTTAGGTCAGTAAGCGCTTTTACTTCTATATAGATAGGGTTTAAATATGGCAACTAAACCTGGCGATATGAAACCTCGCAGTAAAGATGTAACTGAAGGTTTTGAACGCGCCCCAGCTAGAGCAATGCTTCGTGCTGTGGGAATGAAAGACGATGATTTTAAGAAACCACAAATTGGAATTGCTTCTTCTTGGAATGAAATTACACCTTGCAATATGTCTCTTCGTCGTTTAGCTGAAAAATCTAAAGCAGGAGTTTTTGCTGCTGGTGGTTTTCCAATGGAGTTTGCCACAATTTCTGTTTCCGATGGAATTTCTATGGGCCATGAAGGAATGCGCGCATCTTTAGTAAGTAGAGAAATTATTGCTGATTCTGTTGAATGCGTAATGCACGCTGAAAGATTAGACGGATCAGTGACCTTGGCAGGTTGTGACAAATCATTGCCAGGAATGTTAATGGCTGCAGCAAGATTAGATTTAGCAAACGTTTTTGTTTATAACGGATCAATCATGCCTGGAAATTTAAATGGTAAAGATTTAACAATTCAAGATGTGTTCGAAGGTGTAGGAGCATGTGCTTTAGGAAAAATCACCGAATCTGAATTAGGTGAAATTGAAAGAGCAGCTTGTCCTGGAGAAGGTGCTTGTGGAGGAATGTTTACCGCAAACACAATGAGTTCTGCTGCTGAAGCTTTAGGAATGGCATTACCGGGAAGTGCGTCTGCTCCAGCTGTTGATAACAGACGAGATGCTGACGCTTTTGCCGCTGGTGAAGCTGTAGTTAATTTAATTCGTTTAGGAATCACAGCACGAGACATAATGACCAAGAAAGCGTTTGAAAATGCAATTACTGTCGTTATGGCATTGGGTGGATCAACAAATGCGGTACTTCATTTACTTGCAATTGCTCATGAAGCAAAAGTTGATTTAACCATTGATGATTTCAACCGCATTGGTGATAAAACTCCACATCTTGCTGATGTGAAACCTTTTGGTCGTTTTGTGATGAATGATTTAGATAAAATTGGTGGAATTCCTGTTGTCATGAAAGCGCTATTAGACGCTGGTTTAATTCATGGCGATGCTCTAACTGTTACTGGAAAAACAGTTGCTGAAAACTTAAAAGATATCAATCCTCCAGATCCTGATGGCAAAATTATTCATGCGGTAAACAATCCAATTCACAAAACTGGTGGCTTGGTAATACTTAAAGGTTCCCTTGCACCAGAAGGTGCAGTAATTAAAGCTGCCTCAATTGAATCACCAATATTTGAAGGAACTGCCAAAGTATTTGATGATGAAAAATTTGCTATGGATGCAGTTACTTCAGGAAAAATTGTTAAAGGCGACGTTGTTGTTATTCGCTACGAAGGTCCAAAGGGTGGACCTGGAATGCGTGAAATGTTGGCAGTAACTGCTGCAATTAAAGGTGCAGGTTTAGGAAAAGATGTCATGTTAATTACAGATGGCAGATTTAGTGGCGCAACTGCTGGATTTTGTATTGGTCATGTTGCCCCAGAAGCTACAGATGGTGGACCAATTGCTTTAGCTAAAACTGGTGACAAAATTCGCTTGGATCTAGAGGGCAGAAGATTAGATTTATTAGTGGATGACGCTGAATTAGATAAACGACGTGCAAGTTGGAAACCTGCAGCACCTCGATATACCAGTGGCGTTTTAGGAAAATATGCAAAATTAGTTGGAACCTCTGCTGAAGGTGCAGTCTGTAATTAGCAGGAGATTGACCTCCAACTAGACCATCTATAAATGTCGTTGTACTCTTTATTCAATGAGAAATGCACTCGTAGTAGTTAGCGAGCGCGTTGGCTAGCAAGATTTAGCCCACGCGCCTCCCTCCGTTTGCCCAAAAGGCCGGGGGGTTTTTTAGTGGGCTAAGAGCAACTGAAACAATTGAGGGATTCTCTTAAAAAAGAATTCTTCCCCGATAAAAGGAAAAATTAAATGGCCGAAATAACCGGTGCACAAAGTTTGATTCAATCTCTTGAATCAGCAGGTGTGGATACGGTCTTTGGAATTCCTGGTGGGGCAATTCTTCCTGCTTATGATCCGATGATGGATTCAAAAAAACTTCGACATATTTTAGTTCGACATGAACAAGGTGCTGGTCATGCTGCAGAAGGTTATGCCCATGTAACTGGTCGCGTTGGTGTTTGCATGGCAACAAGTGGACCAGGTGCCACAAACTTAGTTACCCCAATTGCTGATGCGCATATGGATTCTATTCCCATGGTGGCAATTACCGGTCAAGTTCCTTCTCACGCAATTGGAACTGATGCATTCCAAGAAGCTGATATTCGAGGCATTACTTTTCCTATTACAAAACACAATTACTTAGTAACAAAAGCAGATGACATTCCTAGAGCTATTGCTGAAGCTTTTCATTTAGCATCAACTGGAAGACCAGGACCAGTTTTAGTTGACATTTCCAAAGATGCACTAAACGCAAAAACTACTTTTAATTGGCCACCAGTTATGAATTTGCCGGGATATCACCCAACCACAAAACCAAATTCAAAAAGAGTTAAAGAAGCAGCCGAAAGAATAATTGCTGCAAAGAAACCAATTCTTTATGTGGGTGGCGGAGTTATTCGATCAAATGCTGCTAAAGAGTTATTGCAACTTGCTGAACTAACTCAAATTCCAGTAGTAACCACTTTGATGGCCAGGGGTGCGTTTCCTGATTCTCATCCTCAACATTTAGGAATGCCGGGCATGCACGGTTCAGTTGCAGCTGTTGGTTCTTTGCAACAAAGTGATTTGTTAATTGCATTAGGTACACGTTTTGATGATCGGGTAACTGGGCAACTTTCTTCATTTGCACCAGAAGCAGATGTTATTCATGTTGATATTGATCCTGCAGAAATTGGTAAAAATAGATTTGCTCATGTTCCAATTGTGGGAGATGCCAAAGAAACAATCATTGAACTTATTGCTGTTCTAAAAGATGAACACAAA
>Ga0209400_1000372_pt1 | contig 38647 bp, 38 predicted proteins | sample M_130807_EF_Meta_FD_187313 | JGI IMG/M metagenome (GOLD analysis project Ga0209400, IMG submission 187313) | Freshwater microbial communities from Lake Montjoie, Canada to study carbon cycling - M_130807_EF_MetaG (SPAdes) (version 2) | ecosystem: Environmental > Aquatic > Freshwater > Lake... | reverse complement strand
AACGAATGATCCGTCGATTCCTGTAAACACCTTCGCAACGAATGTGTTCTGTGAAAGGAAGCGCTGAATACGACGCGCACGGCCTACTAGTACGCGGTCATCTTCTGACAATTCATCGATACCGAGAATCGCAATGATGTCCTGTAGGTCCTTGTAGCGCTGCAAGATCTGCTTGATGCGGTTGGCAACCCGGAAGTGGTGCTCACCGATGTAGCGTGGATCCAAGATGCGTGATGTTGAGTCAAGTGGATCCACAGCAGGGTAGATACCAAGCTCTGAAATCGGACGAGACAACACTGTTGTTGCATCTAAGTGCGCGAAAGTAGTGTGTGGAGCTGGGTCGGTAATATCGTCAGCAGGAACATAAATTGCCTGCATCGATGTGATTGAGTGACCACGAGTTGATGTGATGCGCTCTTGTAGCTGACCCATTTCATCAGCCAATGTTGGCTGGTATCCCACAGCAGATGGCATACGGCCAAGAAGTGTAGAAACCTCAGAACCTGCCTGTGTGAAACGGAAGATGTTATCGATGAACAAAAGCACATCCTGCTTTTGAACATCGCGGAAGTACTCAGCCATCGTTAGCGCTGACAAAGCAACACGTAGACGCGTTCCAGGTGGTTCATCCATCTGACCGAACACTAACGCCGTCTTATTGATAACGCCGGTTTCAGTCATTTCAAGGAACAAGTCGTTACCTTCACGAGTACGCTCACCAACACCGGCGAATACAGACACACCACCGAAGTTTTCAGCTACACGGTAAATCATTTCCTGAATCAAAACAGTTTTTCCTACACCCGCACCACCGAATAGACCGATCTTTCCACCCTTTACATACGGTGTAAGCAGATCGATAACCTTGATACCGGTTTCAAACATTTCAGTCTTTGATTCCAACTGATCAAATGCAGGTGCATCACGGTGAATTGGCCAACGCTCTTTGATGTCGAGTGAAGAGGTTGGAACATCTAGTGATTCGCCAAGTGTGTTGAACACATGGCCCTTTGTTACATCACCAACAGGAACAGAGATCGCTGCTCCTGTATCGGAAACTTCTGCGCCACGGACCATTCCGTCTGTTGGCTGCATCGAAATTGCGCGCACTAAGTTATCGCCAATGTGCTGAGCAACTTCCAGAGTCAAGGTACGAGTCGTACCAGACATGGTTGTTTCAACATGTAGCGCATTAAAGATCGCTGGCATTGAATCGGCTGGGAATTCAATATCCACAACCGGTCCGATAACGCGAGCTACGCGGCCCTTTTTTGAGTTCGACATCATTCACTCCCTGCACTAGCTGAGGCCAACGCGTCTGCGCCGCCAACAATTTCACTGATTTCTTGGGTAATTTCGGCCTGACGAGCCGCGTTCGCAAGTCGAGTTAACGACTTGATGAGATCATCAGCATTGTCAGTTGCTGACTTCATTGCGCGACGGCGAGCTGCATGCTCTGAAGCCGCAGATTGCAACATCGCGTTAAAGATTCGAGCCTCAATGTAGCGTGGCAACAAGGCATCTAGCACCACAGCAGCATTTGGTTCGAATTCGTACATTGGTAGCAAACCAGTTGGAGCTGGTGCATCGCTTTCTACAACTTCTAGAGGAAGCATGCGCTTTGCCATAGCATTTTGAATTAGCATCGATTTAAATTCAGTAAAGACTATGTGAATCTCATCGACACCTTCAGAATCAACTGATGAATCGGCAACGAAAGCCTTGATTAATGAATCAGCGACCTCTTTAGCATTTTCATACGTTGGATTGTCAGAAAAACCTGTCCACTGCCCCGCAATAAAGCGCTCACGGAACTTGTAATAACCAACAGCTTTGCGACCCACTAGATAAGGCTTTACTTCAAGTCCGCGTTCACGAAGTAGAGCGGTCAACTGCTCGCCTTCCTTGATTGCATTATTTGAGTAAGCCCCAGCCATTCCGCGGTCTGCAGAGATAATCAAAATCGCCGCACGTCTTGGATTCTCATCCGCAGTTGTTAGCGGATGGACTGTTGATGAATAAGAAGCAACTGCAGATACAGCACGGGTCAACTCATTCGCATATGGAGTCGAAGCTGCAACCCGTTGCTGCGCCTTGACGATACGAGAAGCAGAGATTAACTCCATAGCCTTCGTAATCTTCTTGGTCGCTTTTACAGATCGCATACGCCTGCGATAAATGCGGAGTTGGGCACCCATGGGTTACTTCTTCACCGCCGGAGGAACAAACTTTGTAATCTGCTCTGCATCTTCGCCATCTAACGCTTCTGCTGGAGCTTCATTGAGAGCTTGAGTTGCAGATGACTTGAACTGCTTCTTAAATGCCACAACAGCTTCAGTCATCTTTTCAATGGTCTCATCATCTAGCTGCTTGCTCTCAGAGATAACTGTGTTGATTTCCTTGCGCTCACGAGCAATGAAATCTAGAAGCTCTGATTCAAAGCGACGAATATCTGCAACTGCAACATCATCAAGCTTTCCAGTTGTACCTGCCCAGATTGAAACGATCTGGCGCTCCAATGAGTACGGTGAGTACTGGCCTTGCTTGAGCAGTTCAACCATGCGAGCACCGCGCTCTAGTTGAGCCTTTGATGCCGCATCTAGATCTGAACCGAAAGCAGCAAATGCTTCAAGTTCACGATACTGAGCAAGGTCAAGACGCAGACGTCCAGCAATCTTCTTCATCGCCTTTGTCTGAGCAGAGCTACCTACACGAGAAACAGAAACACCTACGTTGATCGCTGGGCGAACACCGGCGTTAAACAAATCTGTTTCGAAGAAGCACTGACCATCAGTAATTGAAATTACGTTAGTAGGAATAAACGCAGAAACGTCATTTCCCTTTGTTTCGATGATTGGCAGACCGGTCATTGAACCGCCACCTAATTCATCTGAAAGCTTTGCGCAACGCTCTAGCAAACGTGAGTGCAAGTAGAAAACATCGCCCGGGTACGCTTCGCGGCCTGGTGGACGACGAAGTAGTAGTGAGACTGAACGGTAAGCCTCAGCTTGCTTTGATAAATCATCAAACACGATTAGTACGTGCTCGCCCTTGTACATCCAGTGCTGACCAATTGCAGAACCTGTGTAAGGAGATAGGTACTTGAATCCTGCTGGATCAGATGCAGGAGATGCAACGATTGTTGTGTACTCCATTGCGCCAGCTTCTTCGAGTGCACCCTTAACAGCTGCAATCGTTGAACCCTTTTGTCCAATAGCTACATAAATACACTTAACTTGCTTCTTCTTATCGCCAGATTTCCAGTTTTCCTTCTGGTTAATAATTGTGTCTACTGCAACGGCGGTCTTTCCGGTCTGACGGTCACCAATGATTAGCTGGCGCTGTCCTCGACCAATAGCTGTCATTGCATCGATCGCCTTGATACCAGTTGCTAGAGGTTCCTTAACAGGTTGGCGCTGAACTACAGAGGGAGCCTGGAGTTCAAGTGCACGACGCGCTTCAGCTTTGATTTCACCCTTGCCATCAATTGGATTTCCAAGTGCGTCAACAACGCGACCTAGGAAACCGTCACCGACTGGAACCGAAAGAATTTCTCCGGTACGGCGAACAGATGTTCCCTCTTCAATTCCTGTTGTGCTACCCAAAATAACAGTACCGATTTCACGGACGTCTAGGTTGAGTGCGAGGCCGAGTGTGCCATTTTCAAACTGCAACAACTCATTTGCCATTGTTGATGGCAGCCCTTGAATACGTGCGATTCCGTCACCTGCTTGGCTAACGGTTCCGACTTCGTCGCGAGCTGCAACGCCTGGATCGTATGACTTAACGAAGTTCGCTAAGGCACCCTGAATCTCTTCGGGATTGATCTTTAGGTCTGCCATGTGTTTCTCCCTTTATTTGCTTCCAGCAAGTGCGCGTGCGGCCCCTGCCAAACGATTTGAAACTGATCCATCAACGATTTCATCTGCGAACTTGACTGAAACTCCACCAATTACTGTTGGGTCAATTTCAATGTTGATTCGTACAGGTTGTCCAACTTTGCTTGTTAGTGATGCTGCTAAACGATCTTGCTGGGCTTGGGTGATTGGAGCAGCGACACGGACAAGTGCGATGACGCGATTGCGTCGTGCTGCAAGTGCCCATTGAAAATCAGCAAAGGCTGACTCAATACTGCGCCCTCTCCAGGCGTTTACCATCTGTGAAATCAGCTTTACTGTTGAACCAGATGCGCCCTTGAGAATCTCGGCAACCAAGGTTGCCTTTGCATTCGTAGCATCTGATGTCAGCGCCTTGCGGAGTTCAGTTGAACCAGCAAAAGCAGTTGCAGCTGTGAAAATTTCATCTTCTACCCGGTCAAGTTCGCCTGCGATATTGGCAGCTGATGCTTCTGCCTCAATTGCTAGCTGTTCTGTGACAAGTACAAGATCCTTTGGTGCCGACCAGCGTAGATTTGATAGATCAGACACTAAACCAAGTGCTGGCGTGCCTATCTTTTTTCCAAACAAATCAGAGATAAATGCAGCCTTTACTTTTCCATCGCGTGATGGATCGGTGAGAGCACGACGTACAGCAATATTTGTACTGAGAACATCGGCAACAAAGAAAAGCTCAGAGCTCAGAGTCGAGGCACTGTGTGCATCTCCACCTTTGACGGCAGCGTCAAGTAATTCACGTGAAGCCACAAGTGACTTACGGCTGCTGCCTCCGAAGTGAGCTCTCATTATTTTCCCTATACCTTTACTTGGATTTTTCTAGATCTTCAAGAAAGCGATCAACAATTCGTGATTGGCGAGCTTGATCATCCAACGCTTCTCCAACAATCTTTGAGGCAAGTTCAACTGCTAGCGCACCAACTTCATTTCGAAGTGAGGTAACGGCTTGTTGACGTTCTGCCTCGATTGAAGCGTGTGCAGCTGCAGTAATGCGAGCTGCTTCTTCCTGTGCTTTAGCACGAAGATCTTCAATGATTGCTGCGCCTTGGACACGTGCTTCTTCACGAAGTGTCTGTGCCTCTGCTTGTGCCTTAGAAAGTTGCTCGTTGTATTGATTGAGAGCACGTTGAGCTTCAACCTGCGCCTTTTCGGCACGTTCAATACCACCTTGAATTGCCTCAGTTCGTGCTGTGAATGCCTTTTCAAACATTGGCACAACAAACTTACGAAGCACCAAGAATAGAAGGGTGAAGGCAATCGCTCCCACAATCAATTCAGCAGTGTGCGGAATTAAAGGGTTGACCTTACCTTCCGCAGCTAAGTTAACAAATTGCATCAGTTGTCCTTAAATGTTTGTTCGAATTAGAGAACGAATGCGAGTACGAGGCCGAATAGTGCAAGTGCTTCAGCAAGGGCGAATCCTAGGAACGCGATTGGCTGTAGAACGCTACGTGCTTCTGGCTGACGTGCAACGCCGTTGATGTATGCGGCGAAGATAAGTCCAGTTGCTACACCGGGACCGATTGCTGCAAGGCCAAAACCTACAAGGTTGAGTGTGCCTGTCATTTCTTTCCTTCTTTCCTATTAGTGCTCGTCGGCAAGGGCGCCGGCGATGTATAGAGCTGCTAGCAGAGTAAAGATGTACGCCTGCAAGCATTGGACCATGAATTCAAAGAAGGTCAACACAATGCCAATAGCAAAGGCAAATGGGCTGATCAACTTCAAACCAATAACGCCTTGGAGTAGATGCTCTCCACCCAAGATAAACACGAGCAACAACAAGTGGCCCGCAAACATATTTGCAAAAAGACGAAGTGAAAGAGTTAGTGGCCGCACAACAAAAAATGTGAGAACTTCAAGTGGTGTAATCAAAATGTATGCAGCTTTTGGCACGCCAGGCATGAACAAGATTTCTTTGAAGTACTTGAAAGCGCCTTGCTTACGAATACCTACATAATGGAAAACCAAATACGTTGATAAGGCCAAGATGTATGGGAAGGAAACATGCGACATTGTTGGGAATTGAATTAAAGGAATGATTCCGAACAAGTTATTGACCAAGATAAATGTAAACAATGTAAATAGGTACGGCACAAATCGCATAAAGTCATGGCCGATGACTTCTTTAGCTAAGTTTTCGCGCACAAATGAATACACGGATTCACCAGCAAATTGAAATTTGCTCGGAACGATCGCTGCTTTACGTGAAGATAAAATGAAAAAAGTTGAGATTAAAACTACTGATAAGACAACAAGCAGGATTGGCTTTGTTGTATATACATTGTCACCAAAAATTGGAGGGAGTTGAAAGTCTTTGCTGCTAGGTGGGACAAATCCGCCACCTTCCGCAGAACGCACTAGAACGCGCACGCATACTCCTCAACAAGTTGATCCAACGGGAAGACGGGGCAACCCTATGGGAAATCGGTTACTTATGAGAAATCGGAAATGCTTTCAAAATTGTGATCTTAGGCGTGGGTTTCGGCTACTCGCGGCCAAAGCGTAGCCAGACCAGATAGATGGCCCCGCTAATTCCCACGAGCAGGCCGATCAAGGTAAAGAAGCCCCTGTCCAGCCATCTGTCTAGCCCGTAGCCAACCCCACCCCAGAAAACTAGACCAGACATGAGGTACCCAAAAATTGTCCACATTGCATTTTCTTCGCTATTTGCCATGGTGACTCCTTTTAGTCCAGTGGGGGTACTGGCAGAGGTAAATGTAAGCGCAGTTTCATGTAACTAGCAATTTCCCCCCATAGCCAAGCAACCGTCAGCGCAACCGCGGTGACCCCAAAAGCGGTTCGGTTAATTGTGGCGCGATCTGTGTATTTCGCAATCGCCCATAATAAGGCACCGAGTGCGAACAACTTCGCGAAATATGAAAACAGCGCCATTGCCATCGTTGAGATGGGATCTAAGTTTCGAGTCATACGAGAGACGGCGATGTGAATAACAAAAAAGATGATGACTACAAACTGCGCTAATAGTGCGCCCCAAAATCCACTTTTACCTGCAACTGCTGCAGATGTTGCGATCGCAATTATGCTGACAATCAGTGTTGGAATAAAAGCACCGCGCAATAATTGGGATTCATTACTGTGTTGACTCATACCGAAGCCCGCTTTTTTTGTTTCATGGCCAAGACACTTATGCTGGCAAAAAACAATGCAGTAAGTGATGCCACATACCACGGTGCAAAAGCTAATACTGTTACCGGAAATGCAATCGTCGCTGTCCATAAATACAAAATCACAACAGTTTGACCTGTTGTATTTCCTGCACTTAACAATCTGTGATGTAAGTGCAAATTATCTGGAGCAAATGGAGATTTACCAGCTCTGACTCTTCGACTAACAGCCATCAACAAATCTAAAAATGGAATTGCAAGTACAGCAAAGGGCAACAACAATGGCAACAAGGTAGGGCCAAGCTTTTCGGCAGAGATTGCGTTGGGATCAACTTGACCCGTTAAGGTAATGGCCGAAACTGACAATAAAAGTCCCAACAACATAGATCCACTATCACCCATAAAAATTTTTGCTGGACTTAGATTGTGAGGCAAGAAACCTAGGCAAATGCCCACTAAAACCGCTGTTATTAATGATGGTGCGCCTGCTCGACTAAAGCCGTAATCAACGGCCAATAGATAGGCAAAGGCAAAAAATGCAATGCCTGAAATTGCAACTATTCCCGCTGCCAAACCATCCATTCCGTCAATAAAGTTAACGGCATTAATTACTACTAAGACGATCAACACTGTCACTAACTGGCCGATACTAGGTGGCAATGTGATGACACCATTTATTGGAAGCCACAGAATTTGAATTCCGTACACCAACAAAATGCCTGCTGCAAAAATTTGCCCTGCTAGCTTGGTTAGAGCATCTAATTCAAATCGATCATCTGCCATTCCGAGCACAACAATTGCCGTAGCAGCCAAGAAAATTCCTTGTGCCTCTTGGCCAACTGATTTTCCAACAAGTGGCAAATTTCCAACAATTAAAAAGGTAAAGGCCATGGCCGCCCACATAGCAACACCACCCCAGCGTGCGGTCGGCGTGCTATGAATATCTCGTTCTCGGACTCCTGCGACTGCGCCAAAGCGAACAGCTTGAGCTCGAACAATTGGAGTAATGAGATAACACAAAGCGGCCGAGATCAGCAGTGTTATTAAGTACTCACGCATTGCTAGATGTTAAGCCTGATAAATAGGAAAACGAGCGGTTAGCGCATGTACTTCAGTTTTGATTGCAGCATGGGCTGAGGCATCATCAGTTTTTATCGCGCGTGAAATCAACGATGCGATTTGCTTCATCTCTTCAACGCCCATTCCTTGGGTAGTTGTTGCTGGAGATCCCACTCGAATACCACTTGTTATTCCTGGCTTTTCTGGATCATATGGAATTGAGTTTTTGTTCATGACAATTCCAGCTGCCCCGGCGCGCTCATCGGCAACCTTGCCCGTAACACCAGTGCTCCTGATATCCATTAACGCAAGGTGAGTTTCAGTGCCGCCCGATACTGCGCGCATTCCTTCTGCTTCTAGAGCCGCTGCTAGCGCCTTTGCATTTATGATCACATCTTTTGCATACTTTTGATAAGCAGGTGTTGCGCACTCTGCGAGCGCAATAGCTTTTCCGGCAACCGCTGACATGATTGGTCCACCCTGCATTCCAGGAAAGACCGCTTTATCAATAGCCGCGGCATGTTGGGCCTTGGCCAAGATCATTCCACCACGAGGTCCACGTAAAACTTTATGTGTTGTAAACGAAACTACATCGGCATAAGGAACAGGTGATGGAATTGCTTTTCCGGCAACCAAACCAATGAAGTGGGCTGCATCAACCCACATGATTGCGCCAACCTCATCGCAAATTTCGCGGATCTTTTTAAATTCAACCAATGATGGATAGGCAGTTGCACCAGAAATAATCATTTTTGGCTTAGTTGCAATTGCTTGATCCCGCAGTTGGTCGTAGTCAATTAGCTCATTGTCTTGTCGAACACCGTATGACTCTATGGTGAACCACTTTCCAGAAAAGTTAACGGGTGAACCATGAGTGAGGTGACCGCCATGTGCCAAGTCCATCGCAAGAACTGTGTCACCAGGCTTGGTAAATGCTTGATAGACCGCAATATTTGCTGAAGCTCCAGAGTGTGGCTGCACATTTGCATGTTCTGCACCAAACAATTCTTTTGCACGATCGATTGCTAGGTATTCGGCCTTGTCGACTTCTTCGCAGCCCCCGTAGTAACGCTTGCCTGGGTAACCTTCGGCATATTTGTTAGACAGTGTTGAACCAAGAGCTGCCAGGACTGCGCGTGAGGTGAAGTTTTCAGATGCGATTAACTGCAAGTTTGTTTGCTGACGCTTGAGTTCAGATAACAAAACCGCAGCGATCTCAGGATCTTGACTACTTAAAAGGTTGAAATCTGGGCCATAGAAGGTTTCGGACATGGATAAACCTTATAGGGTGCCTGTTTGATTACTCCCCAGTTGCGCCAGGAACGATTGCTTGAATTTCCTCTAGCGAGATAGCCCCTACGCGAAGGACTCTGACGCCGGTTTCATCCGCCTCGATTACCGTTGACAGTGGGCCCTTGCGAAGAGTTCCATTGTCAAACATAAGGGCCACTTCTGAGTCAGACACATTGATCTCATCTAAAGATTTTATGGGTGGCATGCCCTTGTTCGATGCGCTGGCAATCGCTAACGGGCCTGTCTGGGCTGCCAACGCCTTTGCAAACTTTGCTTTTGGTAGACGAACACTTACTCGATCTAACTGATTGTTATCGCCAAGATCCCAACTAAGCCCCAATTGTGGTCTCAAATTAAGAGACAACATCCCGGGCCAAAACTTTTTCATCAGGCCTTGAATCTCAGGAGTCTCTTCTCGAATAATTCCTTCTGTTGTTTTTACACTGCCCACAATTACCTGTGCTGCAGTAAACAAAGGATCACCTCGCAAAACATGCATAGCTCTTACGGTGTCTGCGCGAAAGGCATCGCATGCAAAGGCATAACTGCTTTCCATTGGAATCACAATGATGTATCCATCGGCAATTGCTTTGGCGGCTTTAGTGACATGGCGAGTTAGTTCACCTTTTTTCACATCAAACTTCTTTGCCATGACTACCTCCTCACCGCACTAGACCAACGTGGACGACCTACTAGGTCATCATGCAGGGCAATTTCTAGAAAATCTACTGCTAGAGCATCGGCGATCGCCGCACCTTGATTTTCGGTATGTTCAATAAGTAACACTCCACCTGGCTTTAGCAGTCGACTAGCCGCCGCAATAAAGAGCCTAGGTATTTCCATTCCAGTTGGGCCACCGAACAAAGCAATATGTGGTTCAAAACCCTTAACATCTCTAGGAAGCTCTTGTGCATCTGGAACATAAGGCGGATTAGCAATCACGACATCGCATTTAATCCCCGGCAAAACATCTACAACATCGCCTTCGACAACTCGAACATTTTCGGCAATGACAGATACATTTTTCTTGAGCCAAAATAGGGCTTCTGGACTCTTTTCAACAGCAATAACCCGAGTGGTTGGTGCCTCTGTGGCTATCGCCAATGAAAGCGCCCCAGAACCTGCACCTAAATCTATAACGCTTACTGGCGCAGGCAGATTTTCAATGTGCTGCAAAACAGCTTCGACCAACAACTCTGATTCAGGTCGCGGGACCAGAACTCCGGGACCAACTTCGATGTTTAAATATCTAAAGCCAGCTGTGCCAGTTAAATATTGCAGCGGTTCAAAGTCCAACCGTCGATCTAGCAATTCATAAAATTGTTCTTCCAGCACATCTGTATCTTCAATTCCGAGCAAGGTTGATTCCACCAAAACAGTATTGTGTAAGTCCATTCGAGTTAAACCGAGTACATGTGCCAAGAGCTGCTCTGCATCAACTTCAGAAATTCCAGATTCTGCTAACTGCGATTTGGCATCGCGCAGAATCTCTCTAACGTTGATTGAGCCGCCACTCATGTTAGTTAGCGTTGGCCAAACGAGCAGCCTTGTCAGCATCTAACAAAGTCTGGATCATGTCATCTAGATCTCCGTTTAAGACGGCATCTAAGTTGTTCGACTTGTAATTAACACGGTGATCGCTGATGCGGTTTTCTGGATAGTTATATGTACGAATTCGCTCTGAGCGATCCACTGTTCGAACCTGGCTTTTGCGCTCTGCAGATGCAATTGCTTCAGCCTTTTCTTGTGCGTCGGCTAAGAGTCTGGCACGCAAAATACGAAGTGCTGATTCTTTATTTTGCAGCTGGCTCTTTTCATTCTGGCAAGAAACGACGATCCCAGTTGGAACGTGGGTTAAGCGCACTGCAGAGTCAGTTGTATTAACTGATTGGCCGCCAGGACCAGATGAGCGATAAACATCTACGCGCACATCATTCATGTTTAGCTCGACATCTACTTCTTCGGCCTCAGGCAAGATCAAAACTCCGGCAGCCGAGGTATGGATTCGACCCTGGCTTTCAGTCTCGGGCACACGTTGAACACGGTGCACGCCACCTTCAAATTTCAAACGTGCATAGGGAGATTCTCCAGGGGCTGATACACCTTTTGATTTAACCGCAACAGAAATATCTTTGTACCCACCCATTTCACTTTCAGTGGCATCAATAATTTCTACTTTCCAATTGTGCTTTTCGGCATATCGCATATACATACGCAGCAAATCACCAGCAAAAATAGCTGATTCATCACCACCTGCTCCTGCCTTAACCTCCAAAATAACATCGCGATCATCATTGGGATCACGAGGCAAAAGCAACTCTTCTAACTTTTCTGCCGCTAAATCCCGCGCAGTTTCTAATGCAGGAATTTCGGAGGCAAATTCTGGATCAACCGCTGCTAATTCAGCTGCCGCTAAAAGATCATCTTCTGCTGATTTCCACGCCTTAAAACCTGCAACGACCGGACCAAGCTGGGCGTAGCGGCGACCGAGTTTGCGGGCATTTGCTTGATCTTCATGAATAGAGGGATCAGCCATCTTTAATTCAAGTTCGGCGTACTCACGCACCATTTCATGTGCTGATGCAAAGCGATCATTGCTCATCGACTGCTCCTTTCTATTTTGTAATCAATACTTGATAAATGTTTTTCTCAATAAAAAAACCGCGACCGCAACCCAACAAGGGCTGCGATGCGGTTTTCTTAAAAAGCTAGTTGGCAGTCGTTGAGTTCTCTTTGTTAGCGGTTTTACCGAAGCGCTCTTCGAACTTAGCCACGCGACCACCAGTATCAAGGATGCGCTGCTTACCTGTGTAGAACGGGTGGCATACAGAACAAACTTCAACGTAGATCGATCCGCTAGCAACTGTTGAGCGAGTTACAAACTTCTCACCACAACCACACGTTACTTGGGTCTCTTTGTACTCTGGGTGAATCTCTGGCTTCATGGTTATTCCTTTTTTCGTGTTTGGGTCCTGCTCCTATTGATAGGTATTCAGGTGAACCAAACGGACGGTTAACAGACCCCAAGGGTAGGCGATAAGCCTACATTTGAGAAATTTACGCTTACTTTGAGTCATCCGGTCCCGAAGTTGTCTTCTGGATCTGCATCAAGAACTCGACGTTGGACTTAGTGCCCTTCATCTTCTCAAGCAGAAGTTCCAAAGCAGCTTGCGGCTCTAGTGCGTGTAATACGCGACGTAGCTTCCAGACAATGTTGAGCTCTTCTGAACCCATAAGAATTTCTTCCTTACGTGTACCTGAAGCAACAACGTTAACTGCAGGGAAGATGCGCTTGTCAGCCATCTTGCGATCAAGGATCAACTCCATGTTTCCAGTTCCCTTGAACTCTTCGAAAATAACTTCATCCATACGGGAACCTGTATCAACCAGTGCGGTTGCAAGAATCGTTAGTGATCCACCATCTTCAATATTACGAGCAGCTCCGAAGAACTTCTTTGGTGGATACAACGCCGCAGAATCAACACCACCAGAAAGGATGCGGCCTGATGCAGGTGCTGCAATGTTGTATGCGCGACCAAGACGTGTAATTGAGTCAAGAAGAACAACTACATCGTGACCTAGTTCAACCAAACGCTTTGCGCGCTCGATTGCAAGCTCAGCAATTGTTGTGTGGTCATCTGCTGGGCGGTCAAAAGTTGAAGCAATAACTTCACCCTTCACGCTGCGCTGCATATCAGTAACTTCTTCTGGGCGTTCATCAACTAGAACAACCATCAAGTGACACTCAGGGTTATTTGTTGTGATCGCGTTTGCAATTGATTGCAGAACCATTGTCTTACCAGCCTTAGGGGGTGAAACAATCAGCCCACGCTGGCCTTTACCAATTGGTGCAATCAAATCGATGACACGAGTAGTTAGAACATTTGGTTCTGTTTCAAGGCGCAAACGCTCTTGAGGGTACAGCGGAGTTAACTTTCCAAATTCAACACGGTTACGTGCTTCTTCGGGGGTCATTCCGTTAACTGTTTCAAGAGTAATCAGGGCGTTGAACTTCTGCTTTGTTTCACCTTCTCGAGGTTGGCGAACTTGGCCTGTTACAACATCTCCTTTGCGCAGACCGTTCTTGCGGACCTGTTGCAATGAAACATAAACATCGTTGGGGCCTGGCAGGTATCCAGCTGTGCGGATGAATGCGTAACTTTCGAGAATATCGAGCAAGCCGCCTACAGGAACTAAAACATCATCTTCGCCGATAACAGGTTCGCGCTCTTCGCGTGGGGTACGGTCACGGTTGCGATCGCGATTGCGGTCACGGCCGCGGCCTCTGTCGTTGCGATCAAATCGTCCACCGCGATCGTTGCGATCATTGCCGCCACGATCGTTATTACTTTGTGGGGCTGAATCATCATCGCCATCATCATCTGAATCGTGTGAATTATGAGAAGGCTTAGACTCCTTCTTGCGGTTATTTCGCGCTTCACGGCGTGCTTCGCGTTCAGCTTTTGCAGCCTCGCGGTTTTTTGCCTGTAGGTTAGCAATCGCCTCAACAAGTGCGTCCTTCTTCATCTTTGCTGCGCCTTCTACGCCAAGTTGAGTTGCAACTGTCTTTAACTTTGGAAGGGTCATTGCAGCAAGCTCTGGACTCTGTGAGCGAACTGGTTCAATTTCTGTTGTCATGTATGTCTTTTCACTATTGGTTTGAGAATTCAAAACTTATTGTTTTAAATCCTAAGGAACCTGGGATTTTGTTTTTGAACTATCTTTTATGACTTTTCTCTGATGTGTTACTGGCCGCTAGATGTGCCGTTCAGATGTAAGAAGGTTAGCAGAATCCGGCACAAATCCGCAAAATTAAGCGGTGATGAGGCTTACACCTGTGCGTGAAATACCCAGCGGAATCAACCGGAACTTGTCCCCTGCTGCCCGCTCTAATTCACCCGCTTCTGAGTCCCCGCCGGTATGAAGAACTAACACAGATGGGCCTGCCCCAGAAATAAATGCAGCGACACCAGCTTTGCGAAGTTTTGTCATCAAGGCAAAGCTAGCTGGCATCGCATCCTTGCGATAGCTCTGATGCAAGTAATCTTCAGTTGCACCCAACAAGAGATCTGGACGATGCTGCAAAGCTTGAACAAGAACAGCAACATTGCTTGAATTTTTAACGGCATCAATGTGTGGAATTGATTCTGGCAACATCTTGCGCGCTTTCGACGTTGAAAGTTCAGTTGCTGGAACAAAAGCCAGCGCACCAATTCGTGGATCAACATCAAAGCGAAGAGATTGGGCTACGATCGATGAGCGCTGATTTTCTTGCCACGCTAGATTTGCACCACCATAAATTGCAGCCGAAACATTGTCTGGATGGCCTTCCATCTCATTGGCAATGTTCAACATATCTTCATTACTCATACGCTCATTGCCGCCCAAGACTAATGCCCGGGCAAGTGCTAATCCGCCAACAATTGCGGCGGCCGATGAACCCAAACCACGACCATGAGGAATTACGTTTAGTTGACGAAGTGCAATTCCTCGGGGACGACCGCCCAAGAAATCAAAACCCTTGTACATGGCTTTAATGACTAAATTTTTATCAGTTGTCGGTACAGCATCTGCGCCTTCGCCTGTGACATCAATATCAACACCAGGTTCATCCATCACTTGGGCCATGTATCGATCATGCATGTTCAGCGCTAGCCCAAGGCAATCAAAGCCAGGTCCCAGATTTGCACTAGTTGCGGGAATCTGAACCTGCATTGGTTGTGCTTTAAAAGTTGGTTTCATTTTTACAAAAGTCCCAATGCTTTAGCAGCAATCTTTGCATTTACTGGAACAACGACAGGCTTCTTGGCAGCCTCCAACGCATAAGGAATATCCTTCAAACCATGACCAGTAACAGTAATAACAATTGTCTTGCCTTTAGGTAACTTGCCAGCCTTCTTGTACTTGATCAAACCAGCAAGACCTGCTGCAGATGATGGCTCTACGAAAATTCCTTCGGTAGCTGCAATTAAGCGGTAGGCACTGAGAATTTCGCGATCTGTAACAGAGTCAATTACACCACCAGAGCTATCGCGGGCATCGATTGCTTGCTGCCACGATGCTGGATTTCCGATTCGAATTGCGGTCGCAATTGTTTCTGGGTTCTTAACAATTTTGCCCTTAACAATGGGTGCTGCACCTGATGCCTGGAATCCATACATCATTGGTAACTTTGTAGAAAGTCCATCCTTGTTGTACTCCTTGTATCCCTTCCAATAGGCAGTGATATTTCCTGCATTGCCGACAGGGAGCGCGTGAATATCTGGAGCATCACCGAGCATGTCTACGACTTCAAAACTTGCAGTCTTTTGTCCCTCGATTCGAAAAGGATTAACTGAGTTAACAAGTGCAACTGGATAGTTTTCGGAAAGTTCTTTGGCAAGAGTTAAGCAATCATCAAAGTTTCCGTTGACCTGCAAGATTGTTGAATCATGAATAACTGCTTGCGCCAATTTTCCCATTGCAATCTTGCCCTTTGGAATCAAAACAGCAGGGCGCATTCCAGCTTTAACGGCATATGCCGCAGCAGATGCCGACGTGTTTCCAGTTGAAGCACAGATAACAGCCTTGGCACCATCTTCGGCGGCTTTGGAAATCGCCATTGTCATTCCGCGATCTTTAAAAGATCCTGTTGGATTCAAACCTTCGTACTTGATCCAAACATTGTTTTCCAATAACTCAGAAAGATTGCAGGCATAGATCAGCGGAGTTCCACCCTCGCGCAATGAGACGATTGGAGTCTTGCTGCTTACTGGAAGCCGGTGACGATACTCCTCGATAACTCCACGCCATTGATGAGCACCGCTATCTTTTTTTCCAAATAGTCCCATTAGGCAGGTGCTCCTTCAACGCGAATCACGCTTTCAACATGACTGACAATATCCATTTTCTTCAATTTTTCGACACATGCATCGAGGGCATCTTCGGTTGCAGCGTGAGTCACGACGATTAGTTCAGCATCTTCACCCAATCCGGATTGGCGAACAGTTTGAATTGAAACATTTTCGCTTGCAAAAGTTTGTGCAATAGATGCCAAAACACCTGATTTATCTGCAACATGAAGACGCACAAAGAACTGAGACTTGATCGCCCCGATTGGCGCAATATCTAAATCTGCATAATCCGATTCGCCGTATCCAACGGTTGAATATGCAGCATGGCGTGCTACTGCAACTAGATCACCAAGGATTGCGGAAGCAGTCGGAGCACCACCTGCTCCTCGCCCGTAAAACATCAACTGGCCTGCAGCTTCTGACTCAACATAAATAGCATTAAATGCATTGCGCACAGATGCCAAAGGATGAGCCAAAGGCAAAATCACCGGGTGAACACGGACTGAAATTTCATCTTTAACTGTTAATTCTGCAATCGCCAGTAATTTGATAACACTGTTCATAGATTTTGCCGCTGCAACATCTTCAGATGAAATCTGAGAAATCCCCTCGCAGTACACCTCATCGATCACAACAGTGCTGTGAAAAGCAAGGCTGGCAAGTAGCGCCGCTTTGGCTGCTGCGTCATGGCCTTCGATATCTGCAGTTGGATCGGCTTCTGCGTAGCCAAGTTCTTGTGCTTCCTTAAGGACTTCTGCAAATGCGCGACCTTCTTCATGCATCTTTGTCAGAATGTAATTTGTTGTTCCGTTGACAATTCCCATGACACGAGTAATTTGATCACCAGCTAGTGACTCGCGCATCGAGCGAATAATTGGGATTGCACCTGCAACCGCTGCTTCGTAATAAAGATCAACACCGGCGGCATCTGCTGCATTAAAAAGCTCGTGACCATGGGTTGCAAGCAAAGCCTTATTTGCAGTGATGACAGATTTTCCACTCTTGATTGCTTCTAGAATTAAAGTTCTAGCAGGTTCAATGCCACCCATGACTTCGATAACAATATTGATTGCTGGATCTGTAACAATAGATTGCAAATCTGTTGTGATTAATGATGAGTCAACGCCTTCTCGTGCACGAGTTGTACGAACGCCTACTTTTTGTAATTTGAGTAGCGCGCCAGAGCGTTCTGAAAGTTCTTGTTCATCATCTTGAAGCAGGCGTGCGACTTGGCTGCCGACAACGCCGCAGCCAAGCATTCCGATGGATAGTGTTTTGACGCCCGAATTCATAGCGCCATTCTTTCATAGATGCTTACTTCGGCGTTAAATATCGAGCCTTAGTAGATCGACTTCGGTCTCTCTGCGCACAATTACTCTAGCTTTGCCATCTTTTACTGCAACAACAGGAGGACGAGGGACATGGTTGTAGTTGCTAGCCATGCTGCGACCATATGCTCCAGTTGCAGGAACTGCGAGCAAATCACCTGGAACGATGTCATCAGGCAAATCTATTTCGCGAATCACTATGTCGCCGGTTTCACAATGTTTCCCGACTAATCGGCTAGAAACAGAGGCAGCTGTACTTGTGCGATTGGCAAGGATGGTTGTGTATTCAGCCCCATACAACGATGGTCGAATATTGTCGCTCATACCGCCATCTACAGAGATATAACGACGGTGAGCGCCATTTTCTAAAGTCACATCTTTTACTGTGCCTACTTCATACAAAGTAAACATTGTTGGACCAACAATTGCTCTTCCTGGTTCGATTGAAACTCTTGGCAGCTGCAGATTATGCAATGCGCAGTTTTTGATAACCGCAGTAGAAAGAGCCTTCATGGCTTCATCTGGGTTTACCGTTTCATCACCCGGTAAATACGCAATTCCAAAGCCGCCACCTAGATCTAATTCTGGCAATTCACTTGTGAACTGATCCCGATACTGCGCAAGAAGCTGAATTAATCGCTCAGTTAGCATTTCAAAAGATTTGTAGCCAAAAATTTGTGAGCCAATGTGAGCATGAATTCCCCGAAGTTCAAGGCTTGGGTGAGTACGAACTGCATTGATAGCTGCCCAAGCAGCACCACTTGCAATTGAAAAACCAAACTTCACATCTTCATGTGCAGTTGAGATTGATTCGTGTGTGTGGGCTTGAATACCAGGGGTAATACGCAGCAAAACAGGTTGAACTTGGCCTGCCTTTGCAGCGGTCAGTGCAACCCGCTCTATTTCATACAGCGAATCAAGCACAATTATTCTTGCACCAACTGCGATTGCTTTTTCAATTTCTGAGACAGACTTATTGTTTCCATGAACTTCAATTTTCGCCGGATCAATACCACCAGCTAAAGCAACAGCCATTTCTCCGCCGGTACTTACATCGATACCGATTCCAATTTCATTAATCCAACGTGCTAGTTCGGTGCAAATAAAAGCCTTTGAAGCATAATAAACAGTTCCGGCGTTAGCCCCAAAAGCATCTTTTAATGCTTTATCCCAAGCTCGAGCTCTAGCAAAAAAATCTGCTTCATCAACAAAAAATGTTGGAGTTCCAAAATCAGTAGCTAGTTGTTGTGCATTAATTCCTGCAATAGAAAGTTCTGAACCATTTGTGACATTAGCAGACCACATGGGTTACATCCTTTCTGGGGCGCTAACGCCCAATAAATCTAGCCCGTTATGAATGACTTGCTTCGTTGCGGTACATAGTAATAAACGAGCGGTATGGATGGCAGATAATTGTTCATCCCCCATTGGCAGAACTCGACAATCGTTGTAAAAACCGTGATATGTCCCGGCAAGTTCTTCCAAATAGCGGGCAATTCGATGAGGTTCACGAAACTCAGCAGCGTTTGCGACGGTTCTTGGGAACTCGGCCAATGCCCCTAGTAATTCATTTTCACGATCATGCACTAATTGGGTTGGGTCAAATTGAGACAGAGTTAACGATGCACCCAACTCTTCTGCGTTTCGAAGCACTGCAGCGATTCGTGCATGAGCGTACTGAACGTAATAAACCGGATTTTCATTAGTGTTTCGCTTGAGCACATCAATATCCATAACCATTGGCGTATCTACTGGGTATCGAATTAATGTATATCTCGCTGCGTCGACTCCGACTTTTTCCACCAGCTCTTCAAGTGTAATTATTGTTCCAGCGCGTTTAGAAAGCTTAACTTCCTCGCCGCCTTCCATAATTTTTACAAGCTGACCAATCAGTACCTCAATGTTGTATTCAGGATTATCACCAGCACATGCTGCTGTTGCCTTTAAGCGACCGATGTAACCATGGTGATCTGCGCCTAACATGTAAATACACACATCAAAGCCGCGTTCGCGCTTATTAATGTAATAAGCGGTATCAGAGGCAAAGTACGTTAGAGAGCCATCACTTTTTGTCATTACGCGATCTTTATCATCGCCATAATCTGTTGTGCGAAGCCAGATCGCGCCGTCAACTTCAAAAACATGACCTTGGGCACGAAGTTTTTCAATGCCATGTTCGACTGCACCTTCATCGTGGAGTGAACGCTCCGAGAACCAGACATCAAAATGGGTATTGAAGGTGTCAAGAACTCTCTGCTGATCTTTTAGCTGTAATTGGTATGCGGCTTCGCGGAAGGCCACACATCGGTCATTCTCGGGTAACTCTTTGATTGCACCATTGTGTGCAACAACTTGTTGCGCTAAATCCTTGATGTAATCACCCTGGTATCCATTTTCTGGAACAGGGTTACCGAGTGCAACCGCTTCAACAGATTGACCAAAAAGATCCATCTGATTCCCACGATCATTAATGTAAAACTCGCGAGTTACTTGTGCACCGGCAGCGGATAAAACACGACCTAGTGCATCTCCAACAGCAGCCCATCGGGTATGCCCTAAGTGCAATGGTCCGGTGGGATTAGCGCTGATAAATTCGAGATTTATTGTCACACCTTCGAGGGCTGATCCAGTTCCATAATTGCTTTTGGCATTTAGGATTGTCGAAACTAAAGTTGCCTGACTTGCGCGGTTTAATGTTAAATTTATAAAACCTGGTCCTGCGATTTCAACTTTAGAAATATCCTTAACGCCACTTAATTGCTCCGAAATTATTTGTGCCACTTCACGGGGAGTTTTACCCGCAGGTTTAGCTAACTGAAGTGCTACCGATGTTGCGTAGTCGCCATGATCTCTATCCTTTGGGCGTTCTAATTTAATGGCGACTGGTACAGCGCCGCTGAGAGCTCCATCTGCGATGGCTCTGTCGATTGCAGCCTTAATCGCCTCTTCTAGGATCTCAATCTGTGTGGGCACTGAGCAAGGCTATCGTGCAGATTTTGGTGAAACTGCCTCTTACCTCTAATCTTGCCTCTTGGTTTGAAGTGAAAACTTCAAACCATGCGGGAGTGGTGAAATGGCAGACACGCAGGTCTTAGGAACCTGTGTCTTCGGACGTGCGGGTTCAAGTCCCGCCTCCCGCACAGTAGTTTTTTAGAAAGTTATAGTTTTCATATGGCAAAAAAATCTGTAGCAAAAATCAAAATGGAAGCCGCGCAAATTAAGCGCGATGCTGCTGCTCGCCGTCAAGCGAAAAAAGCGCTCAAGCATGATTTGGGGCTAAAAGCCAAGGATTCTCAGAACGACGTTGATTTTGATTATTACGAATCAGTAGATCTGGCATGGCGCGAACTGGGTTTAGCCGCACCGGCTCGGCGAGCATTGATCGATGATGGATTGTTTAAACTCTCAGATCTTCGAAAGACATCGCTTGCAGCTGTTAAGGAACTACATGGGATGGGACCAAACGCGATACGCATTTTGGTTGCCGAAATGAAGAAGGCAGATTTAGCCTTTAGAAAGTAGTTTTGAGCAGTAAATCAAAAATTAATTGCTAAATGCAAATGCAATTAAAGCAATACCTGCGATTGCAATGAGAGCTTTGATCTCTCGGCGAGCCAAAACTTTGAGAAGTGCCGGAACAAATGTTGCTCCGATTATTGCGGCACCTGGTACAAAAATTATTGCACTCCTAGAAAGAATGTCGGGCTCGCCCCATTGATAACGAAGATTGATGAGACCGCAAGCAAACAAAAGATACCCACCCATGCGGTAGTTGTTTATCCAATACTTATCCATTGCTGTTCTTCCAATCTTCGATTATCAAAATCTTACGTGAATCAGTGGTAAGTCTATGAATGCAAACAGGAGTGCCGCTTTCGCGACACTCCTGTTTTTAGGATTCTTGACTAAAAGAGATCCACTAATCAGTGATTAGTGATCGTCCTTCATTCCTTCTGCAATTGACTTCATGCGTGCGATCTTCAAGATTGTTAGACCGAATACACACTTCGCCAAGATGTCAGCAATGGTGTAACCGAGCTGAATCGTGACGAATGACTCTGCAGATGCATCTCCAACGATGTTGAAGAGGTAGGCAATTGGGTAAACGCCCCAGGTCGCGATTAGAAGTAGACGCAGGTTGCTTACTGATTTTGCGACTCCTTCAGGTTGGCGCTCAAGTGACTTTCCTAGCTCTACGAATAGAACATAAAGGATGTATAGGAATGGAATTGTTGAAAGAACACCGTATAGAACCTGTGTGTTCTGGTCTGTTGAGATTTCACCTGGGTAACCAAGGGCGATCATCGCAGCTGATGCTGGGACAAGGCGCATGATGAGTGAGCGTGAAACTTCCTTAGCTAGTGCAAGAACTGCAATTACTTCTACTAGTAGTAGAGGCACAGTTAGTAGCCAGTCAACGTAGCGGTATGCCTCGTTGAATGAGCCTTGTGCACCTGAAAGATCAACCATCATGTTCTTTGATGAGTGTCCAAATGAATCAAAGATTCGTAGGTAGTGGTATCCAGCGATGAATGTAACCATCGATGACATTACTAGGGCGTTACGATACTTCGCTGCTACACGCTGCTGTGAAACGAGTGTGTAAATTGTGCAAGCGATCATGGAAATTAGTCCAAACGAGAATACGTTATAGACAAGGTTCCACTGGTTGCTATCAAGTTGAATTGATTGCATTGAGTTATGCCTCCGTGAGGATCATGTGGAGAGGCCGTTTGCCTCTGAATTCATTGGCCATAAGGAATCCTCGAGGAACTCCTTTGACCTCTGACATTCTTAATTGTGAACCAAATGCGAATGATTTGCACGCCTATGGGCGAAAAATTTTGACATTTTTCCCCGGATTTTTTTTGGTTTGAGCATAAAAATCGAGGTGGAGCACTCTGGCCCCACCTCGATATTTGTTACCGACTAGTAATTTACTGACCCTGCCAAAGCGCCATTTCTGCAGCAAATGGATCCAGTCCCATTGGGCCCAGCTTGAGTGCATAGCTATGGAAACGCTTCATATTGAAGTTGTCCCCTAGCCGTGCCTTGGCAGCTTCTCGGGCGTTCATCCAGACTCGCTCTCCAACCTTGTAGGAAATAGCTTGTCCCGGCCACCCAAGATAGCGATCAGTTTCACTGCGTGAATGATCTTCATCCAAAAGTGCTTGTTCGTTTAATAATTTGCGAGAGCTTTCGGCGTTCCAGACAACTCCGTTGTCATCGGTGTAACCAAGGTGCATTCCGATATCGACAACAATACGAGCTGCACGTAGGGCCTGTGCCGATAGATAACCCATTTCAATTCCTGGTTCATCAAATGCGCCAAGTTCATTCATGAAGCGCTCTGCATATAACGCCCAGCCTTCACCGTATCCGCTAATCCATGCAGAGGTACGTTGAAATCTAGTGAGGCGATCTTTTTCAACTGTCGCTGTTCCGATTTGTAAATGGTGACCCGGAATAGCTTCGTGATACCACGTTGAAACCAAGTGCCAATTACTGACTTCGTTTTTGCCTAACATCGGAATCCATGTTGTGCCTGGACGTGAAAGATCTTCAGATGGCGGGTTGTAATACGGCGCAGATGCACTGCCTTCTGGGGCCAGTCGTGCCTCACAAATTGCAATTCGCGGATCGATCTCAAAGAACTCACCATTCATACGCTTCATGGCTGCATCAGTAAAATCTTGTAGGTACTTAATCACATTTTCTGGACCTACAACTTTGTACTTGGGATCATTTTCCAAAGTGTCAGCTACTTCGCGAAGTGTCGTTGCGGTGGGGTTAATGACTTTTGCAAGCTCCCACATGCGATCATTAATCGCTTTGAGTTCAGTCTTTCCCCATTCATATGTTGCAGGAAGATCTAACTGTGCGCCCGTGAAGTAACGTGCCCATACCGCATAGCGTTCAGCGCCAACTGCATCATTAGGGGTTGCAATCGGCAAATAACTCTCGCGCAAGAACTTTGCTGTCTTTGCCGATGCGGCTTCAGCTAGTTTTGCCGCTTCGTGAATTGCCGGGTATCTGCCATCAGCATCAAAGTTTTTACACATTGCACTGTAGCCACCATTTGCATAGCTATCTAATTGCTCAATAACTCCCTTTACTTGACGTTGCGCAGTCGTTTTTCCACTCTTTGCAACGGTCATAATCGTTTCGCACCAAGAGCTATAGGCAGCATCAACTGCTGCTAAACGCTTTGCAATATTGTCGAAATCTTGATCACTCTCTTTTGGCATCAGTTCAAAAATAGAGCGCACATCTGAAGGTGGTGAGGTCAGAACATTCCACAACACGAAACTTTCTTGACTGTCGTGCAAAGCTAGTCCGGATTCGAGTCGCTCGATCATTACTGCTTTTGCAATGCGATCAATTTCATCGATTGGTTCCATTGCACTGAGCTTTTTCAGAGTGTCGCGAGTTAAGTTGGCACTTACTTCGGCCGCGGCAATTGAAAAATCATCTAGCTTGTCTTGATTAAGTCCATTACCAAGATAGGTGCACCCCATTGGGCTAAGTGCTGCTTCTTGGTCGATGTAAACATCGCTGATTTCGAATACGGGTGATCTATGTGTCATGGACGAAGTTTGGCAGTGCTTAAAGCCTTTGTCCACGAATAAATTGGAGATCGGGCACTAGGCTAGCCACTATGAGTCAAATTCCTGTAGTGCCTCCGAAACTGCGGGGTTGGTTTCATTTAGGGGCAACGCCGGTCGTAATCATTGCTTCACTCATTTTATTTATTTTAAGCAAAGAGTCCTTTAAATTTGCGGTCGCAATTTTTGCGATTACTTCGATTATGTTGTTTAGCGTATCTGCGATTTATCACCGAGTTCCTTGGGTCCCAAAAAAGAAAATCATTTGGCGACGTTGGGATCATGCCAACATAAATTTGTTGATCGCGGGGTCTTACACACCATTTGCCGTAGCGTTGCTGGAAGGTAGAGATCGCACGATCTTGTTATCTGTCGTTTGGATCGGTGCTGCAATCGGTGTCGGAATTCGAGTATTTTGGCTAGGCGCACCTCGCTGGCTATATGTGGCAAATTACTTGGCGTTGGGGTGGGTCGCAGTTTTCTACACACCTGCGCTCTACCGCGCAGGTGGTTTATGGGTATTACTTCCAATCGCAATTGGTGGCTTGTTCTACTCAGTGGGCGCTATTTTCTACGCCCTCAAGCGCCCCGGCCGAGCCGCTAAGTATTTTGGCTTTCACGAGCTCTTCCATATATTTGTATTGGCCGCATGGATCAGCCAGTACATAGCGATTTCGGCGGCGATTTACAGGAAATAAGGCTTTGCTCTAACCTAGCCACCTCTACATAGGTTTCCTCTACAGGATTTTCCTCTACAGGATTTGAAGCAGCAGCGAGGTGCACGATGGCGCAGAAGAAAAACTTCCTTAATTGGGTGGGCTTTACTGAAGAAGAGAGCTCTAATGTCCCTTCATCTGTTGACCGAATCCGCGAACTTGAAGCACAGATTGCCGATTTAAAGTCACGCCGCGACATAACAGGTTTAACAAAAGAAGAGTTTGAGATTCTTGCCACTGAAACAGCGATGTCGATGATTAAATCGGCCCAAGCGCGTGAAAGTAAAGCACAAGCCGCTGCTTCACGTTTAGTTGCCGAAACCACACGGGCGACAAAGGAAGAGCTAGAGGCAGCCGATGCAAAGGCGCGCACAATTCTTAGTGGCGCAGAAACACGTGGTCGCAAATATATTCAAGCCGCGGAAACAGAAGCTGAAGAAAAGATTGCTGTGGCTGAAGCAGAAGCCGAGGCCTTGATGGAGAGCAAGAAGCGTGAGATTGCAGGACTTGCAACAGCTGCTCGACGCGAAGGTGAACGGATTATCACCGAGGCAACTACAGAAGTTTCAGGATATCGCCAATGGTTATCGGGAGTTATTTCTGAAGCAGAACGCCTTTACCGAATTCAAAAGCAATCATTAGATGCCGCAGAATCTGCGATTCAACAATCTCGGAATCGGCTAGATGGTGCATTTCAACGTTTAGAGGAGTTGCAAAAGAGCGTTCTTGATAATTTGAATTCAGATGACACCTTGATTAATCCAGGACCACTCAAGGTTGCAAGTCAGCGTACTCGGCCGGCAATAGCTGCGCCCCGTAAGAGTGTGAAAAAGTCTGCAAGCAAGTCAGTTGCAAAAGCACCAGCAAAAAAGAGTGCAGCAAAGAAATCTGCAAAGCGCTAGTAACTTCAGCGTTCCTTGTTGGAGTTAATTGAAAATGGCCAATGAACGCGGTATCAGATACATCCCTGCGATAGATGGCTTGCGTGCGGTCGCAGTCCTAGCAGTAATCCTGTATCACCTTGGATTCAAATGGATCCCCGGTGGATTTTTAGGAGTTGATCTATTTTTTGTGATCTCTGGCTATGTGATTACTCGTTTAATTCTGGATTCAATTCAACGCAGTGGTGGCTTAGATCTTCGTGCCTTTTACATGGCCCGACTGCGTCGTTTGCTACCTCCTTTAGTTTTTATGATCATCACAACAACTGTTGTTGTTGGGCTGTGGGCACCAGACACGATGCGCAGATTCTTGAGCGATACACCTTTTGCACTTTTTGGTGGCATGAATTGGTGGTTGGTTTTTAGACATGTTGACTACTTTGAAGCTATTGGCCGTCCGCCATTACTTCAGCACACATGGTCATTAGGAGTTGAAGCACAGTTTTATTTAGTGTGGCCACTAATTTTGCTCTTGGTACTTCGCTACTTTGGAAAGAACAAAATTCCTGGTGCAGCCTTACTAATTGCCGCGTTTTCTGGCATTGCTTTGCTGGTGGTTTCACTTCAATTAGATGCAGCAAATGCCTCACAAGTAAGCCATGTGTACTTTGGCACGGATACTCACAGCATTGGTTTGTTCTTAGGTGCCGCATTAGCTGTTCGTTGGATTCCACAAAATTTGCAAGAGACAGTCACTCGTAAGGCGCAAGATTTCATAGATGGAATTGGAATTGTTGGATTTCTAGGAATACTTTCTGCATTTTTATTTATTGATGAAAATGATCCAACTTTGTATAAGTTGGCCTTTCCATTGGCAGGTATCTGTGGTTGTGCAATTCTGACTTCAATAGTTCACCCTGCATCGCGTTTTGCTCCAATTCTAAGTAGTAAACCATTTGTTTGGATTGGAGAACGCTCATATGCAATTTATCTATGGCATTGGGTAGTTTTTCAAGTTACTCGACCAGAGGTTGATTTAGAGGGCTCTGATTGGGCTTTGTATGCATTGCGAGTTCTCATTGTTTTTGCGTTAGCAGATATTTCATTACGACTAGTTGAACTTCCGGTTCGAACAGGTCTCATTGATTATTGGTTCAAAGGTATGAAATACCGAACAAAACGAGTTCAATTGCGGCAAAAATTTGGTGTAGCACTGATTGTGTTGTCGATTGCAGGGGTTACTACATCTATTGCAACAACTGCCATCGCAGAAGGAGACCGCCAACTAGCTCAGATAAAGGAGCAACTACAACCAAACGTTGAATTGCCAACTAACGCAGCTCAGGTTAAGGATGGACAACTCTGGGTAACCGGAGACTCTGTCATTCTTGGTATCCGTTTCGAGCTAGATTCTCGTCAAAAAATTGGATTGATGAATGCACGCGTGGGTCGTCAGGCAACTGAACTGCTAGATGTGATTATTCACGACAAGGCAAACATGCCTAATTCGACCGTGGTGCTAAACCTTGGTAACAACAATAAGTTGACCGAATTACAAGTTGATTCAATTTTTAAGGAGTTAATGAATCAACCACGGGTAGTCGTTGTAAACACCGCTGTGCCACGAGGTTGGCGAGATGAAAACAATGCTCTCATTGCTAAGTACGCCGCGATGTACGGAGCACAAGTCGTTGATTGGGCGAGTATTTCTAGTGGACGACCAGATTACTTTGCCCCGGATGGAGTCCACTTAGTTCCCGTTGGAGTTCGTGCATACGTCGATGCAATTACAGCCAAACTCTAACTTTATTCTGTGAGCTTGAGTCGATCCATAGTAGAAAATAAAAAATCCCCCACCAGATTGGTGAGGGATTTTTTACTTAAAACTTTTTACTTAAACTCTCCAGCAATTCCAAAAACCTTGGCTGATGCTGTTTGGCCATCTGAGTAAACAGATGAAACGCGGAACTGTGTCCACCCTGTGTCACTTGCCTTTGTAACATTCTGAGTTAGCTGGTCTGCTGGAACCGTGGCAATAACTGTCCATTCGCCTGCTCCATTTGCACGGATCTCAACGTTGTAACCAGTTAATCCATCAACAGCCATTGGTGCAACCCAACGAAGTTTTAATCCATCAGCGCTGTTTAAAGCAACGAAATCAGTTGGAGCTTCAACAACTGAAACCGCTGCCGGTGTTGATGGAGTTGTTGATGGTTCAGCAGTTGCTGATGCTGAAGGTGTAGGTGTTGCTTCTTCATCTTTATCTGAACCAGAAGATTGAGTCCACACAATTGCGACTAATGCAGCTATTCCAATTACCACAATCCATGCTGTGCGACTAGATGTTGATGCATTTGGAGCAGCAACTGGCTTAGGCGCAGCAACTGGCTTAGGAGCAGAAACAGGTGCTACTGATTTAGGTGCACTTGTTGGCACTTCGACTGATGCGAGCGCCGATGAAATTCTGGTTGTAGCTTTCTTTGCAGATTTCTTAGCAACGCGCTTTGCAGGAGCCTTCTTTGCAACCTTTTTGGCCGCAGACTTCTTAGCAACTTTGCGACCTGCTGTCTTTTTTGCAGACTTCTTTGCAACAGCTTTCTTGGCGGCAACTTTCTTAGTTGTCTTCTTCTTAGCTACAGCTTTTTTGGCTGGTGACTTCTTTGCAGCAGTCTTCTTTGCTGCCTTCTTTGCGGTCTTCTTAACGGCCACTTCGAACTCCTTGGATTGCTATGTGTGCGCAAATAACGCACTTTGATAGGTAAAGGTTACCTCAGGCTCGCAAGCATTTCGATGACATGAGGCGCTATCGAACGTAGAGATTTTCCGCGGTGGCTGAGTAAATCCTTTTCTTCCGCGCTCATTTGAGCGGAGGAAATAGTAAATCCCAGAGGTTGAAAGATTGGGTCATAGCCAAACCCATTTTCGCCGACTGGAGTACGCAAAATATGACCATCAAAGCGGCCCTCAGCTACCTGCTCTCGCCCATCTGGAAGCACGAGAGATGCCACACACATGAAATGCGCACTGCGTTTTTCATCAGCAATATCTTTGAGCTGATCTAAGAGTTTTTCAATATTTGCTTGATCATCACCGTGTGCGCCTGCCCAGCGCGCAGAGTAAATACCAGGATCACCATTAAGGGCATCCACACATAAACCTGAATCATCTGCAATTGCAGGTAATCCAGTTGTTTGGGCTGTGTATCTTGCCTTTAGTAAGGAGTTTTCCTCAAAGGTTGATCCAGTTTCTTCAACATCTACTAAATCTGGAAACTGATCAACTCCGATAAGTTCAATTTCACCCGGAGCCAACGCATCCAAAATCCGTCGAAACTCTGTGATCTTTCCTTGATTACGGGTTGCTAAGACAAGTTTGTGAGACATTAACGCGCAAGTGCATCTTTCTGCATCTGGCTAAGTGTTGCACAACCTGCAACAGCTAAATCTAGAAGTTGATTCAGGAGAGCGCGATCAAAAGGTTCACCCTCTGCTGTTCCTTGTACTTCGATGAATCGTCCATCACCGGCTACAACAACATTCATATCAGTGCCTGCACGTACATCTTCTTCGTAACAAAGATCAAGCATTGGTACGCCATCGATAATTCCAACACTCACCGCTGCAACTGAATCATTAAGTGGTTTTGCATCAGCTTTGATATGTCCTTGTGACTTTGCCCAGGCAATTGCATCTGCAAGAGCAACGTATGCACCTGTAATTGCGGCTGTTCGAGTACCACCATCTGCTTGCAAAACATCGCAATCAATAACAATTGTGTTTTCTCCGAGCTCCTTCATATTTACAACGGCGCGCAATGAACGACCTACCAATCGAGAGATTTCTTGGGTACGGCCACCTAGTTTGCCTTTGACACTTTCGCGATCTGAACGGGTATGTGTTGCACGTGGCAACATTGAGTACTCCGAAGTTACCCATCCATTTCCGGTGTCTTTTAACCAACGCGGAACACCCGGAGTGAATGAAGCAACACACAAAACACGAGTCTTGCCGAATTCAACTAAAACTGAACCTTCGGCATGATCTAACCAACCGCGAGTGAACTTGATTTCACGAAGATCATTAACTGTGCGTCCATCATTGCGTGCCATTTATAGCTCCTAGTTTTTGGTTAGCGTTTGGTGCTCAACTTGAGTTACCTCGGGACCTAGAAAACGTCGAGCCAAGGTTTCAAAAGCCTTTGCGTCACCGGTTGCTAAGAATTTATGTGTCGCAGGGGTTGATGATTGGGCACGCAGTGAGCCATTTTCAACCAAAGTTCGATACAAATCTTTTGCAGTTTCTTCTGCGCTCGATACCAAGGTGACGCCTTCGCCCATCACATAAGAAATAACACCTGTAAGTAATGGATAGTGCGTACACCCTAAAACCAAGGTGTCTACCTTTGCATCCATGATCGGAGTTAAATACTCACGAGCAATTTTTGTAATTTCAGTTCCAGATGTTTCGCCGCGTTCGACAAATTCTACAAATAGTGGGCAGGCAACTGAGGTTATGTTTAGTTGAGGGGCGGCAGCAAATGCATCCTGGTAAGCCTTTGAATCAACTGTTGCACGGGTACCAATGACACCAACATTTCCAGATCGAGTTGCAGCAACTGCTCTGCGCACAGCTGGTTGAATTACCTCAATCACCGGCACGGAATATCGCTCACGTGCATCTCGTAACATTGCAGCTGATGCCGTGTTACATGCAATCACTATTGCCTTAACGCCTTGTTCGACAAGAAAATCCATAGTTTCAAGTGCAAATTCTCGAACTTCAGCTAGTGGACGTGGACCATAAGGACCTCGAGCGGTGTCACCGATGTAAAGAGTGGATTCATTAGGAAGTTGATCCAATATTGCACGCGCAACGGTGAGCCCACCTACACCTGAATCAAAGATTCCAATTGGGGCATCACTCACGGGTCTAGCCTACCTTGAGACAATGGCAACTATTCAGACTCATCCATAAGGGCAGAAATTAAACTTTCTTGAAGCCATCCGAGCCAGCTATACACAGCATAAACGCCACGCATTGGGTCATCTGGTGCCAATAATTCCAAATCATCATGTGAGTTTTCTTCAACTTTTAGTCGAACGCCGAGTGCAAGACGAACATCATTCATTGCACCGAGCCAAGCATTTGCTCCATCATGATCTAACTCAACAATTCCATCAACTGCGCTCATTAAATGCATTCGCATAGCCATTGAATGTGCCTGCTTTTTTTGGCGCAACGTTGACTCGGTATATCTGCGAAATTCGGAAGCATCCACCTGATCTGCATAAGCATTAGGTAACAAACGCAATAAAACTTCATCTTCGGGTGGAGTGTCATGCATTGTGATCCCAACCATTGCTGCCAATGGATCATCACTATCGTGATCTACTCGCTCAGCTAATAATTCAATAATTTGTTCTACTAGATTTGTTAAGACTTCACGCTCGGCTTCAGAAAAATTTGCCAGATATGTATTGTCTCCGTGGCGAAAGAATCCGCGCTGAATTTCGCTCATATTGTTTGATCACCACGTTGCAATGTCGCCCACAAGCCATATTCATGCAAGCGTGCGACATCATGTTCCATCTCTTCTCGACTACCAGTAGAAACTACTGCCTTACCTTCGGTATGAATCTTCATCATAATCTCATGAGCTTTTTCTTTGTTAAAGCCAAAAAGCTCCATGAGAACATATGTCACATAAGTCATTAAATTAACCGGGTCATCCCAAACAATAGTTATCCAAGGAACATCACTACTAAAGATTGCATGTAATTCTTCTTCAATTTTCTCGTTAAGTTTTACCATATCAACGAATCACAATCGTAAATGGTGGCGAGGCGATGTCTCCGATTACTTGAACTCGCATTGTCACGATTCCTCGCTTGGCTTCTGAGATATTGAATACAAAGAGGCCATTAGAATCTGAAGTGACTGCAGAACCAACATCTGTCCACTTTCCATTTGTGTATTTTTGCACCTTCGCCGATTTTACAGTCGATTTTGGTAGCAACTGAGCTTTGATTGCAATGGCAGAACCCTTTATTGTCGAAGCCGGACGATCAATTTGCAACAGGCTCTTTACCGCGATTTTTTCTTCTGCACTCACTGATTCGGCTCTTTCCCAAGTTCCGACGGTTGATAACCTGATCATTGCATCACCACCTAATGTTAAGGGTGCTGACACAACTCCATCAATCGTCGTTGTTAAATCGGCAATCTTGGTCCATGTGGATTCGCTAGCACGCTTAATTTCTAAGGCCACATTGATTCCGGCTATGGGTGTTTTATCTTTCAAAGTCAACAAACCTTTAACAATAAATTGGCTGCCGTAAGTAATGCTGCCATTGTTAACATTTTCGAATGTCATCGAGTTGACTACGGGATCTGGTGCGATCGCAAGGGCTGCGGCACGAATTCCATTTGTTGCTTCTACCTCTTCCATTCCCAATGTCCACATGGCTGCACCACCAAGGCGATATTTAGCAACTAATGCCATTCGCTCTGAGAAACTTCGAGCGTTTTGATACCACACTGTGCGATTAACCGTACAAGCTGTTGATGCTCCAGAGGCTGAGAGGCCGTTATAACTCTGTGTGTAGTTATATGTTGCTTCACCAAATTGTTCGTTGTATGTCGGTACCGCACCATCGATTGCTGCTTTTGCTGCAGCATAATTCATTTTAAATGTTGCAGCTTTTGCACCACCGATCAAACCCGGAGGGGCAGATGTTGGACACTTTCCATTTACTGAAGTAATCCAGTCACGCCCGTATCCAGGTAAACCTATATATACCTTTGAAGCCGACATAACACTAACTGCATATTGAATTGTTTTTTCCGTCCACGATAACGGGCCCATAGGTCCAGGTTTTGCGACAGAGTAGTCATACGTCATGATTCTTAAGCGATCTATGCTGCTGGCAATCTCTGCCCATGCATATACAGAATAACCCTTTTGCTTCTCTTTTGGATCAAACAAATATGGGGTTGATACCGATAGCAACTTATTTTTTGCATGCAAGGCAGCACTTAGTTCTTGAACTAATGCGACCCATCTCGGAGCAGTCTTACTCCATGTTGAATTTCCATCAACAAATGCAAAACCTTCGTAATCAAGATCGATTCCATCGAAATCATTGTTCATGACCAAATCAACTATGGATTTCACGATGGTAGAGCGAGTTTGAGCATTTGCTAGATATCCTGAAAGCACTAATTTATCGGTGCCATCTGTCATGGTGGGAATCACTTCCAATCCAGCTCGGCGCATTAAGCACACTGTGTCTGCGATTGGCCACGATGGATTACCACTTGCGTAATCATCTCTAATGACTGTTGGACTTTTTAAGCTATACCAAAATGGCATTACCTCTTTCATCAGATCCTTGTTGGTAAACAAGTACGAACTTTCGATGGCCTGATTTTCTAATGGACCATACTGAGATGAGTCGCAAACAACAGGTTGGCCTACAACATTTGGTTTCGCCGAAGGAAGTTTGCGCACCAGCGGTAAGACAGTTTTTACAGAGTAATAAGGAATCCACCCTGATAAAACTTTTCGTGGTGGTTTATCTACTGCATGTATGGGTTGGGCTTGTGTAGGCAGGATTAGCGCTGTGAGCACAAAAACAATTAAAAGTGCGAAGGAACCCTTGCGCTTCATTCTTACTTGTCTTCAGGTGCTGGCTTCAATCCTGCATGAATTTCCTTGCAGGTCGGACAGATTGGGTACTTTTCTGGATCGCGTGAAGGGATCCATTTCTTGCCGCACAGTGCCCTAACAGCTTTTCCAGTTACGGCAGACTCAGTGATCTTTTCTTTCTTCACATAGTGTGCGAATCGATCATGACCGCCATCATCTTCAAGGAGCTCTTCTGCGGCTCTCGTCAGCAGATCGGTATCACCGTCTATTCCGATTTTCTTAAAGATGCCCATAAGGTAGATAAGAATACCTTCGTGACCCTCAAAAGTACGGGTAGAATTCACAAATGAAGGACTTACTAAGAACCGAGCATCTAAGCCGGGCCGATGTCGAACTTTTGTTGTCGACCGCGGCTGAGTTTGCTGAGAATCCACTTCGATCAAACACCGCCCTGGCACATAAGACAGTGGCTATTTACATGACTAAGCCTTCAACGCGGACACGGTTGTCATCTGAATCAGCGGTTGCTCACTTAGGTGGAACTCCAATTTTTATTCGTGGCGATGAGTTACAACTTGGTCGCGGCGAAACTATTTCTGACACTGCAAAAATAATTAGTGGGTATTGCAGTGCACTAATTGTTCGCACCTTTGCTCAAGCAGATGTCGATGAACTTGGCCAAAACGCTTCAATTCCAGTAATCAATGCATTAACCGATGTAGATCATCCAACACAGTTGCTGGCAGATTGGTTAACGATTCGAGAAAACTTTGGAACTGATATTGCGGGACGAAAATTTGTCTATCTTGGCGATGGTAACAACATGTCACACGCCTGGTTGCTGATGGGTGCGATTATGGGAGCACATGTAGTTGCTGCAACACCTAGTGGTAAATGGGCCCCCGATCCAGTTGTTGTTGCTGTTGCAAAAAACATTGCTGCACATAACGGTGGAAAAGTTGAGGTCACACACGACCCTGAAGCTGCTGCAAAAGATGCATCCGTTTTATATACAGATGTGTGGATGTCAATGGGAGATTCCGAAGCAGACCGAGCAGAAAAAATGCCAGCGCTCTCACCATTTGCCGTGACCGAAAATTTAATGAGGCTAACGAGTAAGGACTCGTTGTTCATGCATTGTTTACCGGCCCACCGCGGTGAAGAGGTTGAGGCCGCTGTCATCGATGGTCCTCGATCCGTTGTTTGGCGAGAGGCTTTCCACCGCCGTACAACTATTCAGGCAATCCTTTACCATCTAGTAAAAGGTGAATTGAAGGGCGCTACCCACTAACATTTCGCTTATGCGAATAGCCGTCCCTAGGGAAATTAAAGATGGAGAAAAGCGCGTTGCGCTGGTTCCAGACATCATCAATAAGTTAACTCGCTTAGGCCTAGAAGTTGTCATCGAATCTGGTGCGGGTGTTCATTCGCAAGCAACAGATGAAGCATTTACAGCTGCGGGTGCAACGATCAAGCAAGGTGATGTTTTACAGGATGCCGATGTAGTTCTGTCAGTCCAGCCACTTTCGGCTAAACAAATGTCCTCTTTAAAAAAGGGTGCGATCACGATTTCATTTTTATCACCAGTCACCGCCGTTGATTCAATTGACGCCGCTGCCACAGCTGGAGTTACCGCTTTCTCGCTAGAACTCGTTCCACGTATTTCTCGTGCACAATCAATGGATGCGTTAACTTCGCAAGCTTTGTGTGCCGGATACCGCGCAGCAATTGTTGGCGCAGAGTTATCACCACGATTTTTTCCAATGCTTATGACAGCCGCAGGAACTGTTACTCCTGCACAGGTGTTGGTTCTTGGCGCGGGTGTTGCTGGTTTGCAGGCAATTGCAACTGCGCGTCGTTTGGGCGCAGTTGTTTCTGCATATGATGTTCGTCCAGCATCTGCCGATGAAGTTCGTTCGATGGGTGCGACATTTATTGAACTAGAACTTGAAGCACTCGAAGGTGCGGGCGGATATGCCCGTGAGATGACCGAAGATCGTGCAGCAAAGCAACGCGAACTTTTGACACCGTACATCGCAAAATCTCATGTTGTTATAACAACTGCTGCGGTTCCTGGTCGCCAAGCTCCGCGATTGATGACACAGCAGATGGTCGATTCGATGGCGCCTGGCACAATCATTGTTGACTTGGCGGCCGAAACTGGTGGCAACGTCGAAGGATCAAAACCTGGCGAGATTGTTGAAACCGCGGGCGGAGTTCGCATTTGGGGTGGAAAAGATGTACCCAGCCAGCTTCCATTCCACGCATCATTTTTGTATTCAAGAAACGTTGTAAACCTACTGTCATTATTTACGATCCCTGCAAAGGATGACCAAAAGGTTGCGTTTAACTTGGATTTTGAGGATGAAATCATTAATGGCGCAGCGGTTACACATGCTGGATCACGAAGAGGAGCAAAGTAATGGAACCGATGGCGATTCTTGCGATTTTCGTACTGTCAGTCTTTGTGGGATTTGAAGTTGTATCTAAGGTTTCATCAACTCTGCACACTCCACTGATGTCAGGTGCCAATGCAATTCATGGAGTTATCTTGGTTGGCGCAATTATTGTCGCCGATCACAGCAAGACTAATTTAGAGTTAGGCCTTTCGGTAGCAGCCATAGTTTTAGCAACAATAAACATGGTGGGCGGTTTTGTTGTAACGGACCGAATGCTTGAGATGTTCAAGGGGAACAAAAAATGAGCCGCACTCTGTATGACCTCATTGGGCTTGCAGCAGGCGTTGCCTTTATTCTTGCCCTGAAAGGTTTGTCTCATCCGAAAACTGCAAGGCGCGGAAATTTAATTGGGGCCATTGGTGCCACTATGGCGACATTGGTTGTGTTCCTTTACGCAAATGAAAAATCATCACTACCGCTGAACAATCTTGGCTGGATCCTGGGAGCAATTGCAGTTGGTCTAGTTGTTGGAGTTCCAGCTGCTCGCAAAGTTCAGATGACGCAGATGCCACAACTTGTTGCACTTTTTAATGGTGTGGGTGGTGGCGCAGCTGCATTGGTAGCAATCGTTGAGTATCTAAACCTTGGCGCAGCAGCCACAACTGCCGAAGTTGTGTTCACGGTATTTACGGTCATCGTCGGCTGTGTTTCATTTAGTGGATCTGTCATTACCTTTATGAAACTTCAAGAGTTGATGACGACCCGCCCAGTAATTTTCCCAGCGGGCCGCTTCATTATCGCCGCAACACTGATTTCAGTAATTGGTGTGGGCGGATGGGTTGTTAACTCATTGGGCACTACCCCGCTACTGATTCTTGCCGGATTATCGCTGCTCTTTGGTATTTTGTTCGTGCTGCCAGTTGGTGGAGCAGATGTTCCAATTGTTATCTCGCTCTTAAACGCATTTACAGGTTTAACTGTTGCAGCAAGTGGATATGTACTTGATTCAACATTGTTAATTATTGCCGGAACTTTGGTCGGCGCATCAGGAACTATCTTGACTCGCAAAATGGCTGAGGCCATGGGCCGTTCATTGTTTGGAACATTGTTTGGTGCATTTACTGCAAAGGCACAAGATGCAGCAGGTGCAGCAGAAGAGCGTCCAGTGCGTTCTGGTTCACCAGATGATGTTGCAATCTTGCTTAACTATGCCCGCCGTGTTGTTATCGTTCCTGGTTTCGGACTTGCAGTTGCGCAAGCACAACACACAGTTCGCGAATTAGCTGATTTAATGATTTCAAAGGGCATCGATGTTGCCTACGGAATTCACCCTGTTGCAGGTCGTATGCCTGGACATATGAACGTACTTTTGGCTGAAGCAAATGTTCCTTATGAGCAGTTGTTGGAAATGGATGAAGTTAATCCAACATTTGGTCAGACAGATGTTGCCATTGTCATTGGTGCTAACGACGTTGTTAATCCAGCTGCGCAGACAACTCCTGGTTGCCCAATTTATGGAATGCCAATCTTGGAAGTAAATCAGGCTGCCAACATCATCTTCTTGAAGCGCTCAATGCGCCCAGGATTTGCTGGCATCGAAAATGAACTTTTGTATGATCCAAAGACCATGCTTTTGTTCGGCGACGCCAAGGCTTCGTTGACCAAGGTTGTTTCAGCCCTTAAAGCTCTGTAAACAACTTTTCTAGTTCAGCAGTTCTTTCAAATCCAGGGCCTTCTTGTGCTCATTTCACGCTCAGATCAGGGTCACTTGGGACAAAGATACGATTTCATCGAGCGCTGACCTTCGAAAAGTTCACATAGGTTGCAAGTAGTTGAAAGTTCAATTATTCTTAGCTTCTGAACTAAGGAGTCGAAAATGCCAGCAGTAACCGTCAGTGACATCACCATCCTGCCTCGCGTGAGCGAAGTTGTTGGTGCGCGTGCCCGCAAGGTGAAGAGCATTACGACTGCGCCACAAGGTTTCGAAGGTGAAGGATTCCCAGTTCGTCGCGCATTTGCCGGTGTTGATATGGCAGAGCTTGATCCGTTCATTCACTTGGATCAAATGGGTGAAGTTGAATACGCACCTGGTGAACCAAAGGGAACTCCTTGGCACCCACACCGCGGCTTTGAAACTGTTACCTACATTATTGATGGAATCTTTGATCACCAAGATAACAATGGTGGCGGCGGATCGATTTCAAATGGAGATACGCAATGGATGACAGCGGGTGCTGGAATTTTGCACATCGAAACTCCCCCTGAGCATTTAGTGATGTCTGGTGGTTTGTTCCACGGATTCCAATTGTGGGTTAACTTGCCTGCAGCTAAAAAGTGGTCGCCTCCTGCCTACCAGGATGTTCGCGCAAAAGATGTTGCGCTCTTGTCATCTGCAGATGGTGGCGCTTTGCTTCGTGTTATCGCTGGTGAAGTTGATGGACATGTTGGACCGGGATCAACGCAAACTCCAATTACTTTGATGCACGCAACCATTGCAGCTGGCGCAGAGTTACGTTTGCCATGGCGCAAGGATTACAACGCACTTGTGTACACAATGGCAGGACATGGATTTGTTGGTGATGAAGCGCGCCCAGTTCAAACAGGTCAACTCACTGTTTTCGGCGAAGGTGACACAATTGTTGTTCGCGCTGCAAATCAACAGGAAGCCCGTTCTCCAGAGCTTGAACTGTTAATTCTTGGTGGAGCGCCAATCAAAGAGCCTGTCGCATGGATGGGGCCCTTTGTGATGAATACAAAGCGCGAAGTTCTGCAAGCCTTTGAAGATTTCCAAAAGGGATTGCTGGGCTCAATTCCAGCGATTTACAAAGAAGATGCCAAGCCAAAAGCGCCGTTACATCGCAGTGGTGA